>Ga0180219_1000571_pt1 | contig 29179 bp, 28 predicted proteins | sample eDN3rd30CBELigMG_FD_151338 | JGI IMG/M metagenome (GOLD analysis project Ga0180219, IMG submission 151338) | Enriched Miracle-Growth compost microbial communities from Emeryville, California, USA - eDNA 3rd pass 30_C BE-Lig MG (version 2)... ... | reverse complement strand
CGCCGCCGATGCCGATCTGGTGGTGGAGGCAGTGTTCGAGAATCTCGACGTGAAGAAGGATCTGTTCGCGAAGCTGAGCGCCGTCGCGCGGCCGGATGCGATCCTCGCCACCAACACCAGCTTCCTGGACGTGAACGAGATTGCGGCGAGCGCGACCCATCCTGAGCGCGTGCTCGGCCTCCACTTCTTTTCGCCTGCGCATGTCATGCGCCTGCTTGAGATTGTGCGCGGCGAGAAGACGGAGGACGCCGTCCTCGCAACCGCGATGGACCTCGGCAAGAAGCTCGGCAAGATCGCGGTCGTCTCCGGCGTCTGTCCCGGTTTCATCGGCAACCGCATTCTCTCCGAGCGGCAGGCCCAGGCCAACGCCATGCTGGCCGAAGGCGTCCTGCCGTGGGACATTGACTCCGCCCTGGTCGATTTCGGCTTTCCCATGGGGCCGTTCCAGATGTTCGACCTGGCGGGCCTCGACATCGGCGAGAGCGACCGCGATCCCGTGCGGAAGGCATTGGCCTCGGCGGGCCGCAAGGGGCAGAAGACCGGCTCGGGCTATTACGACTATTCAGGCGGACGGCAGGGCAAGCCCGACCCGGCGACGCTCGACATCATCACGCAAGTCACCGGCGCCACGCCGGGTTCCAAGACGATCAGCCCCGAGGACATTCTCGCCCGCCTTCTCTACCCCATGATCAACGAGGGCGCGAAGATCCTGGAGGAAGGCATCGCCTTCCGCGCGTCGGACATCGATATGGTCTGGATCACCGGCTATGGCTGGCCCAGCCACAAGGGCGGCCCCATGTTCTATGCCGACCAGATCGGGCTGCCGAAGGTCGTCGAGGCGCTGCGCGCAATGCCGGGCATCACCCTGTCGCCGCTTCTCGAAAAGCGCGCGGCGGAAGGCGGCAAGTTCAACGGCTGAACGCCGGATTTCGCTGTCATGGAAAAGGGCGTCACGCCAGTTTAGCGTGACGCCCTTTTCCTATCCTGCCGGTCGTTATCAAACCGCGGCGTTGATGATCGTCGGCTGCGTGAATTCCTTCAGCCCCTCCAGGCCCTGCTGCCGCCCGATGCCCGAAAATTTCGCGCCTCCCATCGGCACGTCGAAGGGCAGGTCCAAATGCTTGTTGACCCAGACGGTGCCGCTCTCGATACGCGACGCGACGGCGATGCCGCGCTCGACATCGCCGGTCCACACGCTGCCGCCCAGCCCATAGTCGCTGGCATTGATGCGCGCGATGGCTTCCTCGAGATCGTCATAGGCCTGCACCGGCAGGACGGGACCGAACTGTTCCTCCTGCACCAGCCGCGATTCCTCGGGCAGGTCGCGCACGATGGTCGGCTCGATGAAATAACCGCCCCCTTCCGGCGCGCCGCCCCCCGCGATAATGGTGCCGTTCGCACGCGCATCCGCGATCAGGTCGAGCAGCTTTTCATACTGCGCCTTGTTATTGATCGGGCCCATGGTCGTGCCCTGGTGCAGACCGTCGCCGACCACCGCTTCCGCCGCCAGCCTCGTCAATGCGGCGCACAGCGGCTCCATCATCGCGCGCGGCGCATAGACGCGCTTGATGGCCAGACAGATCTGGCCGGCGTTCTTGGTCGCGCCATGGAAGATGTGCGGCGCCACCGCTTCCACGCTCGCATCGTCGAGGATCAGGGCGGCGTCATTGCCGCCCAGTTCCAGCGAGAAGCGCTTCAACGTGTCGACCGTGCTCGCCAGCACTTTCTGCCCCGTCGCGGTGGAACCTGTGAAACTGACGAAGTTGATGCCGGGATGGCTGCTCAGCACCTTGCCCAGATCGTTCTGATCGACGATCGTCTGGAGGACGCCGGGCGGCAATATCTCCGCCGCCAGTTCGCCGAACAGCAACGTGGTCAGCGGCGTGGTCGGCGCGGGCTTGGCGATCACCGTGTTGCCGGTGATGAGCGCCGGGCCGATCTTGAGCGCCAGCATCAGCATCGGGTAGTTCCAGGGCATGATCGCCGCGACCACGCCGAGCGGCTGCCGCTTCTCGATGATGCGGGAACCGCCGTCGTCGCGCAGCGTCTCGGGCGTCAGTTCCTGCGCGGCGAAATAGCGCAGTCCGGCGATGGCGCCGATCATTTCCCCCGTCGCTTCCTTGATCGTCTTGCCCTGTTCCTCCGTCAGCAGGCGGGCAAATTCGTCGCGCCGGGCCTCCAGCGCATCGGCCAGCGCTTCCACCGCGCTACGCCGCGCCGCATAGCCGGCCGATGCCCAGCCGGGGAAGGCCCGCCGCGCCGCCGCTATGGCCTGCTCAAGCTGATCGGCATCGGCGCGGGGGGCGCTGCACAGCGGCTTGCCCGTCGCCGGATTGACGACCTCCAGCCTGTCCGCGCCGTCGACCAGATGGCCGTCAATCAAAAGCTGAAACGTCATAGTGCAGAACCTCGCCTGAATCATCGGTCGCCGTAATCGATATATGGGCGCGCACGGGCCGATGGCCAAGACATTCGGCACTTCCAGTCGAACAGTATCACAACCTTGGCGCCGTCCGGGGCGCCCGCGCGCCTGAAACGCTGTAACTAGATAACCACTTGTGGGGCGGAGCAGCGCCTTCTAGACATGACGGGATTATGGCTGACCCTCGCGAGACAGAGAAACGATCCCCCAGGAGCCGGGCCGCGGCGGGGCTGCGCAAATTGTCGCTGGCGGCGGCGGACGGCGACTTTCTGGGTTCGGAGACGGAACTGCTGCAACTGCTGGGCGTCAGCCGCCCGACCTTCCGCCAGGCGGCTCGCCTCGTCGCGCATGACCAGCTTGTCGAGATTCGCATGGGGCCGCATGGCGGCTGCTACGCCCGGCGTCCCAACGGCGACAGCGTGGTTCGTTCCGCAGCGATGTTCCTTCACCTCAGGCACGCCACGCTGCTCGATGCGCTGCGCATATCGTGCGAGCTGGACTGCTTTTCCGCGGTTCTCGCCTGCGAGAATCGCAGCGCGCCTGCGCGCGGAGCGCTGGAGACCCTGGTGAAGGCGCTGGAAACCGCCCCGGACGTGGGAGGCGAGCCGGATGATTGCGCCGAGCGGCAGTTCGGGGCGCTGATGGCGCTGATGGCCGACAACCCTATCGTCACGTTGATGCACGACGTTGTCGCCCGCTTCCTCGCGACCGATCCCGCCTCCGTCGCGCTCAAGGGAACACCGCCGATGGTGCGGGCGCGCCGGGGAGCGATAGCGCGTCAAGGCCGCGCGATTCTTGCGGGCGACGCGGATATGGCAAGCGCGATCATCCGGCAGCAGTTCGAGGCTTATTCCGCCTTGATCCCGGTTCACAGCCTCGAACGGCGTCTTGCGCTGGAACCATTGTCGGTAGCGGCGTCATCACGCTGATGCTGGATCGCCCCGGGATGCATCGCATGTCGACAAAAGCGGACGATGCCTTGTAGGTATCTGGAAAAGAGACAGGAGATGGAGATGGAACCCACTGCCCCGCCGCGCCCCTTGCCGGCGCTCAACGACGACAATCAGGCCTTCTGGACCGGAGGAAGCGAAGGAAAGCTGATGATCGACCGCTGCGGCGACTGCCGCGCCTATGTCCATCCGCCGACCCCCTTCTGTCCTGCCTGCGAGAGCCGCAACGTCGCCGCGGAAGCCGTGTCAGGACGCGGCAGGATCACGACCTTCACCATCAACCACAAGCAGTGGATGCCGGGCCTGCCGGTTCCCTATGTCCTCGCCCTGGTCGAGATCGACGAAGACCCGACCGTGCGCATTCCAACCAACATCGTGGGCATCGCGCCGGAAAAGGTCGCCATCGACATGCCCGTCGAAGTCCTGTTCGAGCAGGTCGAGGAGGTGTTCGTCCCCCTCTTCCGCCCGGTGGAGGGCTGATCCGATGGCGCATTATGGTGAAAAGAAGGTCGCCGTCACGGGCGTCGGCATGTCGGACATCTCACGCAACGCGACGAAGACGCCGATGGCGCTCACCATCGATGCCTGCATGCAGGCCATCGAGGATGCGGGCCTCAAGCGTTCCGACATTGACGGCCTCTCCTCTTATCCGGGGGCGGATAATAATGCCTCGGGCTTCTCGCCAATCGGCGCGCCGCAATTGCAGGACGCGCTGCGCCTGAAGGTCAACTGGTTCTCGGGCGGCGGTGAAGTGCCGGGGCAGCTGGGCGCCGTGTTCAACGCCATCGGCGCCATCGCGGCGGGCTATTGCCGCCACGTCCTTGTCTTCCGCACCGTCTATGAGGCAAGCGCGCGCAAGATGTCCAAACAGGCCAACGCCCTGTTCGATGGCGGCCGCGCGCATGGGCAATTGATGAACTTCGCGCCCTATTGGGCAATGACGGCGTCGGTGCAGCAGGCGCTCTATTTCCAGCGCTTCGCCCATGATTATGGCCTCAAGCCCGAGACGACGGGACGGATCGCGATCAACAACCGCCGTAACGCCTCGCTCAACCCGGCGGCGATCTATCGCAAGCCGATCACGCTCGACGACTATTTTGCGTCGGAGATCATCGCCACGCCGCTGCGCTTGTTCGACTGCGACGTGCCGTGTGACGGCTCGGTCGCGGTGGTGCTCTCGCATATCGACGCCGCGCGCGATTGCCGCAACCCCGTATTACGGGTGGAAGCGGTCGGCTCCGCGCAGAAGGTGCGCTATTCCTGGGACCAGATCAGCGGCGAGGCGCTGGCGCGGCAGGCAACCATCTCCTCGTCCGCCATGATGTGGGAGCGCACCGATCTCAAGCCCTCCGACGTCGACATCGCGCAACTTTACGACGGCTTCACCTACCACACCGCCGCCTGGCTTTCCTCCGCCGGCTTCTGCAAGCCGGGCGAAGAGAATGACTTTGTAGGCGACGGCAGCCGCATCGCGCTCGAAGGCGACCTGCCGATCAACACGGGGGGCGGGCAGCTCTCGCTCGGCCGGATGCACGCTTACGGCCAGTTGCACGAGGCGGCAACGCAGCTCTGGCGCCGCGGCGGCGACCGGCAAGTGCAGAAGGATCTCACCGTCAGCATCAACACCACGGCGGGCGGGCCGCTCTCGGGCTGCATGATGCTGGTCAGGGAATAAGGTGGCAAACCACAGGCGCAATCGCGAGGAGGCCGTCGGCCTCTCTCGCAGCTTCCTGGACGCGATGGCGGCATTGGACTTCGGCGACAGACGAAATTCAGTTGTTGGTCGAATTAACGGCACATGGGAGAGGCTATGTCGGATCGAATCGCCATCGTAACAGGAAGCGGGCAGGGCCTTGGCGAGGAGATCGCCATCGCCCTTGCCGAGCGCGGCTACAAGCTGGCGCTGTTCGGACGCACGGCCGCCAAGATCGAGCGCGTGGCCGCCCGCATCGGCGGCGGCACCCTCCCTATCGCGCTGGACCTCACCGATCCTGACGCGGTGCGCGCGGCCTTCAATCAAGTCGAGGACCGTCTCGGCGCTCTCGACGTGCTTGTGAACAATGCCGCGACCTATGTCCCTTTCCTTATCGCGGATGCGACGGACGAGCAGATCCGCACCACGATCGACGGCTCGCTCGTCTCGGCGCTCTACTGCATCCGGGAGGCAATTCGACGGATGCGGCCGCACGGCTCGGGCGACATCGTTTCGATAAGCAGCGAAAGCGTGCGCTATCCCGCCCCGTTGCTCTCGGTATATGCTGCGGCGAAGGCGGGACTCGCCAAGATACATGAGGCACTGCGCCGGGAACTGCACGACAGCGGCATCCGTCCGATGATCTTCGAAACGGGCCGGATCGACAGCAGCTCCGCAGGTGAGCACTGGCCGCCGGAAATGGTCGAGGAATTTATGCGGCGGTTCGAAACACTGGGCTATTCCGGCCCGCTGGCGCGCGATGCGGCGACCGCCAGGACGCTGGCGGCGACGATTGTGCACATGATCGAAAGTCCGCGCGATGCCGTGTTCGAGCTGGTCCAGATGCGCGCGGTGAACTAAGGCGATCGACATTCAGGGATCGTCCTGCGCAGCCGACTGATCTGACCGATTCACGCGGAGGCGCGGAGGATAGGGTGCGCCCAAAGGCGCCGGCAAGGATCAGCGCATCGCCCCGGATGCTGCGCGCCATACCAGCCGCTGACCTCCCTCATCCTTGTCTTCGCTCGAATGTCCTCACGCTCTTGCCGCTGCGACATTTTCTATGCGTCCGCGCAGCGGCACGCCGCCATTGCTGAAGTCGTGCCGGTCCATCGTCAGCGCGGCCCCGGCGGCGCGTTCCGGCTGAAAGGTATAGCAGGCGCCGACCGATTGCCGCACCTTGTCGGCCGTCACGGTTCCGCCATAGTCGAAGAAGCGGCCGCCGGAGATAAATATGGTGCGGCGCAGTACCCGGGCCGTCTCCCGCTGATAGGGCGTCAGAGGCGCTTCCCATTGCTTCAACTGGCGCAGGGAAAGCCCGTGGCCGATACCGGGGGACACAATGTCCGATCCGCACAGTTCCCACAGCAGTTCGGCTTCTCCATTGCGATGGAGTTCGGCGACGCGCGTGGGCTCCATCCGGTCGCTGCAAAAGGTGGAGTAGAGCGTGGGTTCCCGATCATCGGCATGGGCGGCGGCGAGCAGCGCCAGATCATGCTGGTGCGTGCAGTGCGATAGCGCGCTGTCCACCTGTGCCAGCCCCGCCAGCGGCGCGCCCCTCATCCGCTCCGCAAGGTAGAGGCCGGCGGTGGGACAGGTCGTCCAGGGCCAGCGCTCCGCGCCCGTGCGGAGGTCGAGCACGCGCGCGCCATCATGTTCGATCTCCACCCAGAAATGATGGAAATCGTCCTCCACATCGGCGCGGACCACGCCGGGGCGCGGATCGATCAGCTGGTTGCGGCGGCAACCCGGCTCGCCGCGCCGGATTTCGAAGGGTGCGATCCCCATCGTCAGCCCGCCGCCGTCACGCCCACGCCGCAAGCAATGTGCGGAGGGATGCGACGAGAGCCAGCGGCTGATCGACCATGACATGATGATAGGCCGCCGGTATGTCGATGAAAGGCATGGTCTCCGGGGCCGTCGAGCGCATGCGCCTGTGCATCGCGCCTGCGGTCAGAAATGAATGGTCGCCCCGGATATGCGCCATCGGCACCTTCACGCCGGACAGGTCCGCCCAGGGATCTCCAATGTCGATGCCGCGCCACAGATTACGGTCGAACCGCCAGGTCCATGAACCGTCTTCGGTCTGCTTGAGCGCCATGCGCGCCAGATAATCGGCGGCGTAGAGATTTTCGCAGGGCTGGAGCGGAGACAGGCGGAAACGGTCCAGCGCCGACGGCAGATCGGGATAGGAGCGTTGCGGACTTTGCGGCGCGGCTTCCGACATTTCCGGGCCGGGCAGCGCGCAATCGACGATGATGCCGGCGCGCATCCGTTCGGCATGGCGCGCGGCGGCGCGCAGCACCGGCAACCCGCCGAGCGAATGGCCGATGATGGTGGGCGGCCCCGCCAGACAAGCGCCCCCCGCTTCAGCCGCCGCAAACCCTTCCCGAACGAAATTGTCGATCGAATAGCTGCTGCGCCAGCCGGACAGCCCCATGCCGCTGAAGGACAGCGCCACAACGCGATATTCGGCCGCAAACAGGGGGGTGAGGAAACTCCACCAGCCCAGATGGGCCGCATTGCCATGGAAGAAGAGAAGACCGGGTTTTCCCCGATCGCCCCAGCTGCGATATTCGATGGGGATGCCGTCCACGTCCACGAAGCCGCTTTCGAACGGCGTGTTGACGGCCTGCGTAAACCATTCGGGCGCCGGAGGCACCGCACCGTTCAACCCGCGCAGAGGCGCCGTTGAACCACCATCATTCTTCATCCAGTCAAGCTCCTTACAATGCGAACGCCCTCCTTGAGGGCATTCGCACTCAAGGCTCCCGATCAGGAAGGATCCCAGACCAATGGCAGGGAATCGACGCCAATCACATGGCCTCCATGAAATTTTGCCGGCTTGTCCGGATCGAGCCGGAACTCGGGCATCCGCTTCAGCCATTCCTCGTATAGGATGCGAAGTTCTATACGGGCAAGATGCGATCCCGCGCAGCGGTGCGGGCCGGAATTGAAGGCGATATGCACCTTGTTCTCGCGGTCCATGTCGAATTTCAGGGGATCGGGAAACTCGCGCGCGTCCAGATCGGCCGCCGGAAGCATGATAAGCACGCGTTCCCCTGCCTTGAACCGGACGCCGAACGCCTCATGGTCCCGCGCGATGATCCGGCCCGGCATGGTGAAGGTGTAGCGCCGCAACAGCTCTTCCATCGCATCCGTAATACGTGCGGGATTCGCGCGCAGCTCCGCCTGGAGAGCGGGGTCCTTCGCGAGATGACGCACGCCGAAGCTCATGCCGTTCATGACCGTGTCGAGCCCGGCGATAAAGAGGAGGAGGCAAAAGCTCTGCATCTCCTCGAACGTCACTTCACGCCCGTCGATCGGGGTATCGAGGAGCGTGGAGATAATGTCGTTGCGCCGTTCAATCATCCGCGCCTGAATGATCTCCGACATCGACGCAATAACCTCTCCCGACGCACGCCCGCGCACCTGCACGTCGTTGCTGATCAGGATTTCCCCTACCCAGCGGCGATATTGCGGGAGCATGTCGAGCGGCAGGCCCATCATCTTGAGAAAGATCGAGACCGGCAGCGGCTCCGCGACCGCATGCGCGAAATCGCAATGGCCGTCGGCGCGCACCTTTTCGATCAGGTCCGCCGCGAGCGCGCGCACCTCGTCCTGGATCGCCATCATCGCCTTGGGCGAGAATACCTTGTTAAGAGGCCCGCGATATTGGGCGTGTTCCGGCGGGTCGCTGTTGATCGGAACCTGCTTGAATTCCTGTTCCGGCGCGGGAATCCCCATTTTAGCGCTGGAAAAAGTCTCCGTATCGCGCACGACCTGGAAAATCGCGGCATGGCCGGCGATGATCCAATGGCCGCCATAACGGGGCGTCCAGAAGACCGGCGGGCTTTCAGCCACGATTTTCGCTATCCCTTCGTGAACATCGGGCGCAAGCGAGGATCATTGTAGAAATCGAAATCCACCACATGATCCGGATCGACATGATCCGGAATGGCGATTTGCGCCATGATGTTCATTGCCCTCGTCCTCTCTCAAAAACGAAATCCGCCGCCAGACGGACCGCCACCGCTTGCGACTGCCGATGATCTGTGGCCCTCGATTGTTGCCAAGGCGATTCCGCAGGCCCACTATTGGCAACCGGGGATTAAACGATATGGTTCAAATATGGCGCTCCAGATAGCAAGTCAACGCAAAACTAAACCGACCAGTTCAGATTCATCGCCGCTATCAGAGAAGCGCCGGCGGCGCAGTCCCAAGCGCGATGCCATCATCGCGGCGGCGAAGGACATGTTCTTCCAGGAAGGTTATGCAGGCGCGTCCGTGGACCGTATCACCGCGCAGGCCCGCGTATCGAAGGCGACGGTCTACAGCCATTTCCGGTCCAAGGAAGATTTGTTGATGGCCGTCGTCGAAGAGGTCGTGCGTCCCATCCGGCACGACTATCTGAGTGTCCTGGACCCTTCGACGAGGCTCTCCGATTGGCTGCTGAAACTGGCCGAGCTTCTGGCGCAGCAGGTGTTGCTGCCGGACGTCACCGCGCTGGAAAGGCTGGTCATCGCGGAGGCGCTGCGCTTTCCGGAACTGGGGCGGATCTTTCAAACCATCGCCGTGGATTGCTCGTTCGAACTGCTGCTTCCCCGGCTGGAACGCGCCATCGCCGAGGGAGAGATGCGCCCCTGCGACCCGATCAGCGCCATCGGGCATTTCGCGGAAATGTGCGCCGGCTCCCTGCGGCGCAAGATGCTGTTCAACGAAGGCGCCGCGCCTGACGACACGGAAATCCGCCGGCACACGCGCGATGTCGTCGACATATTCCTCCACGGCTATGCCACCTGATTCCACCGCTCAGTTCGGCAGTGTCATCCCATCCCGGCATGTCGCGCCTGCACCCGGCACGGAGATCAGCCGCCCACCCCTCTCCCGTCATCCCGCCGCCGGACAGCCTTGGCGGACCATGATCAAGAGTGTGAGCTTTCGCCGTCCCGCAAGAGCAAGGGGACTGAAACGATATACAGTTTTCCATCTGCCCGTTACCTGTGCGGCAGCAAAAGGAGAGAATGTCGATGCTGGATTCGCTCATCACGCAGACCCGGACAGCGCTGCTCATAAACGAGATGCAACTCGGCGTGTGCCATCCCGACCATGCGATGTTCAAGGCAATGCCCCAGGAAGCCCAGAAACGTGGAGTCACCGGAAATATCATCGCTCTGGCCGACGCTTTCCGCGCGGCGGGGCAGCCGGTCTTTCATCTGCCGTGCATTCATCGGCCCGATTTCGGCGACGTGAAACGCAATTCGCTGATCTCGGCCATGTCGCTCAAACATCGGGGCATGACGGAAGGATCGCCGGAAGCAGCCTTCATGCCGGGTCTGGAACCCAGGCCGGAAGATTATGTGAGCACGCGAAGCTCGGGCATCTTCGCTTTCCTGGGCACCGACCTGGATCTCCGCCTGCGCCGGATGGGCGTGGAGACGGTTGTCGTGACAGGCGTGTCCACTAATCTGGGCATTCCCGGCATCGTCATGGCCGCGGTCGATTTCGGCTATAACGTCGTCATCGCGGAGGACTGCACCGCCGGTTCCGATCCCGAGGTGCACGACATGATCGTCCGGGAGCAGTTGCGGTTGCTGGGCGTCGTGACAAGCAAGGACGAGATCATCGCCGCTCTGTCCAAGCGAGGCTGACGGTCGCCGGAAGCGTGCCGAAGACTTTTCAGTCCTCCGGCACAGCCGGCGGCATCGCCTGCATCCGCCGCCCCAACAGCTTGGGCGCGAGGCGCGTTCCGGAAAGATCGCCGTTCCGACGGCAGATCTCCAGCGCTCTTGCGCGGTCGTGCACGTGAATGGCGCTCAGAATGTGGAGGCGTGCCGTCCGGCGTTGCTGCATCAGTTTCTCACGGCCTTCGAAAATCTCCTCGAAAGCCGCCATGCCGACCCGGAAAAGAACGCGGATCATCAAATCCAGGGCAGGATTGCCGCACATCCGGCAAAAAAGGTCGATGGCACGAAGCTCATCGTCCCGAAATGCCGCAAACGGCTGCGGGCCCGCCTGCCTAGCGGTCAGTTCCCCGATCAGATGAGCCAATTCCTCGCGCAAGCCGGCATCCGTGCATTCAGCGGCGATGCCCACCGCGTCGGCAATCGCGGAGTTCGCGGCCAGCAGCACGTCGCCAAGCGTCGTCTCGCGCGACCGCAAATAGGACGCCGCGGATGACACCACCCCTTCCATGTCGGGGTTGCGGCTGAACAACCCGCCATTCAGTCCGCGAACCGTCGCGACGATCCGCTCGGCCTCGACGAGTTGAACCGCCTGGCGGAATGTCGGCCGACTGATGCCGAAACGGGCCAGCAAATCCTTTTCGGTTCCCAGGAATTGCCCTTCGGGCACGGAAAGGGCGAGTTCCCGCAATTTATGCGCTGTCAGCCGCGTGAGATTATTGTCGGTCATCGCCCTGAATACAAGGCTTTGGGAGCAGCCCGTCAACTGCATGCCGGTTCAGGTGCGGCCGCGCAGTTCCCAAAGGATATCGCAGCCCCGGCAGAAGCGCGAGCGGATGTCGAAGACAGCTTATGCGCCCTTTATCCGCTCGCGCTGCTCTATCAGACGTGCTGCGCGAGGATCGCCGCGTCGAATGCCTGAAGCTCCATGTCGCGGCCCTGACGCACCTTGTTTGCCCAATCGGGATTGGCGATGACGGCGCGGCCGACGCCCAGCATGTCGATCTCTCCCCGCTCCATCATCGCGATCGCCTGGCCCAGGTTGCGCTGCGGCGCATCGGTGCGGCCGGCATTGGTGGGATCGAGCGCGCCATCAAGCCCTACCGATCCGACCGCCATCGTCGGCAGGCCCGTAATCTTGCGCGCCCAGCCCGCCAGGGTCAGCGGGCTATCCTCGAATTCAACGGCCCAGTAGCGCCGGGTCGATGCGTCGAGGAAATCCACGCCCGCATCGACCAGCGGCAGCAGCGCCTGCTCCAATTCCTCCGGATTCGCCCAGGACTTGACGTCGTAGAGCGTCGGCAGCTTCCATTGGGAAAACCGGAAGCCGATGGGAAAGTCAGGTCCCGTGCGCGCGCGGATGGCGCGGATAATCTCCACGGCGAAGCGGGTCCGCGCCGCAATGCCGCCGCCCCAGCCATCCGTTCGGCGGTTGGTTTCGTGCCAGAGGAACTGGTCGATGAGATAGCCGTGCGCGCCATGCAACTGCACGCCGTCGAACCCGGCAGCCTGCGCGTTTGCCGCCGCGGCCGCATATTCCTCGATCACGGCCAGGATCTCCGCCTCGGTCATGGCGCGGCCCTGCGGATGATTGCCGCCAATCTCCACAAGGGGAGAGGCGGGATCGAGATAATAGTCCATCGCGCCGATCGACGGCTGGTCGGGATCGGCGGCCATGTCGCGGATGCGCCCCAGGCCGGTGTGCCAGAGCTGGGCCATGATTCGCCCTCCCGCCTCGTGCACGGCGTCGGTCACCCGGCGCCATGGCGCCTGCTGCTCGGGCGTGGCGATTTCCGGCACATTCTTGGTGTGCGCGGCGATCTGTGAAATCGCGATGCCTTCGGTCAGGATAAGCCCGACACCGCCCGCTGCGCGGCGACGATAATAGTCGACCGCGCTCTCCGCCAGCACGCCGTCCACGGCGAACATGCGGGTCATGGGCGCCATGACGATACGGTTGGGAATGACGCAGCCATTGATCGTGATCGGCTGGAACAGGGGCGCCAGCGATGCGGGCGCAATCATCGTTTCGGTCTGATCGGTCATCTTTTTCCTCGAAGGTGCAATATGGCCATAAGTTTCGTCGTGGGGGATTATCGGGCTTTGAGGCTCTCGGCCGCGCGCCATCCCGAAAAGACGCAGTCCGCCAGCGAAAGCCCGCTGACGTAGAAATTGGAACAAAGCCCGACGGCATTGCGGCCCGCGGCATAGAGTCCGGCAATCTCCCGCCCATCGGCGCTCAGCACGGCCCCCGTCTCCTCATTCACGGTCAGCCCGCCCATGGTGACGCCGGAAATCGGATTGAGCTTGGGCTTCCAGCTGATATCGGTCGCGAAAAAAGGCCCCGTTTCGATCGGTTTGCGCGACGCATCGGACTTTGCGAAGGCGTCGGGCTCCCCATCTCGGATGGAGCGGTTATACGCATCGACCGTCGCGACGAGCGCGTCGGCGGGCACGCCGATCTTCTCGGCCAAACGCTCCAGCGTCGGCGCGGCCTTGGTATAGAGGCGCAGCGCCGCCTTGGTCGTCAGCTTCTGAAACGACAGCAGCTCGGGGTCCTTGGCGTCCTGTTCCACGCTTTCCTGAAGAGGACGGTCGACAATGACCCAGCCAAGGCCCTGGTTGCGCTCGAAAACGGCCTCGCCGGTGCGCGCGCCATATTCTTCCTCATTGACGATGCGCCGTCCATCGGGGCCGATGGCGATCCCCTTCACCCAGGTCGCGGGGGGATAGAGGAAACGCCAGGCGGACACGATGTTCATGCGGTCGGTGCCCCCGCCGACGCTGGCGCCCAGCTTGATGCCGGACCCGTCGTCGCCGATCGTACCGATTCCAGCAACGCCGACATATTTCGGTGCGGCATTGGCCACCATGGTGGGATTGAAGATGAATCCCCCGGCCGACAGCACGACCCCGCGCCGGACGCGCACGCGCACCAGCCGCGCCTGCTCATGCTCGATCCGGGTCGCGGCGCGCGAGGCCCGCGCTGCGGCGCCCAGGATCGTCGCCATCATGTTGCGGCCCATCCGCATGAGGAAGCGATGCTTCCGCGCCGGACCGGCCGGCAGGCGCCACATCTCCGCCCCGACGACGCGCCCCTCGCCATCGACGACGAGACGGCGCACGGTCGTATGGGGTGAAAGGCGGATATTGGGCTTGGATGCCAGCGAGGCGAGCAGCGGACGCATCAGTTCGCCGCCGCTCATCGCGGTCACATCGGCGGGGTTGGCGGGCAGCGTGCGGTGCCCGCGCGGCGCCGGCGTCGCCAGCTTGCGCGCGGCCAGCGTCTTCTCGTTGCCGGAATAATACAGGAATTTCGTGCCGGGATAGCTGGTCTTCGCCTCGCTGAGAGGCCCGCCGAAGCGCGCGCCGTGGGTTTCCAGCCAGGGAATGAAGCTCGCGCTCTGGTCGGCGAAGCGGCGCACGGTTTCCGGCCGGATCAGCGTCCCCGTCTCATGCGCGAGATAGGCCGCCATGTTCTCGGCGGAATCCTCGACCCCGCATTCCTTCTGCACGCGCGTGCCGCCAAGATAGAGCACGCCGCCGCTCAGCGCACTGGCCCCGCCGCCTTCCCCCCGGTCCACCGCCAGCACCGACAGGGTGGAATCTTCCGCGGCCCGGAGCGCCGCCGATGTCCCCGCCAGGCCACAGCCGACCACAAGCACATCGCATGTCTCGTCCCATGCTTCCGCATCGGCGTCATCGACCTTCCGCGCCTCCGATACCGGGATCGAGGTCGAACATTCGTCGTTGAAATAGGGGAAGTCCGCCGCGGCTCCCGTCACATCCTGGCTCATGCCTTCATCTCTCCCTGCACAACGGCTTCGCCGTCGACAACGACCCGTTTGAGTTGCCGGTGGAAATTGGCCACCACCGCTTCCTGGATCGGATTGGTGACCGATCCGCGAAAACCGCTCGACTTCATGCCCGAATGCACATCAGCGATGTTGATGAAATCCTGTTCGAAGATCTTGGGCCAGTCGGCGTCCCGCCAATCCTCGACCACCTGGGTCACGGCATCGATATCCGGCTCCTGTCCCGGCCCATAACGCTGAAGGACGAAGACGTCGAAGCGGCAGCGATCCACATTACGGCCATCGGGCCGCGATCGGTAGACCAGGAAACTGTCCGGCGCGGGAAGCAGAACCATGTTCGGAAAGATGTGCCAATCCTGTCCCGCGCGGCGCACATCGTCATAGGTGATGGGCGGGCGTTCGATGCCTTCCTTCAGCGCTTCCTCATGCTGGAATGCGCCAAGGCGCACCATGATTTCGGAAAACTCCGCATCCTCGGGAACCTCGGTCAGGATGCGCTGCGCTCCGCGCGCATCGGCCGGCGTCACCAGGGCTTGCAGCGTGACATCGAGCTGCTCGAAGAACTTTGCGATATTGGGGCGCAGATCGTCCGGTGTCGGCAAATCCGTCAGCGGACTGGGAACGCCGAGCGGCAGGCGGATCTCGCTGTCGCGGAACATGCCGTGCAGGCCATGGATGTCGCAGACGGTGCGCCCGTCGGTGTAGGGTTCCATATGATTGTGCGTGCACTGGGCATGATAGGCTTCCATGAACGCCTCCAGCGCGACCTTCCAGTTCGCATCCAGCATGACGCTCCTGCGCCAGCGATAGCGCATCTGGTCCTGCCGAAAGGGCGCCAGCGCGGCGGAAATGGGGCGCAGATAATCCTCAAGCGGCTGGACGTCGGGGTCGAGGGAGATGAACACCCACCCTTGCCACAGGCCGACCTTTACAGGCTCGAGCGCGACATCGGCGTCCGCGACATTCGTGAAATCGTCGCGCCATGGGATGCGGTCGATGCTGCCGTCCAGCTTCCAACGCCAGCCATGATATTTGCAGAACAGACGCTGCGTCTTGCCGCAGCCTTCGAGCAGCCGGCGGCCGCGATGCTGGCAGACATTGTAGAAGGCCTTGATCTCCGTGTCCGATGATCGCAGCACGACGACGGTTTCGTCGAGAATGTCGTAAGTGACGAAACTGCCGAGCGATTCCAGATCCTGCTCACGGCACACCATCTGCCACGCCGCCGGCCAGAGACGCTCATTCTCCAGCCTGGCGAAAGCTTCCGAATGATAGACGCTCTTGTCGAGGAATGTGCCGGGCGCGCCGGGCGTCCGGCGCGGGCTGAGCTTGACAGCGGGACTGGGGCTTTCGACGGCCATAGATTCTCTCCACCTGCTGCTGCGCGATTGTCACACTTCCTTATACAGCAATGGATACTTAACTGTTCCCCTGAGGCGGGCTTGTCAAGATACCATGCGTGAGGAGCGCTTCAAAACTGGCGGCGAAGCTGCGTGCCGCCGCTCGCCGCTCTTTCTCGGTGGCTCCGGTGGATACGACCAGCGTCGCCGCCAGCCACATGGCGAGGGTGACGGCGGCGGCATGTTCCGGCGGAATGCCATCCCGCAAACCTCCCCCGGCGGCGACCTCCGACCAGTAGCGCACGCCGTTTTTGAACATCGCGTTTTCGCGCGGGTCCTCGCGCAGCATGCCGAGCAGGACCGACCTGATCAGGTCCGGATTGTCTGCGGCGAGGCCGGCGACCAGGCCGTAAGGCTGGGAGAGATAGCTGGTGTCGCCGCCCGCCAGCGCGGCAAGCTCCGTCACCACGAATCGCTCCGTTTCCTCCAGCAGCATCTCCTGCGTCGGGAAATGATGATAGACGGTGCGCCGCGTCGTGCCTGCATGCTCCGCCACGGCGCTGACCGTCACGCCGAGCAGCCCCCGCTGCGACCATAACGACACGGCGCTGGCCAGCAGGCGCCGCCTCGTCCTTTGCCCGTTAATGCGCGTCTTTCGCTGTACCTGCGCGTCTTCCATCGTCATTGCCATGCCAGTTGCGCCCATTTCAGGCAACCTTATCAAGCGCGATGCTGATGGAGGCGCAAAGACGCCGGATCACATATGCAATAAAATAGGGGGCCGGTGGACGGGAAGCTTACATCATGTTTGCTTGCTTGAAACGAAGATAAATGCGGCGGGAGATGGAAACGATGCGGCATTCGCTGTTCGACCTGACGGGCGGCGTCGCGCGCTTCTGGTCGGCGGGACAGGCGATAAAGCACAATCCGCAGGCAATCGAGATGCGCCGGCAAGGCACATCCTTGCGCCGCATCCGGGGCGTCGCGCCCGGCATCTGACCGCACGGTCCCCTTTCAGGAGAGAAGGCAATGGATTTCAGAATCGCAGGAAAGGTCGCGTTCGTCGCGGGCGGGAGCAAGGGCATGGGGCGCGAGGCCGCGCTGGCGCTGGCCGCTGAAGGATGCAAGGTGCTGATCGTGGCGCGCGGGCAGGAAGCGATCGACGCGGCCGTGGCGGACATTCGGAGCCAGGGCGGAACAGCGCAGGGCGTGTCGGCGGACCTGACGAGCCGCGAGGGCATAAACAAGGCGCTCGATATCTGCCGGTCGCACTGGGACATGCCCGATATCGTCGTCAGCCAGACCAAGCAATATCATGAAGGCCGCGCTATCGACATGGACCCGGAGCAGGTGGAAGACATGTTCCGCACGGTGACGATGAGCGCGGTCTATCTGGCGCAGGCCACGGTCCCCGCCATGCAGGCGAAGAAATGGGGGCGCTTCGTCCATATCGGGTCGGGCACCGCCAAGGAACCCGAGGCCCGCTTTCCCCATGCGGTGGCGAATGTCGCCCGTCCCGCGACGAGCGGCTTCCTCAAGACGCTGTCCTTCGAAGTCGCGGTCGACGGCGTTACCGTCAATACGGTCGCTCCAGGCTGGATCTACACGCCGGGCATGGAACATTTCTTTTCCGAACATGGCTGGTCGATGGAGCAGGCCAACGCATGGTTGAAGGACACGATCGGCGTCCCCGCCGGACGGCCCGGCAAGGCGGAGGAGATCGGCGCGACAGTCGCCTATCTCTGTTCCGATCAGGCTGGCTACATCACGGGCACGTGGCTGGTGGTGGACGGCGGCAATCACTTCTCTATCATGTAGAGAATGGCTTCCGCTTTGGTGTGGCATGGCTGTCACATTAAGGTTTGACTCGAGTCCGGCGCCATCATAGGAGCGGACAGACGAGAACAGGGCAACGCCTGAGGCCCGGCAGAAGGGGCGCCTTGCCGCGAAATGCGGATCGAAAGGGCCGCCGGCTGCCAGGCCCGGCAAATCTTGGGAGTGGATCGGGTGACGAACAGCTACGCGCCGGACGCGGGAACGTTGATGGACATATTCCGGCGGATGGCCCTTCTGAAGGGCAATGACGAGCGGTCGCGCAAGCTGCTCGCCACCGGGCGGGTGGTCGCCCCCTATTACAGCTATCGCGGACAGGAGGTCATTCCCTCCTCGGTTTCCGCCGCGCTGCGCGACGACGACTATATCTGCACCATCTATCGCGGCATCCACGACATGCTGGCCAAAGGCATGCCCCTGAAGCAGCTGTGGGCGGAAGTCGCCGGACGCGAGGACGGCACCTGCAAGGGCAAGGGCGGGCCGATGCACCTCACCTACCCGGCCAAGGGCATCATGGTCACGACGGGCATCGTCGGTTCCTCCATGCCGATCGCCAACGGACTCGCCTGGGGCTCGCAGCTGGACGGCAATGATCGCGTGACGGTCGCCTATTTCGGCGACGGCGCCTCCAATATCGGCGCTTTCCACGAAGCGCTGAATCTGGCGGCCGTGTGGAAGCTGCCGGTGGTGTTCGTGTGCCAGAACAACCGCTATGGCGAGCATACCGCCTATGCCACGGCGACCTCCGCCAAGCGCATCGCCGACCGCGCGGTCGGCTACGACATTCCCGGCGTGCGGGTGGACGGCAACGATCCGCACGCAATGTATGCCGCGGCGGCCGAAGCCATTGCGCGGGCGCGAGGCGGCGAAGGGCCGACCCTAATCGAGGCGATGACCTTCCGATTCCACGGGCATGTGATGGGCGATGCCGACGGCTATATGGACAAGGCGGAGAAGCAGGCGGCGATCGCGGCCGATCCCTATCCGCGTTTCCGCGCGCAACTGATCGCGGACAATGTCGCGGACGAGGCGACACTCGCGAAGATCGAGGCCGATGTCGAAGCAGCCATAGACGAAGCGGTCGAGTTCGCGCTCGCCTCCCCCTTCCCCAGCACAGATGAACTCCGGCGCGACGTGTTCGCCGACGACAGCATCGTTCCCGAGGAGAGCTTCGCATGACCGACGCCGCAACACAGACCAGGCCGCAGGCGGAGAAGACGGCACAGATCACGATCGTCGAAGCGCTCAACCGCGCCTTCGTCGACGCGATGGAGGCAGACGAGAAGGTGCTGCTGCTGGGCGAGGACGTGGCCGATCCGGAAGATGGCGGCGTCGTCGGCATCTCAAAGGGACTCTCGACCCGCTTCGGCAATCATCGCGTGCGCTCCACCCCGATCGCGGAACAGGCGATCGTCGGCGCGGCGATCGGCGCCAGCCTGATCGGATACAGGCCGGTGGCCGAGATCATGCTGATGAACTTCTCGACGGTCGCCATGGACATGATCGTCAACCATGCCGCCAAGCTGCGCTTCATGTCGGGCGGACAGACCGGCGTGCCGATCACCATCCGCATGATGACGGGATCGGGCATCGCATCGGGCGGCCAGCATTCCGACTATCTGGAAGCCTGGTTCTCCCATGTTGCGGGCCTGAAGGTCGTCGCGCCCTCCACGCCGGAGGACGCCTATGGCCTGCTGCGCGCCTGCATCGACGATCCCGATCCGTGCATTTTCATCGAAAACCTGCTGCTTTACGGCTCCAAGGGACCGGCGCCGCAAGCCGGGCACAAGGTCGAAATCGGCAAGGCGGCGATCCGGCGCGAGGGCAGCGACCTCACCATCGTTTCCTATTCCCGGCTGGCGGTCGAGGCGCAGGCAGCGGCGGCCAGGCTGGCCGAGGACGGCATCTCCGCGGAAGTGATCGATCTGCGCTCCATACAGCCCTGGGACAAGGAGGCCGTCCTGGCATCCGTCGCGAAGACGGGCCGCCTCCTGGTGGTGCATGAAGCGACCAAACCTTTCGGCGCCGGCGCCGAGATCGCCGCGACGGTGAACCATGAACTGTTCGGCAGGCTCAAGGCCCCTGTCCACCGTCTGGGCGGCGCGTTTTGCGCGGTGCCCTTCTCGCGTCCGCTCGAAACGGCCTTCGCGCCCGACGCCGCCCGCATCGTCGATGCGGCCAAGTCTCTTTGTGCCTAGAGGAATAGAATGACGACCGAAGTCCTGCTTCCCAAGATCGGTTTCTCGATGAGCGAAGGCACGCTTGCCGAATGGCTGGTGCCCGATGGCGGAGAGGCCGTGGAGGGCCAGCCGCTGTTCCTGCTGGAAAGCGACAAATCCGCGACCGAGATCGAGGCCCCGGCATCGGGCGTGCTGAAGATCATCGCCCAGCCGGGCGAAACCCATGAGGTCGGCACCGTCATCGCGACGATCGGCTAGTGGCGCCTGCCCGGCGGTGTCGGGCAGGCATCCCCTATAGCGTCTCGTCCTATAGCGTTTCGCCGCCGTCGGTGACGATGGTGCGGCCATTGATGAAGACGCCCGCACGCGAACACAGGAAGATGGCGAGGCCGCCCATGTCCTCGATCGTGCCCAGGCGCTTGAGCGGCGTGTTGAGCCGCCACGCCTCGCGATACTCCTCCGGCAGCGGGCCGTTCAGGCGCGACGGGAACCAGCCCGGCGCGATGCCGTTCACCGTGATCCGGTGATCGCCGAACGCGCGCGCCATGATACGCGTCAGCTGCTCCACGCCCGCCTTGGACGGCCCATAGGCCACGGAGTCCGTCGCGACCACGGTGGCAGCAACCGAACTCAGGTTGATGACCCGCGCATAATCCTCATCGGTGCCCGCGGCGCTCAGCAGGGGCAGCAGCTTGCGGGTGAGGAAGAAGGGCGCCTTGAGATTAAGGTCCATGACCCGGTCCCACGCCGCCTCCGAAAACTCCTCTATCGCCTGCCCCCAACTGGTGCCAGCATTGTTGACCAGGATATGGAGGGCCGGTTCGCGTTCCGCCAACTCCGCCGCGATCCGATCGATCTCGGCCATTTTGGACAGGTCGCCGGGAAGCGGCAGACACTCCCCCAAAGCGCCTATTTCCCGCGCAGCCTCCTCAAGCCGGTCGAGCTTGCGGCCAGTGATGTAGACCTTCACGCCGTTCGCGGCGAAGGTTGCGGCGATCATCCGGCCGATGCCGCTGCTGCCCCCTGTGACAAGCGCCACCTTGCCGCGCACGTTGAACAGGTTTCCAATGTCGAGTGTCACAGGCTGTCTCCATCCAGAGTGGAAAGGGTCCGGGACGGTCCGCCCGCCTCCTCACCCATTGCATTGGCAAGCGCGGCAGCGAGCTGCGGCACCTCGGCCAGGGAGCGCACCATGTCGTTAAGATGCGTGCAGCCCTCCGTCCGCGCGAGTTCAGTGAGCACCGTCTGACGCAGCGTGCTCAGCGATGTCCCCACGAGCCGCCCCAGATTGAGGATCGCTCCGGGGCATTCGTCGAAGGGCAGGATGCGCGGATCGGCCTCGATCGACAGCAGGGTCTGGCTATTCCGGTCGGCCGTCGCGGTGATGAGATATTCATGCACCGCCATGCGCGGCCCCGAAGGCGTTGAAGCGCTATCCTGGAAATGCACGTCGATGACGATCCGTTCGCCCAGCCGGACGTCGATCCGCCGCGCGCGCCGGCTTGCAGGCCCCTCCTGCGCCGCCAGGACATGCCAGGAGAAAGCGTCGCGCCCATCGTCCAGCGGTTCCACCGGCATGGAATTTTGCTGCGGCCGGGAATCGCCCTCGGACAGGGCGGAGGAGCCGGGGCGGAACCCAAGGCAGACCCCAGCCATGCGCATGCGCCGCTCGCGTGCGCCGGGTTCTTTCATAAACGCCTCCTCCCAGTCGGGAAGCCAGTGGGACCAGGCCCATCCCGCGACCAGGCTGGAGCCGGCTATGTCGTCGAGCAGCAGGTATAGCGGCGTGCCGGCCGCGCGCTCTTCGGGAAGCGCCTCGATGATGGCGGCACGAAGCTGCCCGCCCGCCCGAGCCCCGACCAGCCGCTCGATACCGGGCCGCGCCGCATCGGACGAAATCGCGAGTATCTCCCGCGCGCTGCTGAGCCGTGCCGTGAAACGGTCCTCTCCCAGGATCAGGGGGGCGTCCACGTCGGCAAGGGTCATCAGGTCGCGCGCGCGGCCATGCTGGACCATCGGCGCCTCCCGGCCGTCCGGCCAGGTCGTATCGATGGTCGATGTGCGACGGATGGAGAAGCGCGCGCGCGGCGGCGTCGGCGGCGCCGGTCCATTGACTATGGGCAAATCCGTATCGTTCATGGAAACTTTCGTTCTCCCGGGGACGATGAGATGGCCGACCCTTGGGCCGAACGCCGATGGCCGGTCTGCCGCCGTCCCTGCGGCTGGCCGGCCGGGGCGCTGACCGCCGGCCCGTCGGTCGTGTCGCCAAGCAGTGGCACGACACCATCCGTTCGATAAGCTAATTCAGCAATGCCGCGTTTCCCATCGCTCATATGATGACGCGGCTGTCGGATATGATGGCATCGAAAGGACCGCTTGCCCCGGCCGCCAGATCATGCTTGCGATAACGGCAGAGGACAAGGGCGCTCGATGCAGAATGCGATAGAGCGCGCGGGATCGCTTTGGAGATTTGCGATGCATTTTGAACTGGACCCGGAACTGCAGGCCTTTCGCGAGGAGGTCCGCGCATTCGTGCGGGACAATCTGCCCGAGGACATGAAGGCCCGGCAGATGGCGGCCGGATCGATCTTTTGCAGTCATGACGATGAGAGGGCCTGGGCCAAGATATTGGCCAAGAAGGGCTGGCAGGTCTATTCCTGGCCCGTGGAACTGGGCGGCTGCGGCTGGAACGCGATGAAGAGTTTCGTGTTCGAGGATGAACTCTACAAGGGCTTTGCACCGCCCCTGTCCTTCAACACGCTCCATATGATCGGGCCGATCATCTACAAGCTGGGCTCGCAGGAGCAGAAGGACCATTTCCTGCCTCTCATGCGTCACGGCGATGTCTCCTGGGCGCAGGGCTTCTCCGAACCTGGGTCCGGTTCCGACCTCGCCTCGCTGCGTACGCGCGCCGATCTCGTCGGCGACAAATATGTCATCAATGGGCAGAAGATCTGGACCAGCGGCGCTCATGAGGCCGACTGGGGCTTCTTCCTGGTCAAGACCGACACGACGTGCAAGCCGCAACTGGGCATGAGCTTTCTGCTGGTCGACATGAAGACGCCGGGCATCACCGTGCGCACGATCCCGCAGATCAACAATGACGAGCATCATCTGTGCGAGGTGTTCCTCGAAAATGTCGAGGTCCCGGCCGGCAACCTGATCGGCGAGGCGGGCAAGGGCTGGACCTATGCCAAGATGCTGCTGGAGGGTGAGCGGACGGGCAGTTCCTATATCTTCTGGAACAAGCGCGAGATGCGCCGTCTCCTCGACATGGCCCGAGCGGAAAAGTTGAACGGCAACCCGATCGCACAGGATCCGGCCTTTCGCGCCCGACTGGCCGCGATTCAGGCGGAACTCACGGCGCTGGAATGGTCGGTGCTGCGCGTGCTCGCCGACGAGGAGTTCACCTATGGCACCGCGGCCGCATCCTCGGTGCTCAAGGTGCGCGGGTCCGAACTGCAACACGCCATCACCGAGGCGCAGGTCGACCTGATCGGGGAGAAGTCGCTGCGCGTCTATTCGGTGCACGATCTGCTGAGCGACGCCGGCACCCTGTGGCCGGACCATGTGGTGAACCGGACCAACATGGCCTTGCTGACGCGCGCCGCCACGATCTTCGGCGGCGCCAAGCAGGTACAGAAGAACATCATCGCCAAGGCGGCCTTCGGCCTCTGAACGAACAGGACGGGTCAGATTCCATGGATTTCAACTATTCCGACATGCAGCAGATGCTGCTCGACAGCGCCGGCAAACTGATCGCCGACACCTATACGCTGGAGGATATCCGCCATCAGCGCACGATCGCAAACGGCCTGAATGAGAAGAACTGGGCGCAGTTCGCTGAACTGGGCTGGCTTGCGCTGCCCATTCCAGAGGATGCCGGCGGACTTGGCTGCGGGCTTGAGGATGTCGTCGTCCTGTCGACCGCGCTGGGCCGCGGCCTGGCGGTCGAACCCTATGTCAGCACCGTGGTGGTCGGCGGTCATATCGTCGGCGCCCTGGCCGATGAGGATGCGCGCAACGCGCTGCTCGGCCAGGTCGCGACCGGAGCGGCGCGGATCGCGCTGGCGCATGGCGAGCCGGGCGAGCGGTTCGGCGACGGCGGCGCGCGATCGACCCAGGCTGTGCCGTCGGGCAACGGCTTTGCGCTCACGGGCAGGAAGATGCTGGTGCTTGATGCCCCCTCCGCCACGCATATCATCGTCTCCGCCACGCTGGATGACGGCAGCATGGGGCTGTTCCTCGCGCCTCGCGATGCAAGCGGAATCAGCGACGAGAGCTATGCGCTGGTTGACGGCGCGGCCGCGTCCGACCTGTTTCTGGACGGCGTGCAAGTCGATGCCGGCGCGCTGATCGCGAGCGGCAGCGCGGCGGAGACATTGCTGTCGGAAGCGAGCGACCGGGCCGCGATAGCGCTGATGGCGCAGGCCGTCGGCGCGATGGAAGGCTGCAACGATGTCAGCGCGGAATATATCAAGGAGCGCAAGCAATTCGGCCAGCCGATCGGCAAGTTCCAGGCCTTGCAGCACATCATGGCCGACATGTTCGTGTCCACCCATCAGGCGCGCTCGATGGTCTATTACGCCCTCGCCCATCTCGACGCCTCACCGGAGGACCGGCAAGCCGCCGTCTCGGCCGCGAAGGTACTGGTAGGAACGGCCGCGCAACTCGTGTCGCGGTCCGGCATCCAGTTGCATGGCGGCTACGGCGTGACCGACGAATATATCGTCAGCCATTACTACCGCCGCCTGCTGGCGCTGGAAAAGCTGTTCGGGGACATCGACCATCATGTGCGGCGTCTGGCCGTCCATATGTTCGATCGCGCCGACGCATAAAAAGCCCGCGAAACAGCGTCACGAACAGGAGCAGCGGAACCGTGCCACAGGAATGCGGCCCGGCTCCGCCGCCCTATTCAGGCGCCCGTGAACTCCGGACTGCGCTTGCTCAGGAACGCATCGATCGCTTCATGATGATCGGGCGTTTCATGCACGAGCGCCTGTAGCGCGGCCGACATTTCCAGCACCTCCGTCAGGCGCATGGCCTGCGCATCGATGAGCAGCCGCTTGGCGACACGCAGCGAGCGCGGCGGATTTGCCGCGACCCGCTTCGCAAGCTTGAGCGCTTCGTCCATCAGCGATTCCGCCGGTACGACGCGGGACACCAGGCCGAATTCAAGCGCTTCCTGCGCGCTCAGCGTATCGCCGGTGAACAGCATCTCAGCAGCGCGGGCATAACCCACGGCGCGCGGCAATGCCCAGGCGCCGCCGTCGCCGGGCACCAGACCCATCTTGATGAAGCCCGCCGCGAATTTCGCCGTGTCCGCGGCGATGCGCATGTCGCAGAAACAGGCCAGATCATTGCCCAGCCCGATGGCAAAGCCGTTCACCGCGGCGATCAAGGGAATTTCGCTTTCGTAGAAGGCGCGCGAAATCTTCTGCACGCCGCGGCGATAGTTGGATCGGGTGCCCAGCGGCGTGTCCAGCGGACCGATACCGTTGCGATCCTTCATGCTTTGCAGATTGCCGCCCGCCGAAAAGGCCCGTCCCGCCCCGGTGAGGATGCCTACGCTGACGGATTCGTCTTCGTTCAGGCTCTCCAGCGCGTTAACCAGATCGCTGCAATCCTCATGCTCCGCGATGGCGTTCATCGTGTCGGGATGATTGAGAGTCAGGATCGCGATGCGGCCTTGCCGCTCTATTTTCACATAGTCGCCCAAATGCTTTCCCCATGGCTGATCCGGCTAAACCGCCGATAGCGCCTCATGCGCCAGTTCGCGCCGGTCCGCAACATTCCGCAGGCGCATCCGTCGCGGCCGGAGACCATTCGATCACCATCGGGATAAATGCACGGGTCCGCCCTGTTTTCGCTGGTGTCCTCGACAAATGAGGATTGCATTATGTAATTTCAGACAGACCCTGCGAATCTTGTGAATCACGCCCAGGGTCATGCTGCCGAGGAGAGACGCTATGGCTACCCTGCCCTACACCGTATATGATGCCGACCATCATCTGTACGAGCCTGAGGAGGCGTTCACCCGCCACCTGCCGAAAGAATTCCAGGATGACTTTTATTTCGTGAAGAAGGGCAATCGCACGAAACTCGTCATCGGAGGGATGCTGTCCGAATATATCCCGAATCCGACCTTCGAGGTCGTAGCCGCCCCCGGCACGCACGAAAAATGGTATCGCGGCGCCAATGTGGAAGGCCTGACGATGCGCGAACTCGCGGGCGAACCGCTCCGTCCTCCGGCCGAATGGCGTTCAGGCGACGGCCGAATCGCGCTCATGGACCGGCAGGGGGTGCATGCGTGCCTGGTGTTCCCGACGCTTGCCTCGGTCATCGAGGACCGCCTGAATCACAAGCCGCAAGTGATGGCGGCCTTGTTCCACTCGCTCAACATGTGGACGCGTGAGGAGTGGGGTTTCGCCCGCGAGAACCGCCTGTTCTCCGTGCCGATGATCAACCTGGCCGACATCGACGCCGCCATTGCCGAGTTGGAATTCGTGATGAAGGCCGGCGCTCGCACCATCGGCGTCCGCCCCGCGCCTGTGCCGAACAGCCGCGGCGTGACGCGCTCCTTCGGCTATCCTGAGTTCGATCCTTTCTGGGCGCGGGTTGCCGAGGCGGGAATTTTCGTCAACCTCCATGCATCCGATTCGGGCTATGACGTGATCAACCGCATGTGGTCCGGCGGCGGTACGGAATTCGTCGCCTTCCAGAACGATCCGCACAAGCTGACGCTCGACACGCTCGGCCGCGCAGTCGCCGATTCGCTATCGGCGCTGATTTGCCATGGCGTGTTCGCGCGCCATCCGAACCTGCGTGTGGTGTCGGTCGAAAACGGGGCGAGCTGGGTCGCGCCGCTCTTCTATCGCCTCAACCATGTCTATGGTCAGATGCCCAAATCCTTCAAGGAGCATCCGCACGAGACTTTCCGCCGCCACATCTTCGTCGCGCCCTTTTACGAGGACGATACGGAAGAGCTGAAGAAATGCGTGCCGGCCAATCGCATCCTGTTCGGCAGCGACTACCCGCATCCGGAAGGCCTGGCCGATCCGCTGGAGTATGTGAAAGAATTCCCTACCTACAACGATAATGAGATCAAGCGGGTCTTCCACAGCAATCTGAAGGGCCTGCTTGAAGGAGCGCGCGACGAAGCGGCGTGACTATAGCTACCCGCCCGCCTCGGCGGGCGGGATAGAGGCCGGACCGCGTAAAAGAACAAATAGAGAGGCAGCCTGTTATGAAAATGGAAGATCTGATCATCGTCAGCGTTGACGATCACATCGTCGAGCCGGGCGATATGTGGGATGGGCATCTGAGCGTCCAGCACAAGCATCTCGCGCCCAAGATGCTGCGCGACCCGGACGGTTCGGACTATTGGGTGTTCGAAGGCCGGCGCGCGGCGCAGGGCGGACTCAACGCCGTGGTCGGCCGGCCCAAGGAAGAATATGGGATGGAGCCGGTCGCGCTCGACCAGATGCGCAAGGGCGTCTACAACATAGACGCGCGCATAGAGGACATGAACGTCAACGGCATCCTGACGTCGCTCAACTTCCCCAGCATCGTCACCTTCGACGGCGGCCTGTTCCTGAGCTTCGAGAACAAGGAAACCGCCCGCATCCTGGTGTCGGCCTATAATGACTGGCATATCGACGAATGGTGCGGGTCCTATCCCGGCCGCAACATCCCCAATGCTATCCTCCCCTATTGGGATATCCCCGCGACCGTCGCCGAGATCGAGCGCGTGGCGAAGAAGGGCTGTCACTCCATCACCTTTTCCGACAATCCCACCGCCAAGGGGCAGCCGAGCATTCACGACGCGCATTGGGCGCCGATGTGGAAGGCCTGCGCCGACAATGAAGTCGTCATCAACATCCATATCGGCTCGGGCGCGCAGGCGCCCCATGCCTCGCCGCTGACGCCGATCGAGGCGTGGATCACGACCATGCCGATCTCCATCGTCAATTCCGCAGCCGACTGGCTGCACCTTCAGGCGCTGCATCAATATCCGCTGAAGATATCGCTGTCGGAAGGGGGCATCGGCTGGATTCCCTATTTCCTCGAGCGTGCGGAATATACGCACAATCATCACAAGGCTTGGACGCACGCCAATTTCGGGGGCAAGACTCCGACCGAAATCTTCCGCGAACATTTTCTGACCTGCTTCATCGAGGACAAATTCGGTCTCGATAATCTAGGTGCGGTCGGTGAGGATATCGTGGCCTATGAATGCGACTATCCGCATTCCGACACGCAGTGGCCGCGCGTTCCGGAACATCTCTACGACACCGTCAAACATCTGTCCGACGCGCAGATCGACAAGGTTACGCATCTCAATGCTCTGAAATTCTACAATTACGATGCATTCGACAAGATGGGCGGCCGCGAAAATTGCACCGTAAAGGCGTTACGCGCGCAGGCCGGTCATGTGAACACGGACGAAGTGGCGCTCGCCGGCGCGGCACCGGTGGAGAAAGGCGCCGAACCGCGCCCCGTCACGTCGGGCGATATCCTGGCGATGTTCGCGTCGGTCAATGCCAAGAGCAACGAAAAAGTCGAAGCCTGATCGACCGCACATTCCGGCCTGAAAGGCCGCGCGCCCGTATGAGCGAGATGGGAACGTCAAGCTCGATACGGGGCGCTCTACCATAAGCACGGTCGTGAGCGGCGGCCGCTTCCTGGCGACGGCCGAGCCGGTCAGGCACCGATCAGTGCCTGACGGCGAACGCAGCGACAGCCGCCTGCGCCTCCTCGCTCGCCGCGACGCGGGACGCCCCCTCCGCCTCCAGCGCAAGACCCTCTGAAAGCGGCAGGTCGAGACCGCCGAGCATCGCGCGCCGGATTTCCGACTGCGCGGCCCTGCCGCCGCGCGAGCAGCGATCCGCCAGCGCGACGGCGGCCGCCTGCACATCCTCCGCCACGCCGTTGACCAGGCCAATCGCTTCCGCCCGCGCGGCATCGATCATTTCGCCGGTCAACGCCATGTGCAAGGCGCGGCCGACGCCCACCAGCCGGGGGAGCAACTGGGTGCCGCCATAGGCGGGCATCAGCGCATGGGTGACTTCCGGCAATCCCAGGCGGGCGTCCGGCGCGGCGACGCGGAAGGTGCAGGCCATTCCGATCTCCAACCCGCCGCCCAATGCCAACCCGTTGAACGCCGCTACGCTGACCTTCGGATAGGCGATAAGCCGCAGCATGAGACGATGCATCCGCGCGATCCGCGCATCGGGATCGCCGCCGCCTTCCTTGAGGTCGG
>Ga0180219_1000569_pt1 | contig 29205 bp, 29 predicted proteins | sample eDN3rd30CBELigMG_FD_151338 | JGI IMG/M metagenome (GOLD analysis project Ga0180219, IMG submission 151338) | Enriched Miracle-Growth compost microbial communities from Emeryville, California, USA - eDNA 3rd pass 30_C BE-Lig MG (version 2)... ... | reverse complement strand
GCCTCGTCGCCGAGGATCGGCTCGAACGCGGAGTTGCGGGGGAGCAGCCACGTGTGGCCGTCGCGCTGACGGAACATCTTCACCGTCGCCTCGCCGTCGAGCATCGCGGCGACGATCTCGCCGTTGTCGGCGGTGTTCTGCGCGCGCACCACGACCCAGTCGCCATCGCAGATGGCCGCGTCGATCATCGACTCGCCCTGCACCTTGAGCATGAACAGCTCGCCCTTGCCCACGAGCTGGCGGGGGAGCGGGAAGATCTCCTCCACCTGCTGCTCGGCGGTGATCGGCACACCCGCGGCGATCTGGCCGACCAGCGGAACGAGCGCGGCATCGCCCACGGCGGGGGCCGAGTCGGCGGGGTTCTCCGCCGACGAGCCGGGCAGGTCGATGAGGATCTCCATCGCGCGCGTCTTGCCCGCGTCGCGCCGCAGGTAGCCGCTCAGTTCGAGCTGGTTGAGCTGATGCGTCACGCTCGAGAGCGACTTGAGCCCGACGGCGTCGCCGATCTCGCGCATGCTCGGCGGATAGCCGTGCCGGGTGATCGACTGCTGGATCACCTCGAGGATGGCCATCTGCTTGTCGCTCAGGCTCTTCCTGCGTCGTGTCTGTCGGCGCATTCTCGGCACCTGCGGCGCCGGTGTCGTGGCGTCCTGCGATGCGTCGCCCATGTCAGCTCCCGTTCCCGCCGCGGATGCAGCTTCTTCGAATGTCGGAGGTCCGTGGTGAGGTGTCCTCATCGAAACGGTATCCGCTTCCGGGACGGATCGGCCGCACCCCGAGGGCGTGTCGTCTTCGATCCGGATTCGCATTCCGATTCCACTTGACAGACTACAACATCGAAACTAGGTTCGGAAGAGAGGTTCGGTACGGGATGCCCCCGGCCGGGCTCCCGAACCGAATCTCTTCACAGCATCCAGGAGGACCCCATGGTCACGATCGCCCCGACGGCACAGCCCGTCACACGCCTGCGTCTCACGCATCGCGGGCGGCGCGTGCTCGCGGCGCTCGTCGCGCTGCCGATCGCCGCGGCCATCGCCGCGGCGGCGATCAGTGGAGGCGCCGCGGTCGCCTCGCGCGACGCCGGTGCGCCGGCCGGGTCCTTCGCCACCGTCACGGTGTCGGCCGGCGACTCCCTGTGGGGCATCGCCGAGCGGCTCGCCCCGCACGCGGACCCGCGCGATGTCGTCGACGCGATCGTGCGGCTGAACGCGCTCGAGGGCGTCACGGTCACGCCCGGTGAGGTTCTGTCGATTCCCGCGGATTACGCCCCGGCCGGCTGAACACCGAGTGCGGTCCTACGATGGAGCGGTGAGCCCTCGATTAGACGACTTGCCCATTCGTGACGATCTGCGCGGCATGAGCCCCTACGGTGCGCCGCAGGCCCGCGTGCCCGTGGCGCTGAACGTGAACGAGAACACCCATCCGGTCCCCAAAGAGGTGGCCGACGACATCCTCGACGGGGTCGCCCTGGCTCTCCGCGACGTGAACCGCTATCCCGACCGCGAGTTCACCCAGCTGCGTGAGGCCTTCGCCGAGTACCTCGGCCACGGACTGACGCGCGACCAGCTCTGGGCCGCGAACGGCTCGAACGAGGTGCTGCAGCAGGTGCTGCAGGCGTTCGGCGGCCCGGGGCGCACGGTGTTCGGCTTCGCCCCGACCTACTCGATGTACCCGCTTCTGGCGCGTGGCACGGGCAGCGCGTGGGTGGCCGGCGTCCGCGGGGTCGACTACACGCTCGACGCGGAGGCGGCGGCGGGGCAGGTCGCCGAGGCGCACCCCGATGTCGTCCTGCTGTGCTCGCCGAACAATCCCACTGGTACGCCCCTGCCCATCGACGTCATCGAGCGGGTGTACGACGCGACCGACGGGATCGTGGTGGTCGACGAGGCGTACTGGGAGTTCGCACCGCGTGACGAGCGCTCGGCGCTGACCCTGTTGCCCGGCCGCGAGCGTCTCGTCGTCTCGCGCACGATGAGCAAGGCGTTCGCCTTCGCGGGCGCGCGCGTCGGCTATCTCGCCGCCGACCCCGCCGTCATCGACGCGCTGCGTCTCGTGCGCCTGCCCTACCACCTCAGCGCGCTGACGCAGGCGGCGGCGCTGGCGGCGCTGCGGCACGCGCCGACGATGCTCGCGACGGTCGACGACATCGTCGCGCAGCGCGACCGCATCTCGGCCACGCTCGAGGCGCTGGGGTACAAGCCCTACGAGTCGTGGACGAACTTCGTGCTGTTCGGCGGAGTCGACGAGCCGACGGCGACGTGGCAGGCGCTGCTCGATCGCGGCGTCCTCGTGCGCGACGTCGGGCTGCCGCGCAGCCTGCGCGTCAGCGCGGGGACCGAGGAGGAGACCAGCGCGTTCCTCGATGCGCTCGCGTCGATAGACTCGGCGTCATGACGACCGCCGCGTCCCGCACCGCATCCCGCTCCCGCTCGACGAGCGAGTCGTCGGTCGAGCTCGAGCTCGACCTCGACGGCACGGGCCTCGCACGCATCGACACGAGCGTGCCGTTCTTCGACCACCTGCTCACGGCCTTCGCGAAGCACTCGCTGACCGACCTGACCGTGCGGGCGTCGGGTGACACCCACATCGACGCGCACCACACCGTCGAGGACGTGTCGATCGTGCTGGGCGACGCGATCCGCGAGGCGCTCGGCGACAAGGCCGGCATCTCGCGCTTCGGCGACGCCCTGGTCCCGCTCGATGAGGCGCTCGCGCAGGCCGTCGTCGACATCAGCGGGCGTCCGTTCCTCGTCCACGAGGGCGAGCCCGCAGGGTTCGAGCTGCACCTCATCGGCGGCCACTTCACGGGCTCGCTCGTGCGGCACTCGTTCGAGGCGATCACGTTCCACGCGGCGCTCACCACACACGTGCGCGTCCTGTCCGGCCGTGACCCGCACCACATCGCCGAGGCCGAGTTCAAGGCGTTCGCACGCGCATTCCGTCAGGCCAAGGCCCTCGACCCGCTCGTGCAGGGCATCCCGAGCACGAAGGGCGCCCTGTGACGGACAAGCCGCTCGTGGCCGTCCTCGACTACGGGTCGGGGAACGTCCACTCGGCGGTGAAGGCGCTGGAGGCGGCGGGCGCCGACGCGCGGCTGACGGCCGACCGCCGGCTCGTGCAGGACGCCGACGGACTCGTCGTGCCCGGGGTGGGTGCGTTCGCGGCGGTCATGAAGGCGCTGCGCGACATCCGCGGCGACGAACTCATCGACCGGCGTCTGGCCGGTGGTCGGCCGGTGCTCGGCATCTGCGTGGGCATGCAGGTGCTCTTCGGGCGCGGTGTCGAACGTGGGGTCGACACCGAGGGGCTGGGGGAGTGGCCGGGGGTCGTCACCGAGCTCGACGCACCGCTGCTGCCGCACATGGGCTGGAACACCGTCCGCCCGGATGCCGGCAGCCGCCTGTTCGCCGGCATCGAGGACGAGCGGTTCTACTTCGTGCACAGCTACGGCGCGACGCAGTGGAACCTGCAGGTGCAGCCGCCGTTCCCCGAGCCGATCCTGACCTGGTGCGACTACGGGGCCGCGCCGTTCCTGGCCGCGGTCGAGAACGGACCGCTGGCGGCCACGCAGTTCCACCCCGAGAAGTCGGGCGAGGCGGGCATCCGCCTGCTCTCGAATTGGATCGACAGCCTGCCCCGGGCTACTCTGTGACCTCGTGCCCAGTGATTTCGCCGCCACGCCCGAACTGATCCTCCTGCCCGCCGTCGACGTGGCCGACGGCAAGGCCGTCCGCCTCACCCAGGGCGAGGCGGGGAGCGAGACCGACTACGGCGACCCGATCGACGCCGCCGTGGACTGGGCCCGTCAGGGCGCGGACTGGGTGCACCTCGTCGACCTCGATGCGGCGTTCGGGCGCGGCAGCAACGCCGCCGTGCTGCGCAAGGTCATCCGCCAGCTCAAGGGCGTCCAGGTGGAGCTGTCCGGCGGCATCCGCGATGACGCCTCGCTCGAGGCCGCGCTCGACTCGGGAGCCGCCCGCATCAACCTCGGCACCGCGGCGCTGGAGAACCCCGAGTGGGCTGCCAACGTCATCCGCCGCTACGGCGACGCCATCGCGGTCGGACTCGACGTGCGCGGCACCACGCTCGCCGCGCGCGGCTGGACCCGCGAGGGCGGCGACCTGTGGACGGTCCTCGCGCGTCTGGAAGACGCCGGTTGCAGCCGGTACGTCGTCACCGACGTCACGAAGGACGGCACGCTGCGCGGCCCGAACCTCGACCTGCTGCGCCAGCTCACCGAGCGCACTCCCAAGCCGATCGTCGCCAGCGGCGGCGTGTCGAGCCTCGATGACATCACGGCGCTGCGCGAGCTCGTGCCTCTGGGCGTCGAGGGCGCGATCATCGGCAAGGCCCTGTACGCGGGGGCGTTCACCCTCGCCGAGGCGCTGGATGTCGCACGCAACTGACGACTCCTGCGGACACGACCCGCACGTGACCGACTCGGCCGGGGTGCCGTGGGCGGGCCGGTCGTTCCGCGCGAATCCGCATGCGGGTGACGACGGGGCGGCCGATCCCGCACTGCTGGCGGCACTGACGGCCTTCGTCGCCGGCACGGGCGACCGTGTCGCGGTCGTCGAGGCCTACCGTGAGGCGCGCCTGCTGATCCCTCTGGTCGCCGAGAAGGGCGACGAGGGGGTCGGGCCGACGGGTCTTGCCGTCGACAAGACGCAGGAGCTCTCGATCGTCACCGTCGCCGCCCCCGACGGCCGCCGCGTTCTGCCGGTGTTCTCATCGGTGCAGGCGATGGGGCGGTGGGATGCCACGGCCCGGCCCGTGCCGGTCGAGGGCGTGCGCACGGCTCTGGCCGCCGTCGACGACGAGACCGACCTCATCGTCATCGACCCCGCCTCCGACACCGAGCACGTGCTGCGGCGGCCCGCCGTGTGGGCGCTCGCCCAGCAGATCCCGTGGGAGCCGAGTTTCGTCAGCGCTGAGGTGTTCACAGGGCTCCAGGAGAGCGTGGCGCGCGAGCTCGCCGTCGTCGACCTCGCCGTCGCCGACGGCGACCCCACGGGCCGCCTGCGCGGGCCGGAGCTGCTCGTCAGGCTGAAGCTGGTGGACGGCCTCGACAAGGAGCAGCTCGACGCCGTGCTCGCCCGTCTGGCCCGGCGGTGGGCCGCCGACGACCGCATCGCCACGCTCGTCGACTCGCTGAGCGTGAAGCTCAGTCGCTGACCGTCACGAGACCGGGCCGGTCCACTTCTCGCCGGGTCCCTTGCCGATCGCATCAGGCACCGGAGACGCCTCGCGGAACGCCAGCTGCAGCGAGCGCAGGCCGTCGCGCAGGGGAGCGGCGTGGGCGCTGCTGATCTCGGGCGCGCCGGCGGTGATCAGACCCGCCAGCGCGTTGATGAGCTTGCGCGCCTCGTCGAGGTCGAGCTGCGCGTCGGGGTCGTCGGCCAGTCCCAGCTTGACGGCCGCGGCGCTCATGAGGTGCACGGCGGTGGTCGTGATGACCTCCACGGCGGGCACATCCGCGATGTCGCGGGTCGCCGCTGCGGCGCGCTTCTCCTGCTCTTCCCAGCGCGCCTGGCGCGCGGCATCCTCGTTCGAAGGCACAGCTGTCGTGTTCACGTCGTTCTCTCTGATAAACTAGGCGGGTTCCGGGCTCTGCGCCCGGTTCGAAAGAGGATCACATCCCACCCGCGCTTGCCGTTCCAGGCTACCGGGTCGTTGCACTCCGCCGGTTCACCGGCAGCCAGGGTGCGGAGCCGGTGCGTCACGCATCGTGCGGGTGGAGTGCGCCTCCGCCCGTGACGCACCCTGCGTCGCGGTCATCCACCGCACGAAGAGGAGTTCCGCATCAGCGATCCCCGCACCAACGAGCGCATCCGCGTCCCCGAGGTCCGACTCGTCGGACCCAACGGTGAGCAGGTCGGCGTCGTCGCCATCCAGGTTGCGCAGCGTCTGGCTCAGGAGGCAGATCTCGATCTCGTCGAGGTCGCGCCCAACTCGAAGCCGCCCGTGGTCAAGATCATGGATTACGGCAAGTACAAGTACGAGGCCGCCCAGAAGGCGAAGGAAGCCCGTCGCAACCAGGCCAACACGGTCCTCAAAGAGGTCCGCTTCCGCCTGAAGATCGAGGCCCACGACTACACGACCAAGCTCAAGCGCGCCGAGGGCTTCCTGCAGGCGGGCGACAAGGTCAAGGCCATGATCCTGTTCCGCGGCCGTGAGCAGCAGCGCCCCGAGCTGGGCGTCCGTCTGCTCAAGAAGTTCGCCGAGGACGTCGCCGAGCTGGGCACCGTCGAGTCGAACCCGCGCATCGACGGTCGCAACATGGTCATGGTGATCGCGCCGCACAAGAACAAGTCCGAGGTCAAGACCGAGCAGAACGCGCAGCGCGCCGCCAACAAGCAGGCGGCCCGCCAGGCGAAGGCTGCCGCGTCGGAGACCACGAAGACTCCTGCGGAATCGGCCGAGTAGGCCCCACACGCTCCCGCACCGCGCGGGATACCCCTTCCCGCGACAGCGGGATGCACAACGAAGGAAGAGACATGCCGAAGCAGAAGACGAACTCCGGCGCCAAGAAGCGCTTCAAGGTCACCGGCAGCGGAAAGATCATGAAGCAGCAGTCGGGCATGCGCCACAACCTCGAGGTCAAGTCCAGCCGCCGCACCCGTCGGCTCAACAAGGACGAGACGATCTCGCCGGCCAACGCGAAGAACGTCAAGAAGCTCCTCGGGCGCTGAGCGCACCGTCTGCACGTTAGGAACGAAACGAAATGGCTAGAGTCAAGCGGGCCGTCAACGCCCACAAGAAGCGTCGCGTCATCCTCGAGCGCGCCTCCGGTTACCGGGGTCAGCGTTCGCGTCTGTACCGCAAGGCGAAGGAGCAGGTCACCCACTCGCTCGTCTACGCGTACCGCGACCGTCGCAAGCGCAAGGGCGACTTCCGCCGCCTGTGGATCCAGCGCATCAACGCCGCGAGCCGCCAGAACGGCCTGACCTACAACCGCCTCATGCAGGGTCTGCGCCTTGCCGAGGTGCAGGTCGACCGCCGCATGCTGGCCGACCTCGCCGTCAACGACCAGGCCGCGTTCAAGACGCTCGTCGAGACCGCGAAGAAGGCGCTGCCGGAGAACGTGAACGCCCCCAAGGCGTGAGCTGATCCTCTTCGAACGGGCGTCCCTGGTTTCCAGGGGCGCCCGTTCTCGTGCGTCCTGCGCCCATAGACTGGGCAGGTGCTCGAGAACCCCCGTTCCGCCCGTGTGCGCACCGTCGCCAAGCTCGTGAAGCGTCGCCATCGCGACGAGACGGGGCTCTTCCTGCTCGAGGGGCCGCAGGCGGTGCGCGAGGCGCTCACCTGCCGGCCCGACGGCATCGTCGAGCTGTTCGTGACGCCCACGGCCGCGCAGAAGCACACCGACCTCGCCGAGCGCGCCGCCGACGCCGACATCGAGGTCGTCTATTCGACCGAGCAGGTCATCGAGGCCATGGCCGACACCGTCACCCCGCAGGGGGTGATCGCGGTGGCGCAGCAGTTCCCCGTGCGCATGCGCGACGTGTTCGCGGCATCCCCCCGACTCGTCGCCATGTGCGAGCAGGTGCGCGATCCCGGCAACCTCGGCACGATCATCCGTGCCGCCGACGCCGCCGGCGCCGATGCGGTGATCCTGACCGGACGCACCGTCGACCCGTTCCACCCGAAGGTCGTGCGTGCCACGACGGGTTCGCTGTTCCACGTGCCGCTCGCCCTGGGCGGCGAGGCGGTGGATGCCGTCACGGCGGCGCGTGCGGCCGGGCTGCGCGTGCTGGCGGCCGACGTGAAGGGCGACGACCTGCTGGCGGCCCGTGAATCGGGTGTGCTCGCCGGCCCGGTCGCCTGGCTGTTCGGCAACGAGGCGCGGGGGCTCGACGACGATGCCTTCCAGCTCGCCGATCAGGCGCTGCGCCTGCCGATCTACGGGCGTGCCGAGTCGTTGAACCTCGCCACCGCGGCCAGCGTCTGCCTGTACGAGACGGCCTTCGCGCAGCGCGCCTCGGTTACGGATCGGTAAACCTCCCGCGCTGAAGTCGCGGATTTCCTGAGTGGTTGCTTAGGGTTGTCTGCATGACGATCCCCGAAGACGCGGCTCCGAAGACGTCGAACATCTCTGTTCGGCGCGGTGATCCGCTCGTTGTCATCACGGATGTGCAGAAGCACTACGGCGATTTCCAGGCCCTCAAAGACATCAACCTCACGGTGAACCGCGGTGAGGTCGTCGTCGTGATCGGCCCGTCCGGCTCCGGCAAGTCGACGCTGTGTCGCACGATCAACCGGCTCGAGACCATCACCAGCGGCACGATCACGATCGACGGCGCCGAGCTGCCCAAGGAGGGCAAGGGCCTCGCCCAGCTGCGCAGCGACGTCGGCATGGTGTTCCAGTCGTTCAACCTCTTCTCGCACCTGACGATCCTCGACAACGTCACGCTGGGCCCGATCAAGGTCCGCAAGATGAAGAAGGCCGATGCCGAGGCGCAGGCGCGTACGCTGCTCGAGCGCGTGGGCGTCGGAGCGCAGGCCGAGAAACTGCCCGGCCAGCTCTCCGGCGGGCAGCAGCAGCGCGTGGCCATCGCCCGCGCGCTGGCCATGAACCCGAAGGTGATGCTCTTCGACGAGCCGACCAGCGCCCTCGACCCGGAGATGATCAACGAGGTGCTCGACGTCATGGTCGAGCTCGCCCAGGAGGGCATGACGATGATCGTCGTCACCCACGAGATGGGCTTCGCCCGCAAGGCGGCCGACCGCGTCGTGTTCATGGCCGACGGCCAGATCGTCGAGGAGGCGACGCCCGAGGAGTTCTTCACGAACCCCACGTCGGCGCGCGCCAAGGACTTCCTCTCGAAGCTCCTCACCCACTGACCTGCACCCCTCACAAAGGAGAAACACATGCGCAAGACACGCATCCTCGCGAGCCTGAGCATCGCCGCCGTCGCGGCCATCGCGCTCACGGCGTGCAACAGCGGCACGCCCGGCGACACCGGCAATGCCGGCGACAACGGCGACAGCAGCACACCCTGGACCGTCGCGACCGACGTGAGCCTCACCGGCAGCCCGACCTTCGACCGGATCCAGAAGGCCGGCAAGGTCACGATCGGCGTCAAGGAGGACCAGCCTGGTCTCGGCTACCTCGACACCACCACCAACACCCGCAGCGGCTTCGACATCGACATCGCGCGGTGGATGGCAGCTTCCCTCGGCTACGGCGAGGACAAGATCGACTTCAAGCCGATCGCGTCCGCCAACCGTGAGCAGTCGATCGTGAACGGCGACATCGACTTCTATGTCGGCACGTACTCGATCACCGACAAGCGCAAGGAGCTCATCTCCTTCGCGGGGCCCTACTTCGTCACCGGCCAGGGCCTGCTCGTGGCCAAGGACAACACTTCGATCACCGGCAAGGACTCGCTGACCAGCAGCGACGTCGTCTGCTCGGCGACCGGTTCGACCTCGATCCAGCGGATCAAGGACGAGACCCCGGCCAAGACCAAGGAATACGACACCTACTCGACCTGTGTGCAGGACCTCCTGCAGGGCCAGGTCGATGCGGTGACCACCGACGAGGCGATCCTGCTCGGCTACGCCGCCCAGGACCCCGACCACCTCAAGACCGTCGGCGACGTCTTCAGCGAGGAGCGCTACGGCATCGGGATCACGAAGGGTGACACCGCGCTGCAGACGTTCCTCAACGACACGCTGACCGACGGCCACGACATCTGGCAGAAGATCTTCGACAACAACCTCGGCAAGTCCGGCGTGACCGCCGAGCAGCCGAAGGTCGACCCGGTCGGCTGATCCTGTGACGCCGGGCGGCGGCTCACCGCCGCCCGGCCCCCTCCGGGGACACACACGACTCACGATCGGGCAGGAAGAGAGGCGACATGGACGACGTCGGGCACCTGTGGTGGCAGGCCATCGAGGGGACCCTGGTCCTGTTCTTCATCGGCGGCGTGATAGCCCTCGTGCTGGGGTTCATCGTCGGCGCCATGCGCGTGTCGCCGGTGCCCATCGCGCGGGCGGTCGGCACCGTGTACGTGAACTGGATCCGGAACACCCCGCTCACGCTGGTGATGTTCTTCTTCGCGTTCTGCATCCCGATCCTGCTGGGGCAGCGCATCAACGCCATCGCCCTGGCGACGGTCGCGCTCGGCATCTACACGGCGACGTACGTCGCCGAGACGATCCGCTCGGGCGTGAACACCGTGCCCGTCGGGCAGGCCGAGGCCGCTCGTGCACTCGGCCTGGGCTTCGGCCAGGTCATGACGCTCGTCGTCCTGCCGCAGGCGTTCCGCTCCGTGGTGCCGCCGATGATGAGCGTGCTCATCGCGCTGCTCAAGAACACCACGGTCGCCGCGGGCTTCTCCGTGCTCAACCTCGGCTCGGTCACGGCATATCTGAGCGAGCACCGCACCGCGACCGCGGACAACATCTTCCAGGCGATGGTCACCGGTGAGAACCAGCTGCTCACACTGCTGCTGATCGCGGTGATCTTCGTGGTCCTCGTCCTGCTGCTCGCGTGGCTGCAACGCGTCCTCGAACGGAAGTGGAGGGTCGAGCGATGAGCTCCGTCCTGTACGACGTGCCCGGCCCCCGGGCCCGGCTGCGCAACCGCATCCTCGGCGTGGTCACGATCCTCGTCGTGGTGGCGCTGATCGCCCTCACCATCTGGCGGCTGTACGCCACCGGCCAGTTCACCGCGCAGAAGTGGTCGATCTTCGGCTACACGACCATCTGGGTGCGCATCCTCGAGGGGCTCTGGCACACGCTCTCCGCGTTCATCGTCGCGGGTGTCGGCGCGCTCATCCTCGGCTTCATCCTGGCGGTCGGTCGGCTCTCCGACCACGCGTGGGTCCGTGTGCCGGTCGGCTGGATCGTCGAGATCCTCCGCGCCATCCCCGTCCTGATCTTCATGATGCTCATGTACTACGGTCTGCCGACCGTCGGCATCAAGGTCACCCCCTACGTGGCCGTCGTGGTCGCGCTCATCGCCTACAACGGCTCGGTGCTGGCCGAGGCGATCCGCGCCGGCGTCGAATCGCTGCCGCGTGGGCAGAAGGAGGCCGGCTATGCCATCGGCCTGCGCAAGAACGGCGTGCTGCGCCTGATCCTCCTGCCGCAGGCCGTGCGGGCCATGATGCCGGTCATCATCTCGCAGCTGGTCGTCGCGCTGAAGGACACGGCGCTCGGCTTCATCATCACCTATCCCGAGCTCCTGTACGTCATCAAGCTGCTGGGCACGCAGATCCAGTACGGTTCGCCGCTCGTACCCGCGGCCATCGTCGGCGGGTCGATCTACGTCGCGCTGTGTCTGCTGCTGTCGTACGTGGCGTACCGGGTCGAGAGGCGGACGCGGCGGTCGCCGAAGATCCGCCAGGAGGTGCCCGCCGCGGGTGACGGCGATGCCGCTACCGTGACGGAGTTCATCGCCGTGCAGAAGGGCGTCGAGGGACGCAAGCGGAAGTGAGGTCCGGTCCCGCCCGGTCATGAGCGTCAGGCGGGCCCCGGTAGACTCGATTCTCGTGTCGAACGAGGTTTCTGAGATCACCCCTGAGGCGGTGGATGCCGCGGTCCAGGCCGCACTGGCCGCCGTCGCGAGCGCGACCGACACGGCCGCGCTGAAGGCCGCGCGCGCCGCGCACTCCGCCGAGGGCTCGCCGCTGGCGAAGCTCAACGCGCGCATGCGCGACGTGCCTCCCGAGCGCAAGGCCGAGTTCGGCAAGCTCGTCGGGCAGGCCCGCGGTCGGGTGAACCAGGCCTTCATCACCCGCGAGGGCGAGCTGGAGGCGGCCGAGACCGCCGCGCGCCTGGAGGCGGAGCGGGTGGACGTCACGGCGCTGCCGTCCCGCGCGCGCGTGGGGGCGCGGCATCCCCTCACCCTCCTGCAGGAGCAGATCGGCGACATCTTCATCGGCATGGGCTGGGAGGTCGCCGAGGGCCCCGAGCTCGAGCACGAGTGGTACAACTTCGACGCGCTCAACCTCGACCCCGATCACCCGGCGCGCCAGATGCAGGACACGTTCTACGTCGATCCGCCCGAGCGCCACCTGGTGATGCGCACGCAGACGAGCCCTGTGCAGATGCGCTCGATGCTCACACGCGAGCTGCCCATCTACATCGTCTCGCCCGGTCGTGTGTTCCGCACGGACGAGTACGACGCGACCCACCTGCCGGTGTTCACGCAGGTGGAGGGCCTCGTCGTCGACAAGGGCATCACGATGGCGCACCTGAAGGGCACGCTCGACCACCTGGCGCGGCAGCTGTTCGGCGCCGAGGCGAAGACGCGCCTGCGCACCAACTACTTCCCGTTCACCGAGCCGTCGGCCGAGTTCGACCTGTGGCATCCCACCTTCAAGGGCGGTGCCCGCTGGATCGAGTGGGGCGGCTGCGGCATGGTCAACCCCAATGTGCTGCGCGCGGCGGGGATCGACCCCGAGGTGTACAGCGGCTTCGCGTTCGGCATCGGCGTCGAGCGCGCGCTCATGTTCCGCAGCGATGTGCAGGACATGCGCGACATGGCCGAGGGCGATATCCGTTTCAGCGAGCAGTTCGGGATGGTGGTGTGATGCGCGTCCCGCTTTCGTGGCTGCGTGAATACGTCGATGTGGCGCCGGAGGCGACGCCCGACGACATCCTCGCGTCTCTGGTGTCCGTCGGCTTCGAAGAGGAGGACGTACACCGCTTCGAGGTGTCGGGTCCCGTCGTGGTCGGCCAGGTGCTCGAGCTGACCGGTGAGCCCCAGAAGAACGGCAAGACGATCAACTGGTGCCAGGTCGACGTGGGCGAGACGAACGGCGGGGTGCGCGGCATCGTGTGCGGCGCCCACAACTTCGGCGTCGGCGACAAGGTCGTGGTGACGCTGCCGGGTGCCGTCCTCCCCGGCCCGTTCCCGATCGCCGCGCGCAAGACCTACGGCCATGTCTCCGACGGCATGATCGCCTCCGCGCGCGAGCTCGGGCTCGGCGATGAGCACAGCGGCATCCTGCGCCTGGCCGATCTCGGCATCGACGCGCCGGTCGGCACCGACGCCATCGCCCTGCTCGGCCTGGACGACGTCGCCGTCGAGATCAACGTGACCCCCGACCGCGGCTACGCGCTGAGCCTGCGGGGCGTGGCCCGCGAGTACGCGCACGCCACCGGCGGCGCCTTCCGCGACCCGGGCGTGCGCGAGTGGGCGCAGCTCGAGCAGCCCGAGGGCGGCTTCGCCGTCGTGGTCGTCGACGACGCTCCGATCCGCGGCAACGTCGGCGCGACCGAGTTCGTCGCGCGCATCGTGCGGGGGGTGGATGCCGCGGCTCCGACGCCCCCGTGGATGATCGCCCGTCTCGTGCTGGCCGGCATCCGCTCGATCTCGGTGCTCGTCGACATCACGAACTACGTGATGCTCGAGCTCGGCAACCCGATCCACGGCTACGACCTCGACAAGCTCACCGACGGCATCACCGTGCGTCGTGCGCAGCCGGGGGAGAAGCTCACCACCCTCGACGATCAGGTGCGCGCGCTGCACCCCGAGGATCTGCTCATCACCGACGGCTCGGGCCCCATCGGCCTGGCCGGGGTCATGGGAGGCGCCACGACCGAGATGAGCGGTGAGACGGTGAACGTGCTCATCGAGGCGGCCGTGTTCGACCAGGTGTCGATCGCGCGCACCGCGCGCCGGCACAAGCTGCCCTCCGAGGCGTCGCGGCGCTTCGAGCGCGGCGTCGACCCGCTCATCCCGTTCGTCGCGGCCCGTCGTGTGGCCGACCTGATGGTGGAGCTGGCCGGCGGCACGCTCGACACCGAGATCGGCGGGGCGCTGTTCGCCCCCTACGAGCGCGAGGCGATCGCGCTGCCGAAGCCGTTCGCCTCGAAGCTCGTGGGCATCGACTACACCGATGACGAGATCGTGTCCTCGCTCGAGATGATCGGCTGCGAGGTCTACGCGGCCGACGACGAGCTGTGGCTCGTGACACCGCCGTCGTGGCGATCGGACCTGACCGACAAGTGGACGCTGACCGAAGAGGTCGCCCGCATCCAGGGCCTCGACCGTGTGCCGTCGGTGCTGCCCACGCCTCCCGCGGGCAACGGCTGGACCGCCGAGCAGCGCGGCCGTCGCCGCGTCGCGAACGCGCTCGCCGCGGCCGGCCTCGTCGAGACGCCGTCTTTCCCGTTCACGACCGAGGCGCAGAACGACCTGCACGGGTCGGCCTCGGGCGAGCACCTGCCCAGCGTCAGGCTCGCGAACCCGCTCGACGGGCACGCGCCGCACCTGCGCCGTTCGCTCGTGCCGGGGCTGCTGCAGGTCGCCCACCGCAACCTCTCGCGCGGCTTCACCGACCTCGCGCTCTACGAGCTCGGGGCCGTGTTCCTGCCCGAGCCGGGTGTGAGCTACGGCACCGCCGACGTTCCGCCGCTGGGACAGCGACCCGACGACGAGACCCTCGCCGCTCTCGACGCCGCCCTGCCACCGCAGCCGCGCCGCGTCGCCGTGCTGCTGGCCGGCAACCGCGCCGCCAAGCAGCCCGGTCAGGTCGCCGAGCCGGCCGATCTCGCCGACGCGCTCGACGCGGTGCGGGTCATCGCCGCCGCCGCGGGCGTGCGCGTCGACGTCGAGCAGGGGCGGCGCGCGGCGCTGCACCCGGGGCGGACGGCGCTCCTGCGCGTGGGCGAGGCAGAGGTCGGCTACGCCGGAGAGCTCCTCCCGCAGGTGGCCGCCGATGCCGACCTGCACGGTCGCGTTTACGTCGCCGAGCTCGATCTCGATGCGCTGCTGGCCTCGGCCGGGGCCTCGGTGGCCGCGGCATCCCTCTCCACCCAGACGGCTGCGACGCAGGACGTGTCGCTGGTGGTCCCGGTGGAGGTGCCGGCCGCGGCCGTGCGCGTCGCCCTCGAAGAGGGCTGCGGGTCGTTGCTTGAATCGCTGCGGCTGGTCGACGACTACCGCGGGCAGGGCGTGGCCGAGGGCACGAAGAGCCTGACCTTCGCGCTGCTGTTCCGCGCGGCCGACCGGACGCTGACGGCGGCCGAGGCGACCGACGCGAAACTGCAGGGTGTGGAGCTGGCGGCCGAGCGGTTCGGCGCGAAGATCCGCGACTGACCGACCGCGTCGCGCTAGCGTGAGAGCATGCCCGAGACGCTGACGCTCACCGCCCCCGACGGGGCCACCTTCGATGCCCATGTCGCCCGTCCCGCGGGCGAGCCTCGCGGAGGCCTCGTCGTCATCCACGAGATCTGGGGGCTCACCGACCACATCCGCGCCGTCGCCGACCGGTTCGCCGGCGAGGGCTACGTCGTGATCGCGCCCGACATCCTCAGTCACGTGGGCGTGGCGCCGGCGATGGGACAGGAGCTGTTCGCGCTCATGAACTCTGCCGACGAGGCCATGCGCACCGCGGCACAGCCGCGCATGCGCGAGGCGCTCGCTGAAGCGCGTGCTCCCGAGTACGCGGCCTGGGCCGTCGGGGCCCTGACCGCGGCGGTCGACTGGCTCGACGAGCAGCCCGGTGTCGACGGGCGCATCGGAACCGTGGGCTTCTGCTTCGGGGGCACCTACGCGTTCCTTCTGGGAGCGGCCGACGACCGTGTCCGAGCGATCGTGCCGTTCTACGGCACGGCCCCCGACGCGTCCCGCATCCAGAGCATCCAGGGGGCAGTGCTGGCCCTCTACGGCGGCAAGGACGCGGCGCTGATGGACGCGCTGCCCGCCGTCCGTCAGGAGATGACCGCCGCCGGCGTGGACTTCACCCCGGTGGTGTACGACCGGGCTGAGCACGCGTTCTTCAACGACACCGGCCGGCGGTACGACGAGGATGCGGCCGCCGACGCCTGGGAGCGTGCGACGGCATTCCTCGCTCTTCATCTGTGACGTTCGATTTGCGGATGCCGCGCCCCGGCGGCTATCGTCGGGCCATGCCTTCGGCCGCGAACCTCGAGCAGCTCCGTGTGAGCCTCGGTTGCGCGCGTCGACGTCTGGGCGACCGCCGACTCTAGGCGACGCCGTCATCCGTCCTCGCGGGCGGACGAGGGAGTCGCCGTCATCGGTCCGTGCCGGCTCAGTTCCGGCGATCCTGGAAACTAAGGTAGAAGAATGACCTATTCGGTCGCCGTCTCCGGCGCATCCGGCTATGCCGGGGGAGAGATCCTCCGCATCCTCTCCGCACACCCCGACATCGAGATCCGCACGGTGACGGCGCACTCGAACGCCGGTCAACCGCTCGTCCAGCACCAGCCGCACCTGCGGTCGCTCGCGCACCTGGTGCTGCAGGACACGACGCCCGAGATCCTCTCCGGCCACGACATCGTCTTCCTCGCGCTGCCGCACGGGCAGTCCGGTCAATACACCGACGCGCTCACCGACGTGGGCCTGGTGATCGATGCGGGAGCCGACCACCGCCTCGTCTCGCAGGCCGACTGGGACGGCTTCTACGGCGGTGTCTTCCATGAGCCGTGGGCGTACGGCGTTCCCGAGCTTCCCGTGGCGGCAGGCAAGCAGCGCGCGAACATCGTGGGCGCGACGCGCATCGCCGCCCCCGGCTGCAACGCCTCGACGGTCGCGCTGTCGCTCGCCCCCGGGGTCGCCGCAGGCGTCATCGATGCGACCGATCTCGTGGCGGTCCTCGCCGTCGGCCCGTCCGGCGCCGGCAAGAGCCTGAAGCCGCATCTGCTGGGCGCCGAGATCCTCGGGTCGGCAAATCCCTATGCGGTCGGCGGTGTGCACCGGCACATCCCCGAGATCGCGCAGTCGCTGCGGGCGGCCGGCGCCGCCGAGGTGCACCTGTCGTTCACCCCGGTGATCGTGCCCATGGCCCGTGGGATCCTGGCCACCAGCTCTGCGCCGATCACGCCCGGTGCGACCGATGCCGAGATCCGCGGCGCGTGGGAGCGGGCGTACGCCGACGAGACGTTCGTGCAGCTGCTGCCGGAGGGCGACTACCCGCGGACGGCCGACGTCATCGGCGCCAACACGGCGCTGATGGGCCTGCACATCGACCGCGATGTGAACCGCGTCACCGTCGTCACCGCCGTCGACAACCTCGTCAAGGGCACGGCGGGTGCCGCCGTGCAGTCCATGAACATCGCGCTGGGCCTCGAAGAGGGCCGCGCACTCACCGTGAACGGAGTCGCCCCGTGACCGTCACCGCAGCGAAGGGGTTCGAGGCGGCCGGCGTCGTCGCGGGCCTGAAGTCCACCGGCAAGCCCGATGTCGCGATCGTCGTCAATCGCGGTCCCGCCAAGGTGGGGGCAGCGGTGTTCACGAGCAACCGCGCGAAGGCCAACCCGATCCTCTGGTCGCAGCAGGCGATCGGCGACGGCGTCGTCGAGGCCGTCGTGCTCAACTCGGGCGGGGCGAACTGCTTCACCGGCACGTTCGGCTTCCAGACCACGCACCAGACCGCCGAGAAGGCAGCCGATCTCTTGGGCGTCAGCGCCGGCGACATCATCGTCTGCTCGACCGGGCTCATCGGATCCGGCGACGAGGTGTTCCGCGCCAAGGTCCTGGACGGTGTCGAGAAGGGCGTCGCGGCGCTCTCGGTCGACGGCGGCGAGGAGGCGGCATCCGCCATCATGACCACCGACACCGTCAGCAAGACCGCCGTCCGCACCCGAGACGGATGGACGATGGGCGGCATGGCGAAGGGGGCCGGGATGCTGGCGCCCGGCCTTGCCACGATGCTCGTGGTCATCACGACCGACGCGGTGCTCGACGCCGCGCAGGCCGACGCCGCGCTGCGGGCGGCCACCGGAGTGAGCTTCGACCGGCTCGACTCCGACGGCTGCATGTCGACCAACGACCAGGTGACGCTGCTGGCATCGGGGGCGTCCGGGGTGACGCCCGACCTCGCGGCGTTCACCGCCGAGCTGACCGACCTGTGCAACGAACTCGCCCGCAAGCTGCAGGGCGACGCCGAGGGTGCGAGCCACGACATCACGATCGAGGTGCGGCATGCGGCATCCGAGTCTGAGGCCGTCGAGGTGGGCCGGTCGGTCGCGCGCAACAACCTGTTCAAGGCGGCGATCTTCGGCAACGACCCGAACTGGGGGCGCGTGCTGGCGGCGATCGGCACCACGCAGGCCGCCTTCGACCCCTATGACACCGACGTGTGGATGAACGGGGTGCGGGTGTGTACCGAGGGCGGCCCCGACGCGCCCCGCGAAGAGGTCGATCTGACCCCGCGCGCGACGCACCTGGTCATCGACCTGAAGTCGGGCGAGGCCACCGCCACGATCCTCACGAACGACCTCACCCACGACTACGTCCACGAGAACAGCGCGTACTCCTCATGAGCGAGATCGACCTGCAGCAGACCGACCCCGCCGAGGCGTCGGCCAAGGCGCTGACCCTCATCGAGTCGCTGCCCTGGCTGCGGCGCTTCCGCGATCAGGTCATCGTCATCAAATACGGCGGAAACGCCATGGTCTCCGAAGATCTGCAAGACGCGTTCGCCGCCGACATCGCGTATCTGCGCTACGTCGGGGTGCAGCCGGTCGTCGTGCACGGCGGCGGTCCGCAGATCTCGTCCATGCTCGACCGTCTCGCGATCCCGAGCGAGTTCAAGGGCGGCTATCGGGTCACCTCGACCGAGGCGATCTCCGTCGTCCGCATGGTGCTGACCGGCCAGATCAACCCGCAGCTGGTCGCCAAGATCAACGCGCACGGGCCGATCGCGACCGGGCTCTCCGGCGAGGACGCGGGGCTGTTCGGCGGCCGTCGCCGCGGCGTCGTCATCGACGGGGTCGAGCACGACCTCGGGCGAGTGGGCGACGTCGTGCAGGTCGACCCGCAGCCGATCCTCGACCATCTCGCCGCCGGGCGCATCCCCGTCGTCTCGTCGATCGCTCCCGATCTCGACAACCCGGGGCACTCGTTGAACGTGAACGCGGATGCCGCGGCCGCCGCCCTCGCGATCGCGCTGCAGGCCACGAAGCTCGTGGTCCTCACCGACGTTGCGGGCCTGTACGCCGACTGGCCGAACCGCGACTCTCTCGTGTCGCATCTGACCGCGCCCGAACTGCGCGAGATGCTGCCGCGCCTCGAGTCGGGCATGATCCCGAAGATGCGCGCGTGCCTGGACGCGGTCGAGGCCGGCGTCGACACCGCGGCCATCATCGACGGACGGGTGCCGCACTCGGTGCTCGTCGAACTTTTCACCCAGAAGGGCATCGGCACGGAGGTGGTCGCACAATGACGACGTGGCAGGATGAGGCATCCCGCGATCTGCTCAACCTCGGCGGGCGGCTGGCGCTGCTCGTCCGCGGCGAGGGATCGCACGTATGGGATGCCGACGGCACCCGCTATCTCGACTTCCTCGGCGGCATCGCCGTGAACGCACTCGGACACGCGCATCCCGTGTTCGTCGACGCCATCGCCGCGCAGGCGGCGACGCTCGCGCACGTGTCGAACTACTTCGCCACGCCCCAGCAGCTCGCGCTGGCCGCACGGCTCAAGCGGCTGGCGGGCGCCGGCGAGGGTGGTCACGTGTTCTTCGCGAACTCCGGGTCCGAGGCCAACGAGACCGCCATCAAGCTCGCACGCCTGCACGCGCACAAGACCGGCACGCGCACGATCGTGAGCCTGAACGGCGCCTTCCATGGGCGCACGATGGGCTCGCTGTCGCTCACGCCCAAGCCGGCATATCAGGACCCGTTCCGTCCCCTGTTGCCCGACGTGGCGCACATCGACCCGACGATCGAGGCGCTCGAAGCCGGGATCGACGACACCGTCGCGGCCCTCATCGTCGAGCCCATCCAGGGCGAGGCCGGTGTGGTCCCGCTGCCCGAAGGATTCCTGAAGCGCGCGCGCGAGCTGACCCGCGCGCACGGCGCGCTGCTGATCGTCGACGAGGTGCAGACCGGCGTCGGCCGCACCGGGGAGTGGTTCGCCTTCCAGCGCGAGGGCATCGTGCCCGACGCGATGAGCCTGGCCAAGGGCATCGCCGCCGGCTTCCCGCTGGGAGCGCTGGTCACCTTCGGCGACAACGACCTCTTCTACCCGGGCACGCACAACTCGACCTTCGGCGGCAACCCGCTGGCCACCGCCGTGGGCAGCGCCGTGCTCGCCGAGATCGAAGACGCAGGGCTGCTGCAGAACGTCACCGAGCGCGGCGCCCAGCTGCGCGCGGCCGTCGCGTCGCTGCCGCTGGTCACCGGCACCCGCGGTGCGGGCCTGCTGATCGGCATCACGCTGTCGGCGCCCGTCGCAGCCGAGGTGCGGGATGCCGCGCAGCGGCGCGGCCTCATCGTCAACGCGCCGACGGCCGATGTGATCCGCATCGCGCCCGCCTACACGATCGGCGATGCCGAGGTCGACGAATTCACCACCCTGTTCTCCGCCGCGCTCGCCGAAGTCGCGGCATCCGATGCGAAGGACGACGCATGACCCGCCACCTGCTCCGTGACGACGATCTGACCCCGGCCGAGCAGGCCGAGATCCTCGACCTCGCGGTCGAGCTGAAGAAGGACCGCTGGGCCAACAAGGCTCTGTCGGGTCCGCAGACGGTCGCGGTGATCTTCGACAAGTCGTCCACCCGCACTCGGGTCTCCTTCGCGGTCGGGATCGCCGACCTCGGCGGCTCGCCGCTGATCATCTCCACCGCCAACAGCCAGCTCGGCGGCAAGGAGACCCCGTCCGATACGGCACGTGTGCTCGAGCGCCAGGTGGCGGCCATCGTGTGGCGCACCTACGCGCAGGCCGGGCTGGAGGAGATGGCACGCAACACCCGCGTGCCGGTCGTGAACGCCCTCAGCGACGACTTCCACCCCTGCCAGCTGCTGGCCGATCTGCTCACGATCCGCGAGCACAAGGGTGAGCTGAAGGGCCTGACCCTCGCCTTCTTCGGCGACGGCACCTCGAACATGGGCCACTCCTACGTGCTCGCCGGCGTCACCGCCGGAATGCACGTGCGCGTGGCCTCGCCGGTCGCGTACGCGCCGCGCGAAGACGTCGTCGCCGACGCCGACCGCCGTGCGGCCGAGACGGGCGGTTCGATCACGCTGTACACCGACCCCAATGAGGCCGCGGCCGGCGCCGACATCATCGTCACCGACACGTGGGTCTCGATGGGCAAGGAGGAGGAGAAGCTCGAACGCATCCGCGACCTGGGCGGCTACAAGGTCACCACCGAGATGATGACGCTGGCCAAGAGCGACGCGATCTTCATCCACTGCCTGCCGGCAGACCGCGGCTACGAGGTCGACGCCGAGGTCATCGACGGCCCGCAGTCGGTCGTCTGGGACGAGGCCGAGAACCGGCTGCACGCGCAGAAGGCGCTGCTGGTCTGGCTGCTTCGACAGAACGGCAGCTCGCGGGAGGACGCCGCGTGAGCGAGCAGCAGGGTGCACACGCGCACGGCACCAATGAGGGCGCGCTCTGGGGCGCGCGGTTCGCCTCCGGTCCTTCGCCGGAGCTCGCGGCGCTGAGCAAGTCCACGCACTTCGACTGGGCGCTGGCCCCGTACGACATCGCCGGCTCCCGCGCGCACGCGGTGGCTCTGCACGCGGCCGGCTACCTCGACGACGCACAGCTGGCGGGTATGCGGGAGGCGCTCGATCGACTGGAGGCCGACGTCGCGACGGGCGCGTTCGTCGCCGCCGACAGCGACGAGGACGTGCACGGGGCCCTGGAACGGGGACTCATCGAGCGCGCCGGCGCCGACCTGGGCGGGCGTCTGCGCGCCGGGCGCAGCCGGAACGACCAGATCGCCACCCTCGTGCGGCTGTATCTGCTCGATCACGCGAAGACCGTGGCCCACGGCATCCTGCGCCTCATCGACGCCATCGTGTCGCAGGCCGAGGCGAACCCCGAAGCCATCATGCCGGGTCGTACGCATCTGCAGCACGCGCAGCCCATCCTGCTCGCGCACCATCTGCAGGCGCACGGCTGGCCGCTCGTGCGCGACCTCGAGCGGCTGCGCGACTGGGCCGCGCGCGCACGGGTGAGCCCGTATGGCGGGGGAGCGCTCGCCGGCTCCAGTCTGGGGCTCGACCCGGCGCTGGTCGCCCGCGAGCTGGGCCTGGACCGTCCGTCCGAGAACTCGCTCGACGGCACGGCCGCGCGCGATGTCGTCGCCGAGTTCGCGTTCATCTCCGCACAGATCGGCATCGACCTCTCGCGGTTCGCGGAGGACGTGATCCTCTGGAACACGCGCGAGTTCGGCTTCGTCACGCTCGACGACGGTTACTCGACCGGCTCGAGCATCATGCCGCAGAAGAAGAACCCCGACATCGCCGAGCTCGCGCGCGGCAAGGCGGGGCGCGTGGTCGGCAACCTCGCAGGGCTCCTGACCACTCTCAAGGGCCTGCCGATCGCCTACAACCGTGATCTGCAGGAGGACAAGGAGCCGGTGTTCGACTCCGTGGACACCCTCGAACTGCTGCTGCCGGCATTCGCCGGGATGGTCGCCACCATGCGGTTCGACACCGCGCGCATGGCGCAGCTCGCGCCGGAGGGCTTCTCGCTCGCGACCGACGTCGCTGATTGGCTCGTGCGCCAGGGCGTGCCGTTCCGCGACGCGCACGAGGTCTCGGGGGCGCTCGTGCGCGCCTGTGAGCAGCGGGGGATCGGACTGCAGGATGCCTCGGACGAGCTGCTTGCCGAGGTATCGCCGCATCTGACGCCTGCGGTGCGCGATGTGCTCACGATCGAGGGGTCGGTCGCGAGCCGTGATGGCGTGGGCGGCACCGCACCGGTGCGCGTCGCGGAGCAGCGCGCCGAGCTGGTGGCGCGGGCGCAGTCGGCGGCGCACACGCTGGGGCTGTGACCCGCCTGCTGCCGTGAGCGGAGTCGCGCACGGCGGGTGTGGCAACTTATGATTCACGTTCGATAAGTCAGCAACTTATTATTTGCAAATATAAGTGATATGCTCATCGCATGGCTGTCGCAGTGATCGTGGACATCGTCGGCTCCCGACGCATCGCCGACCGCGCGTCGGCGCAGCGGGCGATCGACGGTGTCCTGCAGCGGCTCGTCGAAGACGGGCCGCCGGTCGATGTGCCGCTGCACCCCATCGTCGGCGATGAGATGCAGGGCGTCTATCCACGCCGGGATGCCGCATTGCTGGCGACCCTGCTGGTCCAGCTCGCACTGCCCGACGGCATCGAGTGCCGGTTCGGCATCGGTCTGGGCGAGGCGGGTGAGATCCCGTCCGCGTCCGGGGGGATCTCCGAGGGCACCGCCTGGTGGGCGGCGCGGGCCGCTGTCGAGGACGTGGAGGCCCTGGCGGCCCGGACCGTTCCGTCGGCGCGCACACGGGTGGCGCGCTGGTCGACGGTCGCGGGCTCATCCGACGCCGCGTCGGAGGGCGGCGATGATCTGCGGATGGTCAACGCCTATCTTCTCGCCCGCGATCATCTGGTCACACAGATGAGCGAGCGTACGCGGCGGCTCACATACGGACGCTGCATGGGGGCGACCCAGCGCTCGCTCGCCGAGGCCGAGGGCATCACGCAATCGGCCGTGTCACAGGCGCTCACATCGTCGGGGGCGAACGCCGTCGTCGAAGGCTTCCGCGCGCTCCGCGGCTGAGCTCACCACACGGCCAGGCGCAGCAGGGCGCCGACCGCGCATGCCCAGACGAGGCTGGCGAGCGTGCCGATGATGAAGCGCTCGCGGGTCTCGGGCTCGCCCAGTTCGGAGAACCGCCCGATGCCCTTGACGGCCACGACGACGGCGATGGCCTCGGGGTATCCGACGACGATCGCGACGACGGCCGCGAGTCGCTCGAGATAGCCGATCACCGTGCCGCCGCGCATCAGGGTGCGGGGAGCCTCGGTCGCGGCATCCTGCTCATCTGCGACGACCACGATTCCGCCGTCCTCGGTCTCGCGCACACGCGAACCGGCGGCGATCTCGAGCAGTCGCCGTGCGACCGGGTTGCCGCCGAGGACGGCGACGGCGATGCCCAGAGCGCTGAGGATGACCCCCATGATCGCCGGCACGTTCACCGGCGCGATGGCGACGATCACCAGGCCCAGGACGACGAGGATGCCGGCCACCAGCAGCGGCGCCGTGGAAGGGTGCCGCAGCGAGACGACGATCAGCACGAGCGCCGCACACAGCGCGAGGAACAGGAAGATCGACAGCGCCGCGGTCAGCAGCACATCCGCACCCGGGAAGAACGCCATGCCCGCCAGTCTGGCATGCGGGGCGCCGCAGACACGGGTGACGCCGCCGACCGGGGGATCGGTCGGCGGCGTCCCGTGGGATGACGCTCGGGGTCAGCTCAGACGGCGACGCAGCGCGAGCAGCACACCCCCTGCCACCAGCGCACCGACGGCGATGCCGATCGGAAGGGGGAGCCCGGCGGCGTCGAACCCGGTCACGGGCAGCTCCACATCCTGTGTGCCGGGATCATCCGTGCCGGTGCTCACCGGCGTGTAGGTGTTCGTGATGTCGAACGCCGCAGTGCCGTCGGCGGTGACCACCTGGGTGCCGAGCCCCGTGACCGCCACGCTCACGGCCGCGTTGGCGCCCATGATCGGCTCGGTCACGGTGACCACCGTGCCCACGGGCAGGCCGTCGATGACGGTCGCGACCGGCTTGGTCGTCCCGGCGGGGATGAGGATCGTGCGATCCAGACCCGTGTCGGAGGTGACCCGCAGCAGCACGTCGTCCTGCTGGCCGGCCCCGGGGCCGGCGATCGTCTTGTTGACGACGACGGATCCGATCCGGGTGTAGGTGTTGGTCACGTCGAAGGCGACGGGCTCGCTGCTCGTGATCGTCTGGGTGCCCATTCCGGTCACCTGCACGCTCACCGCATCGCTGTCGCCCCTGGTGGGCTCGGTGACCGTGACGACCGTGCCGACGGGCAGATCGTCGAACGTCGTGTTCACGGCATCCTTCGCGCCGGCCGCGATCGAGATCGTCTCGTCGAGGACCGTCTCGCCCTCGTGCACGCCCGTCACCTGCAGCTCGATGGTGCCCTGCAGGCCCGCACCGTCGCCCGCGATCGTCTTGTCGACGACCACGACGCCGTTGTGTGCGTAGGTGTTGGTGACGTGGATGACGGCGGTCTCGGACTGCGAGACGGCCACGGGCTCGCCCTCGGTGACCTCGACCGAGACGGCATCGGTGGCGCCGTCGGCGGTCTCGGTGACGGTGACGACCGTGCCCACGGGCAGTCCGTCGAGGGCGGTGCTGCTCGTGCCGGTCGTCCCGGCGGGGATGGTGACGGTCTCATCGAGGACGGTCTCGTCGTCGTACACACCGACGACGTGCAGAGAGACAACGTCCTGGTAGCCGGCAGCCGAGCCCGCGATGGTCTTGTCGATGACGACGGAGCCGATCGGAGAGTAGGTGTTGGTGATCGCCATCGTGGCGCCGTCCTCGGTCACCTCGACCGGCCGCAGGCCCGTCGTGTCCACGGTGACGGAGCTGTTCGCTCCGGTCGCCGTCTCGGTGACGGTGACGACGGTGCCGACCGGCAGGCCCTCGTAGGTGGTGCTGGTCGTGTCGGTCGTCCCGGCGGGGATGGTGATGGTCTCGTTCAGGACGGTCTGCCCGTCGAACACGCCCTTCACTGCGAGCAGGACGTCGCTCTGCTGGCCCGCGCCGTCCCCGGCGATCGCCTTGTCGACGGTCACCGACCCGAGCTGGGTGAACTCGGCCGTGGCCTCCGCCGCCGTGGTCAGCGTGCTGTTCCTGCTGAGAATGAGCTTCTGGCCCTTGTCGACGCCCGACACGTTCTGGCTGTAGACATAGGCGCTGCCGCCCGGCACGGTGGCCGTGCCGGTGACGTGCAGCCGGGCACTGGCGGTGCCCTGCTCGGCGCGCAGCCAGATCTGCTGGCCGCTGCGGACGGTGCCGCCCTCGGCGATCGCGTTCGCGCCGGCGGCATCGGCGAACATCGAGACGCCCTGCGCACTGACGGTGATCGCCTCGGCGCTCTCGCCGGTCACCGTGTAGGGTCCGACGAGCTGGCCGACCACGCCGGTGGCGGTCGTCGGCGAGATGGTGAGATCGGGTCCGGTGGGCTCGGCGAGGGGGCCGTCGACGAGTGCCTTGTCGACGATCTGTGCGGTCAGCGAGCGGATCGGCTCGTTCGGCGACAGCACGTAGCCGTCGGTGAAGAACCAGATGGCCGCTTGCACGGCGGCCGCGCGCGCGTTCACATCGCCGCCGGCTTCGGGAAGGTCTGTGTTGGGGTAGGACTCCGCCAGGATGCGGGCGACGTAACCGGTGTAGGGCACACTCGCGTCATTCCAACTGCCCTGCACGTACCCGTATCCGGGTGCGGTCGAGGTGCGGATGTCGATGCAGTACATCAGGAGCGTCTGAGCGCCCGATGCCGTGCCATCGGCGGTGATGATGCCGGCGAAGGGCTGGTTCATCGTGGTGAACCCGGCAGGGATCTCATCCGGGTACCCCTGTGTCGGATCGTAGGTGGTGTCAGCGGGGGCGATCGAGCCCTGGACGCCCTGTCCGGCGGCTGTGCCCGTCATGATCAACTCGCTGTCCACGTCGTTGGCGGGCGCGTCCACGCCGCCTCCCGTGGGTACGGCGACGGCGGCCGTTCCGGTCGTGAGAAGCCCCGCTGTGAGCAGCGTGGCCAGAAGGCCCCTGAGAGATCGGGCCTTCCGTGTGGTGCGCATGATGTCCTCCGTGTTCCGCGCCTGCTGTAAGGGACAGCGTCCCTGGCCGACCATGTGGTCTGACCACAGACCTATTCAACCACAGTGGTCAGACCACAGGGCGGAGAATTCGGCGTCGCCACCGCTGTTCGCCCACGGCGAAATCGTGGCGATCGGCGCTGATACTCTGAACGGCGTGTCAACACCCGCTCTGAGCGCCCTCGCGCCGGCCAACGACCCGACGTTCGACAACGTCTGGGACGAACTGGTCTGGCGCGGCCTGGTGCATGTCTCCACGGACCAAGAGGCGTTGCGCGCCGTGCTGGGCGGGGATCCGATCACCTATTACTGCGGGTTCGACCCGACGGCGCCGAGTCTGCACCTGGGCAACCTCGTGCAGCTCCTGCTGCTGCGCCGCCTGCAGTTGGCGGGGCACAAGCCGCTCGGGCTCGTGGGCGGTTCGACCGGGCTCATCGGAGACCCGCGGCCCACCGCTGAGCGCACACTGAACACTCGCGAGACGGTTCAGGAGTGGGTGGGAAAGCTCCGCGCCCAGGTGGAGCGCTACCTGAGTTTCGAGGGCGGGAACGCCGCGCGCCTGGTCAACAACCTCGACTGGACGGCGCCGCTGTCGGCGATCGACTTCCTCCGCGAGATCGGCAAGCACTACCGCGTCGGGACGATGCTGAAGAAGGACGCGGTGAGCGCCCGGCTCAACTCCGATGCCGGCATCAGCTACACCGAGTTCAGCTACCAGATCCTGCAGGGACTCGACTACCTCGAGTTGTTCCGGCAGTACGGCTGCGTGCTGCAGACCGGCGGGTCCGACCAGTGGGGCAACCTCACCAGCGGCGTCGATCTCATCCACCGCGTCGAGGGCGCGTCCGTGCATGCCATCGGCACGCCGCTGATCACGAACAGCGACGGCACGAAGTTCGGCAAGAGCGAAGGCAATGCGATCTGGCTCGACGCCGACATGTGCAGCCCGTACCGGATGTACCAGTTCTGGCTGAACACCGATGACGCCGACGTCGTCGACCGTCTCAAGGTCTTCACCTTCCTCACCCGTGCCGAGATCGAGGAGTACGCGCGTCTCGTCGAGGCGGAGCCCTTCCGCCGCGAGGCGCAGAAGCGGCTGGCCGCCGAGGTCGTCACGATCGTGCACGGGCTGGATGCCGCGACCGCCGTCGCCGCTGCGTCCGAGGCGCTGTTCGGCAAGGGTGATCTGACGTCCCTCGACCCGAGGGTGCTGCGCAGCGCACTGGAAGAGCTTCCGCACACGGAGGCGTCGATCGAGACGACCGTCGTCGAGGCGCTCGTCGGCACCGGGCTCGTCACCAGCCTGAGCGAGGGCCGACGTGCGATCGCCCAGGGGGGCGTGTCGCTCGACGGCGTCCGGGTGGACGACGAGGGCGCCCTGATCACCGGCGCGCTGCCGGGACGCGTGTCGGTCCTGCGCCGCGGCAAGAAGACGCTGGCCGGGGTGTTCGTCACGGCCTGAGCCATGCCGTTCACGCCCAGCCATGCGATCGTCGCGCTGCCGTTCGCGCGCACGCCGCTGGCGCCGGCGGCCGTCGCGGTGGGCGCGATGACGCCTGACCTGCCGCTGTTCCTGCGCGGCACGGCGGTCGACTACGGCTGGACTCACGATCCGGCCTGGCTACCGGCGACCGTGCTGCTCGCAGCGGCGCTCCTGCTGCTGTGGCGCTGCGTGCTCCGACCTGCCGCCCGCGAGCTCGTGCCGGCCTTCATCGCGCGCAGGCTTCCGGGGGAGTGGGATGCCGGTGCCGCCGCATCCGCGTGGGAGACGTGTGCGCGCCGAGGCGCGGCGAGGGCGTCGGTCGTCGGCATCCTGCTGCTGGTCGCCGCGCTCGCGATCGGCGTCGCGTCGCATCTCGCCTGGGATGCGTTCAGCCACGAGGGCCGACTCGGGGTTCAGGTGCTGCCGGCGCTCGACGCCGCCTGGGGTCCGCTCCCGGGCTACAAGTGGATCCAGCACGGCTCGAGCCTCGTCGGCCTTGCCGTACTCGCCGTGTGGGCGGCGATCTGGTGGCGGCGCACTCCGCCGGCGACGCTCTGCCGCGTGACGGCCGAGTGGATGCCGTGGGCATGGCTGCTCGCGCTGCCGATCACACTTGCGATGGCATGGGTGATCGGACTGGCGGTCCACGGGCCGTTGACTCCGTCGTTCACGGTGGCGCATCTCGCCTATCGCGTGCTGCCCCCGGCCTGCGCGATCTGGGGTGTCGCGACCGTGCTGCTGGCGGTAGGCGTGCAGCTGCGACGCCGGCGCTGAAACGACGTTTTGCCCTGTGACCAGCGCGACACGCCCGGGGTGCAGCACCGATTGGCCGGATCGGCCGATCGGTGCGTAAAGTATTACTTGTTCGCCCCAAAGGGAAGAGCGAAGCGGCCGGAAGGCCTCCGCCCCCTCAAGCAGCGAACCACCCCCATCGCCTTCATTCCGCGGTGTCAGAGCCGTCGGGGTGGTGATAGGATGGGAACTCCCGATCGAAGAGGTCGGCGTGTCGGATAGACAAGCCGCTCGGGTCGGGTATGATTGTGAAGTTGCCCTGCGCGATGGTCTTGGTTGGCCGGGTTGTGGGTGCGTCCGATCCTTGAGAACTCAACAGCGTGCACTTGTCAAATGCCAAATAACCTCGTCCTGGCCTTCGGGCT
>Ga0180219_1000564_pt1 | contig 29437 bp, 31 predicted proteins | sample eDN3rd30CBELigMG_FD_151338 | JGI IMG/M metagenome (GOLD analysis project Ga0180219, IMG submission 151338) | Enriched Miracle-Growth compost microbial communities from Emeryville, California, USA - eDNA 3rd pass 30_C BE-Lig MG (version 2)... ... | reverse complement strand
TGTCCTGTGTCGCCCGCACCGGTTCAATGCCGGCAATCCGCACCAGCCGGCCGTCGGCGAGCTTCAGTTCGAAATGGGGCTGCAGGGACGCGACTTCGACGGGCTCGCCCACCGGCGTGTCGCAGCTCTGGGCGAAGGCTGGCGGCGCGGCGAGGCAGGCGACCAGCGCAAGCAGGATTGCCCGCGCTATTTGCGGCTTTGCCAACTTTTCATTTGGCGTCGTTATGCTAAACACCCGTGGTCTCCAGCGCACGTCCCGGTAGCTCAGCAGGATAGAGCAACGGTTTCCTAAACCGTAGGTCAGGGGTTCGAATCCCTTCCGGGACGCCACCCAGAGCCCGTCAGGGCGAAGGGTGTCTTCCGGAACAGACCTTACTTGTAGGTCTGTGTCTTGTGCAGAATCTGAGCACGCATATCGCGGGGCGTGCCGCCGAAGCGGGTTCTGAACAGGCGATTGAAATAGGATACGTCGGAGAATCCGGCTTCCATCGCCACGTCTGTAATCCGCAGTTCGCTTTCCGCCAGAAGCCTCAGCGCCTGCTGCAGGCGCAGTTCCGTCACATGGGCGGTGAACGATGTCCCAGAGGTCTCGAGCAATCGCTGAACATAGCGCGGTGAAATGCGCAACGCGTTGGCCACATCTGTCACATTCAGCCCGGGGTCCTGAAAACGTCTGGCGATCTGGTCGAGGACGGTAGCGCGGCGCGCCGCCATGACGGCACTCGTGCTGCTCTCGCCAATCGGGTGTGGCCTGGTCGCGGCAAGCACGACGAGGTCGATCAGGTGGCGGCGATGACATCGCGGGCCGCAGTCGTAAACGAAGCCCCGTCGGCTTCGAGAGAGCGGATGTAGTCGCAGAGCAATCTCAGGCCTTCCGTCTCCCGGCGCACGGTGCGCATGAGGAAATCGCCGGCTCGCACGCCGCGTGCGTTCCATTCGGTCTGCGGCATGCAGATTTCGATGACGGAAAGACCGGTTGCCGATGCGGACTTTCCCGGTGCATCAGCCTGGAACACGGCGGCGTCGCCGCGTGCGAGGCAGAGCTCACGCCGTCGATGCCAAATGTTGTAGTTCGACGATTGCGTCATGACCAGGCTCAGCCGGTCATCTCGATCGCGTATCATGTTTTCGTCGCGGAACAGCAGGCCGGGACTGAGCTTCATGCGGACGACGCGCGGCACGTCGAAGATCGCCTGCACCGACGAATAAAATCGCCCATCCGTGGATGGCTGGAAGCCGAGCTGGGTGCCGTGGCGGGCATATTGCTCACGCCATTCGTGGACCGGGTCTCGTTTCACACTTCAGCCCCCTCATGTCTGCCTTGCGATGTTTACCCTGCGATGCGACGTCCGCCCCTGCAACGTTTGCCGGCAGTGCTGGACTGTATCACGCCGCCATCAAAGCCGGTATTCGCGATTGTCCTGCGCGGCAGTCCAAGACGCTTCGTACCTGTCCAAGTCAGGTGTCCCGGTTCCGCTTATCGTTGTGTGACTGGGAACCGTCACGGCCGCGAGGACAAAAATTGCTGAAAACGTATGGATCGAACCTCGCCCGCTCTCATCGCCCAGGATGAGGCGTTTTACGCCCGCAGCGGACAACAACGTACGGTCAAACGTCAACAGGAGCAGTTATCATGATTAGGAAGACGTTTCTTAACGCCGTTGTTGTGACGGCGACAGTCAGTCTCGGAGCGCTTGCGCTCAGCATCGCTCCCGCCGCCTCGGAATGGGGAAGCAAGCCCGGCGGTGGCGGTTATGGTGGAACGCCCGGTACCGGCGGAGCGAGCAAAGGCACCGGCGGCGGTAAGGGCCAGGCCGGTGGCTGGGGTGGCGGCGGCAAGGGCAGCGGTCAGGCCGGCGGCTATGGCGGCGGCGGCAAGGGTAGCGGCGGTGGCGGCTGGGGCGGCGGCAAAGGCCAGGCCAGTGGCTATGGCGGTGGTGGCGGCGGTTGGGGCGGCGGTGGCCGTCATTGCAGTAGTTACGCCAGCTGCACGCCTGGTGGCGGCGGTTATCGCCCCGGCCGTGGCTGGGGCGGTTACGGCGGTGGCCGCAAGGTCGTTGTTTACACCACAGGCTATGGCCGCGGAGGTTATGGCAGAGGCTACGGCGGCGGTTACGGCGGCGGCCGCGTCATCTACAACAAAGGTTACGGCAACGGTGGCGGCCGAGGCTATGGCGGCGGCCGGCAGGCCGGAGGCTGGGGCGGCGGTGGCGGTTACGGCGGCGCTCGCTGAGACAATCTCAAAGGCTTGTCCAAACGACTTGCCTAAACAATTTGCCCGCGGCAGCGGTTGCTGCCGCGCCGCTGGCGGCAGAAGGCCTGAGGCGCGTTTCCGGTCCGGATGGCTGGACCGGAAGCGTTATCGTGATGAACCGGCGCCAAGCTGTGCGGCTTTCCGAACGTCGCCCGGCGTGCAGCCGTAGCGGCGATGAAATGCCCTGTTGAAGTAGGACAGATCGCCGAAGCCGTGGTCATAGGCGATCGTATTGATCGGTATATGCGGTGGTGCCGTCAATGCGGCATAAGCGGCGGCGAGCCGCTGCTCCATGACGAACTGTGTGAAGGTCCGTCCGCTCTCTTCAAACAGCATTTGGACATAGCGAACGCTGACCCGGTGTTGCCTGGCAATCGAGCGCACCGACAGATCGTGGCGATTGAGATTCTTTTCGATATCTTCCTTCATGGCCTGCAGCCGGGCGGCATAAACGCCTCGCGACGTGGCCAGCTCAGCCGCATCGCGCGTTGCGCCTACAGCGAGCGCCAGAAGATCGCAGACATGCGTGACGTATGCCGCCGCGAGCGCGGGCGTTGATATGACGTGCTCGCCGCGGGCCAGTTCCAAATATCTCACCAGCATCCGCAGCTCCGGGCTCGCGGCCGGAACCTGACGCGCGAATGCAGCGCTGATGTCGGGGACCAGCGGCGCGATTGCGGCTCTCGGAATGCAAAAGACGAAGTAGCGGCATTCGCTCGGAAATGTCAGCGCTCCGATGTCGCCGTTGCTCATCAGCAAGCCGTCGCCCGGACGCAGGTCGACGCTGCGGCCGAGTTGCGATGCGTCCCATCGGGATGTCGTCACCGATCCGAAGCATATATCGTCGCTGGCGATCAGGCTGCGGGAGTTCGATTGTTTGGCCGCAGATGTTGAAGCATGCAGGAGGCCGAAACTCGAAGAGCTTGAAACCACCGCATTGGCATGAAAGTTCTCGGCGGACCGAGGCGCGATATCGATACGCAGCAAAGCGCGGCCGAACACCTCGCGCCAGGCGTCTACGCGCTCGTGCGGCCGAAACGATGCGGTCGAGAAGCGGGAGACTTGCAGACCGCAAGTCGAGGTTTCTGGCGAGGGATCTGTCATGGAGGAACTCCACGCTGCTGGGCCAGAGTAGATCGCGCTCGGCGCGTTGCGCAATTGGCAGAGTCATGCGCCGGTGACCAAGATATGCTGCGGCGCGCGCATATACTGGGCGCGCCCAATAGCGCAACCGGCGGGTCCGGCATTGGTCCCTATTGATATTGTTCGCCCTCGTGTGCGGGCAGCGCAATTTCCGGAGATCTATATGCGGCTGTCTTCGACAGAGCTGACAACGAAGCGACTCTTCGTCACATCGTCATTTGACGATATGGTTTTGAGCGGAAATGCAGCCGCGATGGTTGTCATATGAGACTGATTTTGATGATCGCATTGGCAACGGCTTGCATAATCCCTTGCATGACTATTTGCACGGCCACTGCGGCGCCGATGGCAGGAAGCGGCCCCGGCTGCAAGGACAAGGCGATCGCCGCGAAGTTGCGCGGTCTTCAGAATACCGACCCCGCCTATATCGAGATCTGGGCCAAGGGCATGCAGGATCAGTCCTGTCGCGGCTATGGAGCCGGCCGCGAGGTCACGGTGGAGGATCGCGCCGAGGGTATGGCCTGCGTGCGCGCGGACGACGACGAGGCGTGTTTCTGGGTGAGGGAGAGCATGGCGCCCAGGCGGTGAGGCGCCTGACCGGATGCGGGATGATTGACGATAGACTTATGTCGCCGCGGTGCTGCATCAATCGGCGATTTCGATGTTGTTGACCGCGCACCACTCGCGCAGCGCGCGCTCCTCGGCCTTCGCCTCGAAATCATACCAGCGATCAAGCGTCCCGCTTCGGACCAGAAAGGCGCGAAACCTCTTGTAGGCGCCGCTCCGGCTAAAAATGTCCCGGATCTCTTCGAAATCAGACGGCATACATTCGCGGGCGAAATCGAGCGCCAGCGGCTTTCTGAGGCCGAGTTCTCCCTTGCCGGGAATCGGCAGGTATTTTTCGTCGTTATCGAGGTCATCGGGCAGTTCCTCATCGACTTCTCCGGAGAGGTCGAAGTCGAAACGGATATAAACCTTTCCTGTCTGCCGGCAGACGAAGGCTTCAGCCGTTCCATTGCCGCCTTCGGTGCAGTCGAATCCCTCACGTATCTCTGCAAAGCTGGCGGGCATGGGCGCCTCTCAAGCAACCGGATCGTCGAACACCGCGATCTTGCCGTGCATTGAAAGAGGCCGCAATGTTTGTCTGGACTGACTCACTCTTGGACCAGGTGAATGGCGAAGAAACAAATACGGGCTGCGAGCGGCAGCGCACGAAATCTGGAGACCCAGGCGGCCATTCTGCACGCCGCGGCCGCGGTGCTGCAGGAGCACGGCTACGGCGGGTTCAGCATCGATGCGGTGGCGCGCCGCTGCGGCGCCGGGCGGCCGACGATTTACCGGTGGTGGCCCAACAAGGCGGCGCTGCTGGTCGAAGTCTACATCAGCCAGAGCATTTCGATCACGCGGCCGGCGCCGAATACGGGCAGCGTGCGCGGCGATCTCGTCCAGCATATCCGCCGTCTCTGGCGCTTCTGGGTCGAGACGCCGTCCGGCCGGGCCTTTCGCGCGCTGGTGGCGGAATCGCAGGCTGATCCTTTGGCGCTGGTCCAGCTCCGGGATCAGGCGCTGCCGCAGGCGCGGTTTCTGGTCGCCACGGTGTTGCGGCGCGGCATCGAGCGTGGGGAGATTGACGCCGATGTCGGGCTGGAACTCGCGATCGATCTCATCTGGGGCTTCAACTGGTATCGGCTGCTGACCGACCGGCTTGATCCCAAAGACATTGAGCCGGCCATCGACCTTCTGCTGGGCGGCATCAAAGCCAGGCGGCCGGCCGCAACCAGCAAGGCGGCGCGGGCGAAAGCTCAGAAATAGCTTCCATCTTGCCTTTCGCCGCCATTTGCTGTTACACACTGTAACGCTCTGGCTTTAAGCGAGGATGGGAGGATGCATGAGCACTTATGCTCTCAGCAAACTGCTGCGTGAGGTCAACCGCAATCCAGTGACGCGGGCGCGCTATTTCGAAGACGCGGCGGCTGTCGCGGCCGAGTTCGATCTCACGGCGGAAGAGCGCAAGGCGCTGCTGGAGAAGGATATCGGCGCCCTCTACCGTCTCGGCGTGCATGGCCTGATCCTGCGGCCGTTTACGCTCATCCATAAAATGCCCGAGCCGGAATATCTTCAAGCGATCAGGAGCTGACCATGTCCATCGTTTACGCGGCGGCGGCGAGCCATGCGCCCGGAATGCGCGCCTGGACCAAGCAGGCGCCGGGACACCAGCTCGAGAAGATCCTGGCTGGCTGGGACACGTTGCGGCAAGCTCTCGAGGCCGCGAAGCCCGACGTGCTGGTCATGCTGACATCCGAGCATTGGGCGAACTTCTTCCTCGATAACATGGGCGCGTTCTGCGTCGGCCGCGGCGAGCATTTCGCCGGTCCGGTGGAGCCCTGGCTCGGCATCGAGAACGCGACCCTTGATGGCGATCCCGCACTCGCAACCGAGATATTGAACGCCTGTTACGCCAACGGTTTCGAGCCGGGCTTCTCCCATGAGATCGCGTTCGATCATGGCACGATGGTGCCGCTGAGCTATCTCACGCCCGACATGAAAACCCGCGTCGTGCCGATCTTCTTCAACACGCTGGCGACGCCGCGGCCGTCGCCCGCGCGCTGCGTGGCGCTGGGCAAGGTGCTTGGCCCGGTGCTGCGTCAGTCCAATCTGCGCGTCGGCGTCATCGCGACCGGCGGGCTTTCCCATGATCCGGGCGAGCGGAACCACGGTTTCATCGACAGTGATTTCGACGCGAAGTTTCTCGACGCCATGACGAAGGGCGATCTCGAGGCGTTGTCGCGCTATGCCGACGCCGACTTCTTCGCCGCGGGGGGCGGCACGCCGGAACTGCTGGCGTGGCTGACGCTCGCGGGCGTCATGGCCGGCCAGGGGTCGGACACGGTCTGCTACGAGGCCGTCGTGCCATGGGCCACCGGCATCGGCATGATCAATTACAGCAAGGCCGCCTGATGTCGGAAGAAGCGATCACGTTTGTTTCGGACGGCCTGAAGATTGCGGGCAATTTCGCCCTGCCGTCCAACCGGACGGACGGCCCGCTTCCCGTCGTGGTCATCCTGCATGGCTTCGGCAGCCATATGGATGCGGCCAATGTGAAGCTGCCGGCGAAAATGTTCAACGATCTCGGTTACGCGACCTTGCGCTTCGACATGCGCGGCTGCGGCCACAGCGAGGGCACACAAGGCCGGTTGATCTGCCTGGAGCAGGTCGAGGATACGCGCCATGCGATCGACTATCTGCTGACACGCAAGGAGATCGATCCCAAGCGCATCGCCGTCATGGGCAGCAGCTTCGGCGCCGCGGTGGCCGTGTATACGACGGCGGTCGATCCGCGCGTTGCCGCCGTCATCTCCGCGTCGGGATGGGGCCATGGTTCGCGCAAATTCCGTGGCCAGCATCATGAGCCCGGCGCCTATGAGAAGTTCGTGGAGATGCTTGCCGAGGCGAAGCGGCACAAGGCCGAGACCGGTACGTCGATGATGATCCCGCGCTATGAGATCGTGCCGATCCCCAACCGGTTGCGCGGGCATGTGCTGGAGCGGTCGATTCAGATGTTCGATGCGGACACCGCCCAGAGCATGTTCGACTTCGAGCCTGAAAACGTCGTGCATCAGATCGCGCCGCGGCCCAGCCTTTTCCTGCATAGCGCCTCCGACTCGGTGACGCCGGTCGAACAGTCGCTCGCCATGTGGATGAAGGCTGGAAAGCCGGCCGATCTGCATCTGTTCGCCGAAACGGATCACTTCATGTTCTCCGAAGCCAACGAGCGGCCGCGCAATGTGCTCGCGGATTGGCTGAAGAGTTATTTCCCGACGACAATAAACACCAACTCATGGGAGGATTTGCGATGAGACGTCCGATGACCGTGACTCTGGCCAGTGTGCTGGCGATGCTGGCTCTCAACTCAGCGAATGCGCAGTCGGTCGAGCAGTTCTACAAAGGCAAGACGCTCAACTTCATCATCGGCGCGGGCGCCGGCGGCAGCTACGATCTTTATGCCCGGACGCTTGCCAACACCATGCCGAAATATATCCCCGGCAATCCGATCGTGATCGTCAAGCTCGCCGGCGGCGTCGGCGGCGGTGTCGCGACATCGGTGCAGATCGAGCACAGCGTGCCGAAAGACGGCACCTATATGGGCATGACCCAGCAGACCAATGTCACCAGCCAGCTCACCGAAGCGGCGGTCGCGGGCAAGTACGATGTCTCCAAATGGCGTTGGGTCGGCAATATGGCCAATCTGCGCAACATGCTCTCGGTTTGGATGACGGCGCCGGCGCAGACGCTCGACGAGGCGAAGACGAAGGAAGTCATCGTCGGCGCGACGGGCCGCAACTCGCCCACGTTCATCGTGCCGCAGGCGCTGAACGTGTTGCTCGGCACGAAGTACAAGATCGTGCTGGGCTACAACGGCGCCAGCGACCTCAACCTGGCGATGGAGCGCGGCGAGATCCAGGCGCGCGGCGCATCGTGGATCAGCATTGTGACGCAGGCGCCGCAATATATCTCGGATCACAAGATCAAGCCGCTGGTGGTGGACGGCCTGACGCGCGATCCGCTGCTGCCGGATGTGCCGACCCTGCTGGAGCTCGCACCCAGCGCGGAGCAGAAAGACGCGGTCCGGCTGATCTCTGCGGCGAATGAATTCTCACGCGCGGCCTTCCTGCCGCCGGGCACGCCCGAAGACCGGGTGCAGGCGCTGCGGCAGGCTTTCGACGCCACCATGAAGGACGAAGGTTTCCTGGCGGAAGCCAAGCGGCTGCAACTGCCGATCGAGCCGACGGATGGCGCCAGCCTCGACAAGCTTGCGGCGCAGGTCGTGGCGTCGTCACCGGCGGCGATCAAATTAGCCAAGCAACTGCTCGGCGAATGACGAGGTGAACGCCGGTGTGCTCAGTGCGCCGGCATTCACAAACATAAAAATAAAACGGAGGAGACGTCGATGGTTCATGTGTCGAGGCGACATGTGCTCAAGAGCACGGGAGCCATTCTGGCCGCTAGTGCGGGTAATCCGGCTTTCGCGCAGACGCCGGCAGCGGGCGCGGACCTGATCGTGCGCGGTGCGTCGATCCTGTCGATGGATTCGGAGATTGGCGATCTGCCCTCGGGTGACATCCATATTCGCGGTGGCGCCATCGTGCGGGTGGCGCCACGCATCGATGTCGCCGGCGCCGAGGTGATCGACGCCAGCGATATGATCGCCATGCCCGGCCTCGTCGAAACCCATTGGCATATGTGGAACACACTTATCCGCAATATGGCCGGCGAGACTGAGAAGACCGGCTATTTCCCGACGCAGGGCGCGATCGGCGCGCGCTTCGCGCCGGCCGACAATGCGCGCGGTGTGCTGCTGTCTATTGCCGAGGCGATCGACAGCGGCATCACCACCGTGCACAACTGGTCGCACAATCTGCTGCAGCCTGAGTATGCGGATGCGGAAATCGAGGCCATGCGCTCGACCGGTATTCGCGGCCGCTTCTCCTATGGCTATTCGCGCAACACCAAGCCGAACGACACCCTGCCGCTCAGCGATATTCTGCGCGTGCAGAAGGAGTTTTTCGACAGATCTGGCCTGCTCACGCTCGGCATGGCACCGCGCGGGCCGCTCAGCAACCGCATGGATGTGTGCCAGACCGAATGGTCGTTCGGCCGTTCCAATTCCATTCCGATCACGACCCATGTCGGAATGTATCCAGGCAAGGCGACGGGTATCCAGCCGCTGCTCGACGCAGGCCTCGGCGGGCCTGACGTCATGCTCATCCACTGCACCAACGCGGATGCCAAGGAAATCACTGGGCTTGCCGCGACCAAGACGTGGGTGAGCCTCAGCCCCTATACGGAACTGCGCACGGGCTTCGGCGTAACGCCGATCAAGGCTTTTCTGGATGCAGGCGTGCCGCTGTGCCTGTCTGTCGATACGACGGCACTGTCCGGCAATGGCGATATGTTTGCGGTGATGCGCATGCTGCAGAACCTGATCAACGGCGGCGAGAAAAGCGAGTTCGCGGCGAAGCCGCGGCGGCTGCTCGAGCTCGCGACGATCGACGGCGCCCGTTCCATGGGTCTGGGTGATGTGACCGGGTCGCTGACCCCCGGCAAGCGCGCGGACTTGATCCTTGTGCGCGGCAATGACCTCAACCTGGCGCCGGCGACCGATCCGGTGCGGATGATCGTGCAGGCGACGGAGCCATCGAATGTCGACACGGTGATCGTCGACGGCCAGGTTCTCAAGCGCAACGGCAAGCTGACGCGTCTCGACCCGAAAGCGATCGTCGCCGATGCGCGCGACAGCCTGAAGCGGGCACTGTCTGCCAAATAAACGGCAATGGCGGTTGACGAATTTTTCGTCTCGCCTACGGTCCGGAACAGATATTGGGAGGAATGAATGGCACAGGACAGCTCGCTGCGTGCGCGCTTCTACGGTACGTGGAGGCTCACGGGCGTCGACCGCAAGGACCCGGAGTCCGGCGAGACGCTGGGTGCGAGCGCGGTGCAGACGGGCTTTATCTGCTACACGGATGAGAGCCGCGTGATGGTGCTCATCTGCCGTCAGGAGCCCGACGGAAGCGAGCCCGCGTTTACCTCCTATGCCGGTACCTGGAACATCGAAGGTGACGCGGTGATCCATACGGTGGAAATGGCAACGCGCAAGCCCTGGGTCGGCACGCGGCAGGTGCGTCATTTCACCTTCGAGGGCAATCGCCTGATCCTTTCCCCGCCGACGTCGCATGACTTCAATCATAACAAGATCACGCAGCGCAGCCTGACCTGGGAAAAGGTTTCGTAGCGGCGTCGATTCAAAAGGGGGAAGCGCCAATGGCGGACCGCATTCGTAGAGTCGTGACCGGCCATGACGCTGAAGGCCAATCCTGCTTCATCATTGATGACGCTGCGCCACATGTGTATCAGCGCAGCCCCGGCAGCTCGATCGTCACCGAACTCTGGAACACTCAAGGATCGCCCGCTTCCAACGCAGGCGCGGACGATCCGACGCTTGCGCCCTTCCGGCTGCCGCCGCCGAAGAACGGCAGCGTGTTCCGCATCATCAGTTATCCGCCCGATTCGCAGCGGCTTCCAGCGTTGCAGGCCGAGCATGCGTCGCATATCGACGATGGCAGCGGCCGCGCTGCGGCGCTGGACAAGACCGGACAGCGCCATCCCGGCTTCCACAAGACGAACTCGATTGACTATGTGATCGTTCTGTCGGGAGAGATTTACGCAGTGATGATGCAGGGCGAAGTCCAGCTCAAGGCGGGTGACGTGCTGGTGCAGCGCGGCACCAATCACGCCTGGAGCAACCGCACCGAACAGCCCGCAGTGCTTGCCTTCGTGCTGATCGACGCGGAGCCCGCCTGAAAAGTAACGTCCATATTATGACGTGCTTCATCTTGTGGTTTTGACCGAGCCTGCGTGTGTCATTCCCGCCAAGCGAAGCGCAGAGCGGGAATCCAGAGGCAACGTGAAGGTTCAATGCAGCCCTTAGCTTCTGGACTCCCGCTCGCCCGCCTGCCTTCGCCGAAGCAGAGACAAGCTCTGCTTGGCTCCGCGCAGGCAGGCTACGCGGGCGTCGGGAATGACAGCGTTACTTTCAGTCAGACTTTGAGGATTAGGCCGCCCTACTTGCTCGCCGCGAACGTTGGCAGAATCTTGCGATATTTTTCGATGTCCGAATCGATGATCCCCTGCATCTGCGCGGACGTGCCGCCGGCCGGCAGGAAGCCGTAGGTGGTGATGGCGGTCCTGATCTCGTCCGATTGCAGCGCCTTGTTCACTTCCGCGTTGAGGCGGTCGACGATCGCCTGCGGCGTGCCGCCAATCAGGTGCGCGAAGGTATCGGCGGCATCGCCGTGACCATTCGTGATCGTCACGGCGGCGCCAGGGCCGCCATCAACCTGCACCGGCTCGTCGATCCCGGCGCTGTCGGGATAAATCCGGAGCCCTATCTGCTTGCGCTGCAGCAGGCGGCTGTCGAGATATCGCTGCTGCTCGACAGTTGATCTGGAATCAGGCTTGTTCGCCGTCTTCAAACGTCCGCGATCATATATTTGGCCGTGTCACCGTAGCTCTTCAGCTTGCCGGAAATCTCGTCACTGGCAAAAATCCTGAATCCGGATCGAGACCAGAATTCATCCGTTCCGTAAACGGAAACGCATGCCAGCTTGCGAATGCCTTTTGATCGAGCGGTCACCCTGCTCGCCTCGAGAAAAAATCCGGATGCGTTCATCCCTCGCGCGCTGGGATGCGCAGCGACATCATGAATGTACAGACAGCCCGGCGATGAGGGCAGTATCTCCAGAAAGGCATCCAGTTTCGGAATTTCATAGAGCTGCCATGGATGGGCGATTCCATATCCCGATATCCGGCCGTCAATGACCAGTTTTCTGCAGCCTTCGGGAAACAGTCTTATCTTCTCGGCAAAGACTTCAGGTCTCTCCCGCAATCCAGGATGAACATCCGTTGCAAGCCTGTCGATGTCGGCCAGGTCTTGATCCTGGATGGGCATCCACGTGAATGGCGCTTCCATCTGCCTTCGTTCTAAAGCGGCGCGTCGGGGTTGACCAAAGCGCGCCACATGTGTGCGGTCGGCGAGTTGTCGTAGCCGAGGCCTTCCTTGGGCTGGCGGAAGTTGCGGCCGATGACGTCTTCGAAATCGTCGATGCTGACGGTGACATTCTCGTCGAAGGCATAGAGGTCGTTCAGGGTGACGAGCCGCGCTTCCATGTACCATTTGTGGTTGCGGGCATAGTCATAGGCCGCCTGGATGTGTGGCGGCGAAACGTAATCGACGCCGAAGATCCGAAAGTAGGTTTCCGGGTATTCGTAATTGACGGCGGGATCGGGGTAGAAGCGCAGCGCCTGGTGATAGCGCACGGCGAAGGCGACTTTCTCCGACACATAGGGCTCGATGATCTGCGCGCCCCAGTAGCCGTGATCGCATTTCAGCATGAAATTGGCGATGTCGTGCAGCAGGCAGGCGAGCACGACTTCCTCCGAGGCGCCGTTGTGCCGCGCCAGCCTGGCGCTTTGCAGGAGATGGGCGCCGGGGGCGAAGCGCAGTTTGAAGAAATCCGCCAGCATCGGGCGCTCGGGCATTTTGGCGAGCTGGCGCACGGTCTTTTCGGTCGGTTCGCCGACGAGATTGGACAGGCCGCGCCCGGGCAGGAACAGGTTGCCGACGCCGCGACGATAGGCGCGCGTCGGCGTCTTGGCGGCGATCTCCGCCACGGTCGGCGCGCCTTTCATGCGCGCGGCCACCGCCGCATCCAGTTGGGCGCTGCGATAATCCTCCAGCGCATCAGCCCGGGCCTCATGGTCCATGCTGGCGATCTTGTCGACACCGCCGAGAGCGGTGATCAGGCGTTCGCGGTCTTCGATCAACATGGGCGGCTCGACTCTGGAAACATGGGCGCTTGCCGGCTCTGGGACGGTGCTCCCTAACCCGCGAGTATGACACCGGGACCGTAGAAGTAAATTATCCCTCAGGCCGGTTTGGCCAGCCGGACGAACAGACGGGAAATGATAAGTCCCGTGGCGGCAAGAACCGCGGCACTGGTCATCAGCATGGTTGTGGCGCCGAAGCCGTGCAGGAGCCAGCCGGCGAGAATTGGGCCCAGCGACTGGCCGGTGAAGAAGGAGAAGGCGTGCATGGAATAGGCTGAGACGCGGCTGTCGGGGGCGAGCTCCACCGCTTCCGACTGGATCGAATTGTGCATCAGCATGTAACCGAAACCGGCGACGGCGAAAGCCAGCGCGATGATGATCCAGGAGGGCGCAAAGGCCAGCGCCAGCGGCGCCGCCGCCGCGATGATGCCGCCGGTGCCAAGCAGAGTGAATTTGCTGGCGCGCTTCAGCAGCATCGGCAGGACGAGGGAATAAACAATGCCGCCGATGCCCATGGCACCGATGATCATGCCGGCCTCGCGCACGCCGCCCAGATGTCCGACCTGCAGGAACTCGGAGACGTAGGGCGTTATGCCGAAGAGCGCGATGCCTTCCAGAAACACCGTGGAGAAGCACAGGGGCGCCTTCGGGTTTGCGAAGACGGACCTGTAATTGCGCACCGCTTCGGGAAACGAGAACGGACGGGACTTGGTGGCCGGCGGCTTGAGAAAGAAGGTTGCCGAAAGCGCGCTCGTGGTGGCGATCACTGCCGCCACGATCAGGACGCTGCGCCAGCCAAGCACGCTGGCAATCAGACCCGAGAGGCTGGCGCTCAGGATTTGGGCGATGAGGCCGACCGTCACGAAGCGGGAGATGGCGATGGCACGTTCCGATCCGGAGAACCGGTCTCCCAGAGACGCCATGCAGGCGGGGATGATGCCGCCGGCGGCAAATCCGGAACAGAACCGGAAGAACAGCAGGACGTGAAGGTTTGTCGAGAACGCCGTGGCGAGCAGGCAGGCTGCGAGAATCCACAGATAGAAACGCAGCATGCGGACTTTGCCGAACGCGTCGCCCAAAGGACCGAGGATCGGCTGGCCGAGCGCGAAAGGCAGTGCATAGAGAGAGGTCACCAGGGCCGCGGTGGCGGTCGGGACGCTGAATTCGGCTGCGAGGATGGAAACCAGCGGATCGATGGAGCGGCTTGAGACGGTCGCTGCGAGCCCGCACAGCGAAAAAAGCATCAACAATAAACTTGGCCGCACCCGCTGCTCTCCACCCTGATCATCGAGCGCATTTTCGAGCGAAGTGGACGCCGGTTCGCGTGAAGAAAATGCGCTCTTTCAAATAAACTAGACGCGTCTTTCCGATTCCGGGGAATCGGAAAACGCTACGGACTGTCATTCCATCTTTCTGCGCGCGGATGCAACCGATACGTGGCGCCGCTGCGATTACACGATGCCCCAGCGTCTGACCCTGCGGGTATAGTCCGTGAAGCTGTCGCCAAACAGTCCGGTCATGTGCGTCTCGTCCTCAAGGACGCGCTGATGGAACCACCAGAGATGAAAGGCCAGCAGGGCGACGGCGGCCAGCGAATGAAACGTCACCGCCAGGCCGATCATGAAAATCAGATGGCCGAGATACATGGGGTTGCGCACATAGGCGTAGATGCCGGTGTCGACGATGCGCGTCGGCGGGATATCGATGCCGGGTCCGCCGCCGCCGTGCTGCGTGCGGTAGAGGCCGCTCCAGCGATACTGAGCGTAGCCCCAGATCAGCAGCGGCAGGCCCAGAGGATCGATCACGAGCGCGCCGCGTCGCAGCAGAAGTTCGATGAGCACGATGCAGACGGGATAGAGTACGAAGCTGCGGCGCGGCGTGCTCGCCAGCCATCGCCGCACGGTCATCGGACGTTGAGCAGACCCAAGCTTCAATGCGAAACCGCTTGCGCGTAGGAGACGCCGATCTCCGGGCCGACATCGAACAGTTTGCGCTCGTGCATCCAGGCTTGCGTCGTCTCGAAGATCAATTGCGAATAGGTCTGCGGTACGACTCTCTCGCCGACGCCGAAGCGGCGGACATCGATGAGGCTGTGGAAGCGCGCCGGCATGTCCTTGAGGAAATAATGTTTGTAGCGCTCGGGCTGCAGGTCGATGTCCGACTGCGCGCGCACCAGGCCCTGGATATATTTCTCGACATCCTGCGCCGCCACATGGGCCGGAAACATGAAGGCCATCATGAAGGTGGTCGAGACGATGCGGCGGAAGCCCTGCTGCTCCAGCAGATAGAGCTGCGGGCCGAAGACATTGGCCGCCGGCACTTTCCGGGCCAGCGCGGAATCGACGCGTGACCAGGCGGTGCCGGCGAGTTTGAGCTTGATGTCGTCTGTCGGCAGAAAGACTTCCAGCGCCTGGATCGCCGAGTAATGGCTGCCGGAATGATAGCCGACAGCCACTTCCACGCCGGCGAGATCTTCCGGCCGTGTCACGGCTGAATCACCCGGCACCACGATGGCGGCTTCGCAGACGCTGTAGGCCTTGCCCCACATGATGCCGTCATTGACCTTGGCCGCCTGGTTCACCGTCCAGTGGCAGGCGCAACTGACATCGCCCGCATCGCCGCCCTTGCGGCCGTTACCTTCGCGATAGCTCTCGAAGGCGCCGGCGACGATGTCCGGGATGGGACCTGCGCCCTGCAGGTCCGCGACCGTCTGGGTGTTGCGCTCGGCAGAGGCGAGATTGATCTCGTAATCGAGCCCCAGATCGCGGAAGTAGCCTTTTTCATCGGCGACCCAGTCGTTGAGGCGGCCGTGGGGTTGAATGACGAGCTTCGACATCTGCATTGTCCTCCCTAAAACTATTCCGCGGCGACCCCGAAGATCGCCTCTTCATAGATGCCGTGGCCCATGCTGGCGTTCTTGAATATCTCGCGTTCGCCGACCCAGCGGAAGGTCTCGTCGTAAATCTCCTTCGAATAGGGTTCGAAGACGATGCGTTCGCCCGGCCCCCAGCGCCGCGTATCCATGACCGAATGGAAGCGCTCGGGGAATTCCTTCTTGTAGTAATGGGTGTAGAGGTCCGGCCGCAGATCGATATCGTGCTGGGCGCGGCGCAGGGCGCGGAAGAACTTCTGCACGTCCTGCGGATCGGGATCGCCGGTGATCATCGAGGCCATCATGAAGGTCGTGTCCATGACCTTGCGATAGCCGAGCTGCTCAAGGAAATAATACGGCCCGCTGAAGGCGGAGACGGCGGGCGTCTTGCCATCGATGAAGGCTTCCATGCGCGCGAAGAGAAGGCCGTCGTTGAACGACAGCTCCACATCGGTGATCGGCATATATTGCTCGAGCGCCTGGATGGTCGCGTAATGGCTGCCGGACTGGAAGCCGACGGAGATCGGCACGCCTTTGAGATCGGCCGGCGTCTTCACCTTCGAATCCTGCGGCACGAAAATGCCGGCGGGCGAGACCGAGTAGCATTCGGCGAACAGTTTGCCGTGGCCGTTGGACGCCGCCACGTTCACTGTCCAGTGGCAGGCGCCGCTGACATTGCATTCGCGGCCCTTCTCAAAGGTCTGATAGGCGCCGACGCCGTTGCCGATGTGATGACCCTGGGAGGCCTTGGAATCCATGGTCTCGCGGAACTCGTAATCGAGGCCTTCGGCGGCGAAATAGCCCTTCTCCTCGGCAACCCATTCGTGCAGCCGGAAATGCGGGGCGACGACGAATTTTTCCATGAGACTTCCTCCTCAAGGCGCGAAGCGCCGATTCATTGGGGGTCAATCTAGCTTGTCTCGCTGGAATTGATAATTCGCTATTTCATGGATAGATTGGTTCCAATTGGTAGACAATTGTCCCGCTATTGAGTTCGCCGCATGAACCGTTTCGAGCAGATGCGTGTCTTCGCCAGCGTCGTCGAGGCCGGCGGCTTCACCCGCGCCATGCAACGGGCCGGCATGTCGCGCGCGGCGGTCAGCAAGCACGTCCTGCAGTTGGAAGAGCGGCTCGGCGTGCGCCTGCTGAACCGGACGACGCGTCAGGTCGGCATGACGGAGGCCGGCCGCCTCTTCTATGAACAGTGCCGCCGCATTCTTGACGAGGTGGCCTCGGCGGAACAGGGCGCGGCGCAGGCCAGCGGCGAGCCGCACGGCGAGCTGCGCGTCGTCGCGCCGACCAATTTCGCGCTGACCTATCTCGGCGACGCGATCACCGAGTTTCTGCTCGCCTATCGCGATCTCAAGATCGATCTCAGCCTCAATGATCGGGCGGTCGATCCTATCGATGGCGGCTATGATCTCGCTATCCGCGTCATCAATTCGGCATTGCCGGACAGCGCCAGCCTCACGGCAACCAGGCTGACGACATCAAGCCGCATTCTCTGTGCTTCGGCGGCCTATCTGGAGCAGCACGGCACGCCGCGCCATCCCCAGGAACTGTCGAAGCATCAATGCCTCAGCTATTCCTATGTGGATGATCCGCGCAGCTGGCGGCTGAAGGAAAAGAGAGGCAAAGAGCATGTGGTCAGCGTGTCGGGGCGCATTATCACCAGCGCCGGCCAGGTGCTAAGCACGGCGGCCGCAGCCGGCCTCGGCATCGCCTATGGACCGACCGTCTTCTTCCAGAACGACATCGCGTGCGGCAAGGTTGTCCGCGTCCTGCCGGACTACGATCTGCCGCAGGTGTCGATCTATGCGATCTATCCTGTCAGCCGTCACCGATCTCCCAAGGTGACGGCCTTCACCAGCTTCATGCAGACATTCTTCGCCGGAAAACTGTAACGTTCAGCGCGGCCATCAACGCGTTGTGGAGTTCGGCCTGGCCGTGGAATGGCGCGGGATGAGGGTCGGAGCCGCAACCCTGATCCGGTCGTGCTCGCCGTCCGGTCCGCGCGTCAGCAGATCGAGCGCGGCGCTGGCGATCTGATCGAAGGGGACGCGCACCGAGGTCAGCGGCGTCGGCAGGCGGCTCACAATCGGAACGTCGTTATAGCCAACCAGCGAGACGTCGCCCGGCACCGATAGCTCTAACCTTTGAAGCGTCGAGAGTGCGCCGATCGCGGTGTTGTCGTTGACGGCGAAGATCGCCGTCGGCGGCGGCGACAAACGCATCAGCGTCTCGGCCGCTTCGGCGCCGGAGTCGATGCCGAAGGTCGATCGGACGATCAAGGCTGGATCGATCTCGATGCCGGCCTCGGCCATCGCCTGGCGATAGCCTTTGGTGCGGCCCTGGCTGCTCGATGCATAGTCGGGTCCGGCGATGAGACCGATGCGCCGATGGCCGAGATCGAGCAGGTGGCGGGTCGCCAGATAGCCGCCGAGCCGATCGTCGGCGACGGAAGAGAGACTGCGGCCGTCCGAGCGCAGGGCCAGGACGAAGGGTACGCCGCGCGCGGTGAGCTCTTGCGGGAAATCATCGTCGGAGCGGGCGGTTGACAGCACCAGCCCGTCAACGCCACGCTGCAGCAATGTCTGCGCCGCCGCGCGATCAGCCCTCGGCTCGTCCTCGGTGATGGCGACGATGGCGAACCGTCCGGTCCGGCTGCAGGCCCGGGCAAAGGCTTCATACAGCATCGCCATGACAGTGTCGGTAAGACGGGGGACGATCATCCCGATGGTCATGGTATTTCCGCGCCTGAGACTGGCGGCCGATCCGTCGCGGACATAGCCGAGGTCTGCCGCAACCTGGCGGACCCGCTTGGCGGTTTCGCTGTCGGACCTCGGCAGCCGCTCGTCGAGAATGCGGGAGACCGAGGATTTGGAGACACCGGCGGCGGCGGCGACGTCATGCAGTGTGACCCGCGACTGCCGCTCGGTGATTTCCCGGTCCTGCATTTCCTGGTCCTGAGGCACCTGAAACTTCCTCTCGAATTCGTCCGCGTGCGGCTGGTCGCAATTCCACGGATTGGCGCTCGCCAAACGGCTATTGACTCAAAAACCCTGTCCACGCACATATGGGAACGTTCCCGCTATCGTTCCTAAATTTCTCGAGGACGCAGCGCGGGTGGAAATGGGAACGTTCCCGGTAACGATATTAACATGAGGGAGACAAACATGTCTATTATGGACCTCCGCGGCGTCAATCCCGCCCCGGTCACGGCCTTCACCCGCAATGGCGATCTCGACCCCAAGGCGAATGCCGACCTGGCGCGCTGGCTGGTGTCGGTAAAGGGCGTCAAGAGCCTCGTCATTCTCGGCCATGCCGGGGAAGGCACGTTCCTCGCCTCCGACGAACAACTCGAACTCATCCGGATTTATGTCGAGGCCGTCGGCAAGCAGGTTCCGATCATCGCCGGCATTACCGGCGAAGGCACCAAGGTCGCGGCGCTGGAAGCCAAGCGGGCTTTTGATGCGGGCGCCACCGGCGCGCTCGTCTATCCAAACCACGGCTGGCTGCGTTTCGGTTTCCAGAAGGGCGCGCCGCAGGATCGCTACAAGGCGATTTACGAGGCCTCGGGGTTGCAATGCATCCTGTTCCAATATCCCAACGCGACCAAAGCCAGCTACGATCTGCAGACGCAGGTTGAGATCGCTGCCCAGCCGGGCGTCGTCGCCACCAAGAACGGCGTGCGCGACATGAAGCGTTGGGACACGGAAATCCCGGTCCTGCGCAAGGAATTTCCGGAACTGCAAATCCTCACCTGCCATGACGAATGGCTGCTGCCGACAATGTTCGATGTCGATGGCATGCTTGTGGGTTACGGCAGCCTGGCGCCGGAGCCATTGGTCGACTATCTGGCCGCCGCCAAGGCACGCGACTACAACGCCGCGCGCGCGATTCACGATCGGCTGCTGCCGGTGACCAAGACCATCTATCATCGCGGTTCGCATATGGAAGGCACATGCGCCCTCAAGCTCGGTCTTGTGGCGCGCGGCAAGCTCGAACACGCGACGGTGCGTTCGCCGCTGATGCCGCTGGCAGCCGGCGCGGAGAAGGAAATCCACGACGCTCTCGCCCAGGCCGGCCTGCTGTCGAACGTCGCGCAAGCTGCCTGACCCGACATGTTGGCGCAGGCATAGCGTTTTCCGATCCCACTTGGATCGGAAAGACGCGTTCAGTTCCTTAAAAGAGCCGCGTCGGCACAACGCTACGAAAAACGTCAGCACAGTACCGCACTGAATCATGATTTGAATCATGCGGCTCATGCCGGCGAACATGGGAGGAGAGGTTCATGTTCCAGCGTCGTCAGATTCTTCTATCATCGCTTTCGCTTCTTGGCGCGTCGCTCGGCGCCGCGCCTTTGCGCGCGCAGGCTCCGAAATATCCCGATCGTCCGATCCGCCTGATCGTGCCTTTCGCGGCCGGCGGCGGCGTCGACGTGTTCGCGCGGCTGCTGGCGGAAAAGATCAGACAGGCGCACGGCTACGGCTTTGTTGTCGAGAACCGGCCCGGTGCCAATGGCGCCATCGGCGGCGGCGCGGTTCGCAACGCCGAGGCGGACGGATATACCTTGCTGTTCTCCGCATCGACCCATGTGATGGCGCGTCAGGTGATGAAGAACGCGCCCTATGATCCATTGACGGATTTCGCCCCCATCGCGCGTGTCGGCGAAGCGCCGATGATGATTGTGATGTCGCCGTCGCTGGCTCCAAACACATTGAGCGAAATGATCGCAGCAGCCCGCGCGACGCCCGACACATGGATGTTCGCGGTGTCCGCGCTCGGCGCAGCTGGGCATCTCGCCACGATCGATTTCAACCGCAGGGCGGGGCTTGATCTGACCATCGTGTCCTACAGGGGAACCGCGCCGGGGCTGAACGATGTTGCCGCCGGCCATATCCAACTGATGATCGATCCCGTTCTCGCGCTCCTGCCGATGGCCAACGAAAAGCAGGTCAAAGGACTGGCCGTCACGACGGCAAAGCGGACGGCGCTTGCGCCCGATTATCCGACGGCGAGCGAGCAGGGCCTTGCGGGCTTCGATCATTCGACCTGGTATGGTGTCTGGGGGCCGAAGACTTTACCCGCGCCGTTGATCGGTCATCTCAACGAGACGATCAACGACGCCGTCCGTCAGCTCGCCGCCGAGGAACGCCTGGCCCAACTTGGCCTCGAAGCCATTGCGGAGACGCCGGCAGGGTTTGATGCGTTCGCACGGCAGTATGTCGGTCGCAACGCGGAGCTTCTGAAGCTTGCCAAGTATGAACCGGTGTAGAGAACGAACCGGTTGGTTCTTCTTGACGTCTCGTCAGAATCTCATCCGATCCTGACGATACAAGGTCTGGATGAGAGTGGCGCCCGCTCTCAGTTGAGCGGAATGCCGCTCTCGCGCAGCACCGGCTCCCATCTGGCGCGTTCCGTTCTGACGTAATCGGCGAATTCCTTCGGCGTCGAATTGACGGCGACGATGCCGAGCGGCAGCAGCTTCTTCTGGATTTCCGTATCCTGCGTCGCCTTGACGACGGCCTGCTGGATCTTGTCGATGACGGGTTTCGGCGTGCCCACGGGCGCGACGAAGCCGACCCAGGTGGACATTTCGCCGAGGTCTTTCAGGCCGGCGATAGCGTTCAAAGGCTTAAGATCGGGCAGCGACTGGAGCGACCTTTCGTTGAGTTTCGCCAGGGCGCGCAGCTTGCCGTCATTGATAAGGGGCAGATGCGGCGCAATGCCGTCGACCGCATAGTCGATGCTGCCGTCCATCAGGGCCTGCACGATATCGGAACTGCCTTTGAAGGGCACGAAGACGGCGTCGATGCCCGCCAGCTTGTTGAACATGACGGCAGCGAGACGGGTCGGGATGATGCCGCCGCCGTAGTTGAGTTTGCCTGGGTTGGCGCGGGCCTTGGCGATCAGTTCCTCGACGGTCTTGGGGCCATTGGCGGGCACGACGAGAATCGAGGTGTTCATGGCGGCGAGCGAGATCGTATCGAAATCCTCCGGCTTGTAGGGCAGCACCGAGGTCGTGATCGGGTTCATCACCAGAGTTGTGTCCATGGCCATCAGCAGGGTGTAGCCGTCAGCCGGCGCGCTCGCCACCACCGCCGCGCCGATGGCGGAGTTGGCGCCGGCCCGGTTCTCGATGACGACGCTCTTGCCCCATTGCTCGGACAGGTTCTGGCCGAGGAAGCGCGCGAGCACGTCGGTTGGCCCACCGGCGGGGAAGGGGACGATGAGCCGCACGGGATGGTCAGGAAACCTCGCGGCCGTTTGCGCCTGGGCATGGCTCAAAGTTATTTGGCCGAAGACGGCAGCGGTGATCAATGCGGCGAGCGCCAATGCCGGTCGTGTGGCGGATTTCATGAACGTTCCTCCCGCCGGCATCCGATCTGGGCCAGCCTGTTGCGGGCGGACTAAATCAGATCGTTCCTGTCGAGAAAAGGCGCGCGCGGCAGCTTCACTGTCATTTATCCACCGGCCGCTGCGCCCGGCATGTTGTTTATGTTGCTGATAATCAAGCGTGATAGCCAACGCATCGCGGATGCGCGCGAATGGGCTTGAGGCGTGGGTGTCCTGTTCGACGAATTATCTTGTCGTTTACCGATATTTGCTCGAATTTAAGCTGAGTCGAAGCTTGCAACCTTGGGGGGATGCATGACGCAGCGGGATCCGGCGGGATCGTTTGACGCTTCGTTCGGGCCTTCGTTTGGCGTCCGGTTGTTGTGTGGAACAGCGCTCGCCACCGTCGGTCTCATTGTTCTGCGGCCATCGGCAGCGCTTGCCGCCTGCGATAATGTCTCGCCTGCAACCGGCCAGACCGTCACCTGCGATACGGCAGCGCCCAATCCGACGACCACCAACATCAAGGCTGCCGCCGGCAGCACCAATGTCACCGTCAATATCGGCGCCGGCAGCACGCTCGACGTGACGCGCGCGACCAACCCCACCGTGACCGAGGTCGATACCGGCAGCCGGATTACCAATTCCGGCACCATCCTTCTGTCGGGTGGCGGCGGCAGCGGGCTCAACCGCGGCGCCGGCATGGTCGGCATCAACGACAACAACACGCTCACCAATGCGGCGGGCGGCGTCATCACCACCACCGGCGCGTTCAACGACGGCATGGCGGCGAACGGCAACGGCAATTCGCTCATCAACAACGGCGCCATCACCACGTCGGGTCCGAACGCCTATGGCATGACGGCGGCCTGGGGCCAGGCCAATCAGGGCGCTTCCGACAATACACTGACCAACAACGGCACGGTGACAACCAACGGCAGCAATGCGCGCGCCGCTTCGATCCTGGGGCCGAACGGCGTCATCATCAACACCAACACCCTGACGACCAATGGCGCCACCAGCACCGCCGCCTATATGCAGGGCAACAACCAGCGGCTGACCAACAGCGGCACGATCCATGCCACGGGCGCCGGCTCGTTCGCGGTCGATTCGAACACGCTGCCGGGTTTCAACGCGACCATCGAGAACAAATCGGGCGGCCAGATCATCAGCGACCAGGGTACGGCCATCCGCACCCTGAACGGCCCCACCTCGATCACCAGTGCCGGCCTGATCAGCGGCGGCGGTGGCATTGCGATCCAGGGCGGCAACGGCAATGTCACCTTGACCTTGCAGACCGGCTCGAAGATCGTCGGCCTTGCCGATGGCGGCAAAGGCGCCAATGTCGTCCATCTCGAGGGCAGTGGCACGGCTGACAACGCGTTCGCGAATTTCCAGACGCTCTATATGGAAGGCACCGACTGGACCTGGAGCGGCAGCGGCGATTTCCACGACACGTTCATCACCAGCGGTTCGCTGCGTCTGCAAAGCTCGCTGACCGGCAATGTCTCGATCGCGGCCGGCACGCGCCTGCTTGCCGGCGACGGCTTCAATCCGTCGATCACGCCCTATGCGGGCGGGCCGGCGATCACCGTCACCAATGCCGGCACGATCGACCTGACCAATGGCGGCTCGCCTGCCGCCAACAGCCTGACCATCGCCGGCAATTACACCGGCCAGAACGGCAATCTGGTATTGCGCACGGTGCTGGCCGGCGACGGCGCGGCGTCCGACAAACTGGTGATTTCCGGCGGCGCTGCGACAGGCACCACCAATGTCTCGGTGATCAACGCGGGCGGCGGCGGCGCGCTCACCACGGCTGACGGCATCATGGTGGTCGAGACCACCAACGGCGGCACGACGACGGCCTCGGCCTTTGCGCTCAACGGCGGCTCCGTCTCGGCCGGCGCCTACCAGTATTTCCTGTTCCGCGGCGGCGTCAGCGCCGGCACGGAGGACAATTTCTATCTGCGTTCGACGATCGTCTCGGAGCCTGTCGGCGAGCCGTCGCCGGAACCGGCGCCGGGGACGCCCGACCTGCCGCCGCCGCCACCGCCGGGCGGCGCGCCGATCGTGCTGTACCGTCCGGAAGTCGCGATCTACTCGGCCGTGCCGCTGATGGCCCGTCAGGTCGGGCTGGCGACGCTCGGCACATTTCATGAGCGGCAAGGCGAACAGGGCCTGCTCGGCGGCAACAAGCCGCTGTCGGCCGCATGGGGCCGGGTGTTCGGCGAACATACGAGCCAACGCTGGTCCGGCGCGGTCAATCCGGAATTCAACGGTTCGATCGCCGGTTTCCAGGCGGGCCTCGATGTGGTCGGCGTCGATTCCGGCAACGGCCATCGCGACCGGCTCGGATTCTTCGTCGGCTATGCCAGGGCTGACGGCAACATCCGCGGCTTCGCCACAGGTTTCCAGCGCCTGCCGGTCGGCAAGCTGAGGATCGACGGCACCAGCGTCGGCGCCTACTGGACCCATATCGGGCCTTCGGGCTGGTATGTAGACGCGGTGCTGATGAACACCTGGTACAGCACCGACCCCAGTTCCTATCGCGGCTATTCCGCCGGCGGCAACGGCACCGGGCTGACCGCCTCGCTCGAGAGCGGTTATCCGATCGCGCTCGGCGGCGGCCTGACGCTTGAGCCGCAGGGGCAGTTGATCTGGCAGCGGCTGTCGCTCGATGCAACGCGCGACGCCGTTTCGACGGTCGACTATCAGAACGGCAACGCCTTCAGCGGCCGTCTCGGACTGCGCCTGCAAGGCAATTGGCTGATGGGCGGCACGAGCGTGCAGCCCTATCTCAAGGCGAGCTACTGGCGCGATTTCGCCGGCACCGACAATGTGGTGTTCGACAATGTCGACGTCATTCCGACGCAGCGCGGTGCCAATGCGGCGGAATTCGGCGGCGGCCTCGTGGTGAAAGTCAGCCAGGCGGCAAGCCTTTATGCCACCGGCGATTATACGGCGGGCCTCGGCAACGATCACCGCCGCGGCGTCAAGGGCAATGTCGGTTTGCGTATAAGCTGGTGAACAACGCAAATCCTTCTCCCGTTTACGGGAGAAGGTGACCCTTGCGCAGCAAGCATCGGATGAGCGTGGACTTACTTCTTCACCGATCTATTCAGCCCAGGCGCTTCTTCCAGAACCCACCGCCGGGTCCGTTGAAGATGGATGGGTGCATCTGATGTATAGGCAGCCAGTTCCAGGCCTCGGCGGCGGTCGATCCGATAGATCGCCTCAAGTGCATCGCCCCGAAACTCTACCCGTTCCGTAGCGTCAGCCAGAATCTTTTCGAGAAGAGGCAGGGCCTCTCTGCGCTGCATGTCGCCAAGAAACGAGATTGCATATCGTCGTTTTGGCATCGATCTGTTAGCGACTTCCTTGAGCACCAGCGGCACCATTCGCGCGCCAGCCCATTCGAGTGGAGCGGCTATGCTGCATTCGGGCAATCGTGCCGTATAAAATTCTTCGAGCACTTTCTCGGCAGGCTTGAGGTACATATCAGCCAGGACGAGCAAGATGGGCGCTGCCACCAACGAGGCCAGCACGAGCCAAATGATCGTCCGTCGTGCCGGCATCGGGAGTGTTGTGGAGGAGAGCATTCACTTTTATCAGCTAGAAAGATGAATGGATTGTGGCCGACGGCGGGCTGCGCCTCCCTCATCCGACCCTTGCTGCGCAAGGGCTGTCCACCGGGTTTTCTACTCGCCCAAACCTGCTTCAAGCTTGCCGATCAGGCGCAGGAGTTCGGTTTTCTCCGCGCTTGAGAAATGCTGCAGCGCCTTGCGCTCCAGCTCCGCCGCCTGCCGCGCCAGCGTGTCGAAACTGCGTTCGCCGCTCGCCGTCAGCGACATGGTGGAGATGCGCTGGTCGCTGGCATGGGGGCGGCGGCGGACGAGACCGAGGTCGATCAGGTGGTTGAGGGCGCGGCTGACGGTCATGCGGTCGAGCGTCATATGTGCGCCGATATCGCTTGAGGCGAGCGGCCCGTGATGGGCGACGGTGACGAGCACTTTCCACTCGCCCTCGGTGATGCCGAGCGCCGGTTTGTAAAGCTGCGCGATGGCCTGGCGGAAATGCGTGGCGAGGATCGAGACCTTGTAGGGAACGAAGGTTGGCATATCCCAGCGAAAGCCGGACTCTGATTTCATCGTGGCCGTATTCCGCCGTGTTGCCATTAGGTCCTCGTTCGCGCCTCTGCCGCCATACTTGACATCGTTCGGGCGGGGCGGCTAGGCTTTGTAACAAATGTTACAAACAAAATGTGAGGACAGGGTGGAAGCGCGAACCGTTATCGTGACAGGCGCGGCACGCGGACTGGGACAGGCGATGGCTCTGGCGCTGGTCGAGGCCGGGCATCGGGTCATCGCCGTCGATCGCGATGCACCTGCGGCACAGGTGTCCAATCAATTCCGTTCGCTGGCGGTCGATCTCACGTCGGCGAGCGCGGTCGATGATGTCGTCGGCTTCAGCGAGCGCGCGTTCGGGCCGGTCGATGCCCTGGTGAATTGCGCCGGCATCGGCCAGGAAACCATCAGTCCTGCCTTCGTCACCGAGCCGGTGAAATTCTGGAGCGTCGACGACACCCATTGGGACCGTATTTTCGCGGTCAACCTGCAGGCCGCGTTCCGGCTCTGCCGGGCGCTGGCGCCGGGCATGGTCGCGCGCGGCTGGGGCCGTATCGTCAACGTGACGACGAGCCTTGAGACCATGCTGCGTGTCGGCATGTCGCCTTACGGACCTTCGAAGGCGGCGCTCGAGGCGCTGTCTGCGGTGATGGCAAAAGACCTTGAAGGCACAGGCGTCACCTCGAATGTGCTGGTGCCCGGCGGGCCGGCCGATACGCGGATGATGCCCGGCGTGCCGGAGGCGCAGCGCGTGCATCTCGTGCAGCCGGAGATGATGCGCGCGCCGATCGTCTGGCTCCTGTCCTCGCAGAGCGACGGCACGAGCGGCCGCCGCTTCCGCGCCAGTGCCTGGCCAACGGACAAGCCGGGCGACGAAGCCGCCGAGATCGCCGGCGCGCCGGTGGCCTGGCATGGGCTTGCGGGAGGCGCGGCCAAGGTTCAAGGCCGCAACTAGAGCATCGCGCGAAAAAGTGGACGCCGGTTTTTCGCAAAAAACGATGCGACATTAAAAGAACCTAGAGCATCGGGCGATTCTGAAAGAACGCACGATGCTCTAGAACAATAAGGGAGGGAAAATGATGAACCTGCACAAGCGCGTGCTGAATTGCACGCTGAGCCTCATTGCGACACTGGCCGCGATTGACCTCGCCACGGCACAAACCTTTCCCGAGCGGCCGATCCAGGTCTATGTCGGCTTTCCGGCCGGCGGCGGCGCCGACATCGTCGCACGCTTCTACACAGATCGTCTGCAGCCGCTCCTGAAGCAGCCGGTAATCATCCAGAACCGTCCGGGCGCCAACGGCAATATCGCGGCGGAAGCGGTTGCCCGCGCCAAGCCCGATGGTTACACCCTGCTGGCGGGGCCGAGCGCGCCGATGGCCGGCGGGCATTTTCTTTACGCCAACATGCCGGTCGATGCGATGGTCGACTATGCCATGGTGGCGCCGCTCAACGAGCTGGGCTTCGCGCTGGCGGTGAAGAAGGATTCACCGTTCAATTCGGTCAAGGAATTGACCGACTTTCTGAAGACCAAGCCTAGAAGCCTGTTCGCCTCCAGCAATTCGATGTCGCTGGCGTCGAGCTATCTCTATCTTTATCAGGCGAAGCTGAAGTCTGAGAACACGCCATACAAGGCGACGGCCGATGCGGTGCGCGATCTCAACGCCGGCGATGTCGACTTCATGTTTGTCGACGGGCCGTTCGCTGTCGCGCAGGCGCACAACGGCAATCTGAAACTGCTGGCGGTGACGACGACCTATCGAGCGCCGGGTGCCGAGACTGTGCCGACCATGCGTGAATCCGGCTTCTCCGATTATGCGATCACCGGCTGGTTCATGATGCTCGCGCCGGCAAAGACACCGGCGCCGGTCGTCCAGAAGCTGAACGAGGCGATCTCGGAGATTTCAAAGACGGATGAGGCAAAAGAGTTCTTCGGCAAGGTCGGCTCCATCCCACTGGTCGATACGCCGGAAGGCGCGTCGAAGAAGCTGGCGGAAGACCGCAAGCAATGGGGGATCATCGCGAAGGCCGGGAACATCCAGCCGCAGTGAGGTTTGTGTCACCCTCATCCGACCCTTGCTTCGCAAGAGCCACCTTCTCCCGCAAGCGGGCGAAGGGCCGCAGCTTCATCCTTCTCCCGTTTACGGGAGAAGGTGGCCCTCGCATCGCGAGGGTCGGATGAGGGCCGGGCTGCTTCACTCTACTTCTTCACCAGCCTGTTCCGCAGCACGCCGATCCCTGAAATCTCCAGCTCGATGACATCGCCGTCATTGAGGAACCTCCCCAGCTCCAGCCCGCAGCCGGTGCCGACTGTGCCCGAGCCGATGATCTCGCCCGCATGCAAGGTTTCGCTGTTGGAGACATGGGCGAGGATGGCCGGCCACTTGTGGTGCATGTTGCGTGAATTGCCGCCGCCCCAGCGCTCGCCGTTGATGCGCGCCTCCATGTCGAGCGTATGCGGGTCTCCGATCTCGTCGAGGGTGACGATCCAGGGACCGAGAATATTGCCGGTGTCGAAATCCTTGCCCTTGGCGGGGCCGAGCTGCGCCGCCATTTCGGCCATCTGGGCGTCACGCGCGGTCATGTCGTTGAAGATGGTGAAGCCGAAGATGTGCTCATGGGCTTTCTCCGGCGCGATGTCCTTGCCGGTCTTGCCGATGACGCAGGCCAGTTCGCATTCATAGTCCATGGCGTTGGAATAACGCGGCCAGATCACGTCGGCCTCAGGGCCGATGACGCTGAAGCGGTTCGACTTGTAATAGATCGGCTGGTCGTACCAGACTTTGGGAATGCGCCGCTCGATGCCGTCGCGCGTCTTCGAGGCTTTCAGCGCATTGAGGAAGTGTTCCTCGAAGGTCAGGCCGTCGCGCAACTGGCGCGGCACGGGAATGGGCGCCAGGAGGCGCGTGCCCTTGAGCGGCAGGCTTGCCGCCTGCGGCCAGGCGGCTGCTATCTGGCGCGCATGGTCGAGGGCGGCTGCACCACCATCGATCAGGGCCAGCATGTCGGCGAATTCAGCCGATGGCGCGGCGCGGGCGAGATCGAGCAGTTCGCCCTTTTGCGTATCGACGGCGGCGATGGCTTGCGCGCCGTCCTTGCGTTCGAAGGTCGCGAGTTTCATGGCTCAGTCCTCGAAGATGGCGACGGCGCGGGTCCACCCGGCGGAGGCGGCTTTCACCTTCACCGGGAAGCAGGCGACGGTGAAGCCGTTCGGCGGCAGGCTTTCGAGATTGTGCAGCTTCTCGATGTGGCAATAGCCGATCTCGCGGCCGGCCTTGTGGCCTTCCCAGATGATGCTGGGGTCCTTTGTCTCGG
>Ga0180219_1000563_pt1 | contig 29449 bp, 31 predicted proteins | sample eDN3rd30CBELigMG_FD_151338 | JGI IMG/M metagenome (GOLD analysis project Ga0180219, IMG submission 151338) | Enriched Miracle-Growth compost microbial communities from Emeryville, California, USA - eDNA 3rd pass 30_C BE-Lig MG (version 2)... ... | reverse complement strand
AGTTGTAAACGTGCAGCACTTTGTTGTCCGCCTGCGCCATACCAGCCACAGCGCCCGCCAGAGTCACGGCGAGCAGGGTCTTGCCGAAGGTCTTGAACATGCAGGTTGCTCCGATTTTCTTCTATCCATGCGGTAAGTTGGGTCTTCCGCATGGATCGACAGCAAGAACCATTCCCGATAATGGCCTGCGGCCAGTTCCCGGTTGCCGGCCCCCGGCGGCTCTAGCCTGGCGCTAAGGGGAGGAAACAGGGCGGGCGGGCGCGGCGACGGAATCCCGGCGCGGGCTGTTACAAGGCGTACCGTCGTACCAGGTGGCTCAATCGAGCCGGTAACGCGCGAGGTCCTGCGCGGAAAGCACGCGCATGCGCCCCGGATCGATGGCCGCCATGTCGTCCAGCAGGGCGACGGGCACATCCATCTCGCGCAGGTAGGCGGCCGGGCTGTAGCGGCTGGCGCCGTCGGCCAGCCAGGAGTCGCCGCCGGGGAAGTAGGGGCGGTGCAGGCCGACGTAGCCACGCACCCGCCGCGCGTGCCCGGCGGCCAGCAGGTAGACGCAGGTGCCCTGGCACACGCTGTTGCGCGGCACCCAGGTGTCGAACCCGGCCTCGCGCAGCAGCCGGCCCATCTTGATGGCCTCGCCCAGGCTGCCGCCGATGGAGTCGAGCAGGGCGATCTTGCGGGCGAACTTGCCGGGGTTGCGCTTGAGCCCCTGCAGCAGGCGCTCGTAGTCCCCCGGCGCGATGTCCTCGGTGACGCGCACCGCCAGGGTGAGCCCCAGCGACTTGTTCTGCACCGGCGCGACCTCGACGCGCGCGAACGCCGCCGTCGAACACAGCACCGAAAGGCCGAGCACGGCCGCGCGCACCACGGTATTGCCCATGAACCTGCCTCGCCTGAACCCAGCGGGAAATCGATGGGAGCGGAAGATACCGCCGATGCTGGCATTTGGCATCCCCCGGCGCGTCCGAATCGGCGAATGCGCCGAAGTGCAGCAGCAAGGCTTCACTCCGCCCGCGCCTTCTGGTAAAAAGGCACCCCCAAGCGGGCGTCGTATAATGGCATTACCTGAGCTTCCCAAGCTCATGACGAGGGTTCGATTCCCTTCGCCCGCTCCACTTCGACTTTCCAGGGACTTCCACCGGAGTCCATAGAACGTCGTAAGTCATTGTCAGGATTGATGATTTTCACCCAACCTCGATCCACTGACATCCAGCGAAATCCACTCCCAGCCGCATCGAAACGGTACGTTGAGTGGTACATTGGCAATGCGGAGGTTCCCAAAACCGTATTGTTGCTGGAGGAGCAGACGTTCCGTCGGGAACATGGCATCCAACTCGCTTCGCAGGAGTTGGGCTCATGCTTTCAGACCTCCAGGTTCGACAGGCCAAGGTGACCGGCAAGGCGTATTCGCTTGTCGATTTCGACGGTCTCTACTTCCACATCTCCGCCACCGGCTTCAAGGCGTGGCACTTCCGCTTCACTTGGGGCGGCAAGCGCGAGCGCATGTCCTTCGGCGGCTATCCCGCGCTTTCCCTGAAAGACGCCCGTCATCTGCGCGACGAGGCCCGGGCAATGCTGGCCAAGGGCATCAACCCGCATTCGGAGCGCAAGCGCAAGCGCCACGCCATCGTCCTGGCTGGCGAGCACACCTTCCAGGCCATCTACGACAAATGGCTGGCCCACCGCAGCCTCTCTCTGGAAAATGAGGGCCGCCAGAGCACGCCCAAGCAGATCGGGCGCATCTTCGCGAAGGATGTGTTTCCCGTATTGCGCCACCTGACCATCTATGACGTCACCCGCGCCCATCTGCTGGACATCATCGGCAGAGTCGAAAAGCGTGGCTCGCTGTCGGTGGCCGAGAAGCTGCGCACCTGGTTCAGCCAGCTATTCACCTACGCCTCGGTGGTGGTGCCCAACATGGGCGACAACCCGGCCAAGGATTTGGACGTGGTGGCGATGCCGCTGCCCCCGGTGGAGAACAATCCCTTTTTGCGCATGCCCGAGCTGCCGGCAATGCTGCAGACGTTGCGCAAGTACAGCGGTCGCCTGAATACGCAACTGGGTCTACGTCTGCTGCTGCTCACGGGCGTGCGCACCGGTGAATTGCGCTACGCCACGCCCGATCAGTTCGATTTAGAGCGCGGTCTGTGGATCATCCCGGTTGTCAGGCTCAAGCAACGCAAGCAGCTCACCAAGAAGAAGCGCCAGCGTTTCGCCGACATCCCGCCATACATCGTGCCACTGTCGTTGCAGGCACAAGAGGTCATTCGTCATTTGCTGGGAAATCTGAAGCCAGCGCAGGTCTATCTCATTCCCGGTGATTGGTGCCTGAAAAACCCTCTCAGCGAGAACACGCTCAATGGCGCGCTCAAGCGTATGGGATATGAAGACCAGCTCACTGGGCATGGCGTTCGCGCCACCATCTCGACTGCGCTCAATGAATTGGGGTATCCACCCAAATGGGTAGACGCTCAACTTTCGCATGCCGATCCGGATCGGATCAGCGCGACCTACAACCACGCCGAGTACGTCGAGCAACGCCGCATCATGATGCAGGACTGGGCCGACCGCCTGGACTTGTTCGAGCAGAATCAGGTCGAAGTTGCCAGCACGCACCTGACCATCACGCTGCAGGGCCTGCCCACGATTGCCGGGCAGGCGGTCGCGCACCCGCCAGCCCTGAATCCAAATGCCCCTCAGTTGATCGTTGCGCCTGCACCGGATGCGCCAGCGGTTCCAGCTTCCGTATATCGACTTTCGGCGGTGCATCTGCCCGAGTACGCGCGCCCCACGCTGTCAGAGGTGCAGCGCGAGCGTTTGCAATTGCTGGAGATGTTCGAGGCGCCTCACAACCTATCGGTCGCCGATTACGCCAAACTGGTTGGCAAGTCCCGCCGCTGGATCACTTACGAGATTCAGGCCGGCAATCTCCTGTCGATCCATATGGGTCACCGTGGGCAGCGCGTCCCGGACTGGCAACTCGACCCCATCAAACGCAAGCTGATTCAGGCTGTCCTGAAGCTGGTGCCGCGCGGCATCGACACTTGGCACATCTATCACGCACTGCTGCGGCCATACGATGCCCTGGGCAAGTGTCCAGTCATCGAGGCAGTCGATCCGACCAACCTGCATCTTGCAGCTCGACTGGTCGCCGCACATGCCATAGAAACCGATGAGCTTGCAGAGCAATCGGAGGCGTCTCCGGTGCTGGCCAGGCAGACTGTAGAGCGCCTGGTAAAAACGGCAATGTTGGTTGATACGCCCGAAGATCTAGTCGCCCGTTGAGCTGAGGCCGGACGGCAGCACCGTCCGGTCAAGGTCAAAGCAGGGCACAAATAGGTCGATCGCTTCGCATGACCACCCATCCGTCTTCTGCGCGGCCAACTCGCAATTTCCAAGTGTCGGCAGGCAGCGTCTAGCGTCGAATCTGCGCCTGGCAGTCACCACGGGCGATTTCTCTGTGATGCTATCTCGCTATATCAGTATCCCGATCGGATATGACGCCAGCGGATTTCCGTTGCCAATCCCAAGCCCCGAGCAATAGATTCCGACGCTCCCAGATTTTTGAAACCGCTGGCGTATCAGACCATACCGATACGGTTTTGCGGGAGCCGCAACTTCTCACGATCCTGATAGTGCAAGCGTCACTGTCGAGCCGCGACGGACGCTCGATTTTCTTGTGCTCGATGGATTTTTGCACATCGAGCACACAACGCCTACTCGTTGCGCGAACTGATCAGAAGTAATCAAAAGCGGGCGTCATCACTCGCGTCTTGCGCGGACAACAGGCCGACCATGAGGACGGCTGCAAAAGCAGTCGGCCCTGTAGTTCTTCTCCTGGAAGGAGACGGAGCATGCACGAGAACAAAAATGATGCACCAACATCAAAGGTGTTCTACCGCCCGCTCGAAGCGTCCATCCGCTGGGCCGGACTGCTGCGATACGAGCAGGTGATCCTGGCTTCGGTCTCGTCGCCTATGAATCTGCCGCAGTCGCTGGACTGCCCACGTTTGGGCGAACTGCGGCTGTACACCGACCGCATCTATGACGGCATCCTCAACGGGGAACTGCCCTTCGGGCAGCACGGCATCACGACGCGCGACACCGCGTTGATCGAATCGCCTGATCTGACGGTACGCCATGTCGATCTGAAGTGCTGGATGCGCCAGCACTACCCCGAGCAGCGGCCCGGCTTTCTCTTCTCCCGCGGCGAGCGCATCACCCATCCCTCCATCTCTCTGGAAACAGGGCAAGCCATGCTGGTCGAACGCCAGGCTTTGAAATCCGCCCTGGAACAGACCAAACGTCAGCTCCGCGATTTGCAGGACAAGCATGACGCGCTGCTCAAGCAGCCCACGGTGATTCCGGCATGCGCGCAGTGTCCGATCAGTGATCGGGCCGAGGCCACCTACCTGAACATCGTTGGCGGCCTGTTGGAGCTGATGCTCGGCCAGTCGCCATCGGGCACGCCGTACTCCAGCTTCAAGACGCAGGAGGCCGTGGTCAGCGCGCTGGTTGCCCATCACAGCGGCGCCATGGGCATCGCGGAGCGGACATTGAACGGCAAGTTCGCCACCGCCAGGCGCCGACTGCGTAGCGCCTCCCTCTGAGATTTGCCAGCTTGTATGTGCAGTCGCGGGGATTGCATTTGCAATGTCTTTTCGCAGCCGTGTCTATTGAATAGAGGTCACGCCAACAAACGCCACTGAGCGTTCAGGAGTGACCGCCATGTCGCAAACACCTGTACTGCAGCCAAACGAACGCCGCATCCTGCGCCTGGAAGAAGTCGAAGCGAAATCCGGTTTCAAGCGCGCCCACATCTACAACCTGATGAAGAAACGCCAGTTCCCGCAGGCGCTGCGTCTGGGCGTGCGCGCCGTGGGCTGGGATTCCATCGAAATCGATCAGTGGATCGACGAGCGCGTCAACAACCGGGCCTGACCCGTTCTCTCGCGGACTTTCCATCCTGACCCGGAGAACGCCATGCAGGTCGTATCCATCATTTCAACCAAAGGTGGGGTCGGCAAGACCACCACGGCCGCAAACCTTGGCGGTCTCGCTGCGGACGCCGGGCTGCGCGTGCTGCTGCTCGATCTCGATGTGCAGCCCACCTTGTCCTCCTACTACGAGCTGGCCCATCGTGCGCCGGGCGGTATCTATGAATTGCTGGCCTTCAACGAGCGCGACCTCGGCCAGCTTGTGTCCCGCACGATCATCGCGGGCCTGGACTTGGTGCTCTCCAACGACCACCGAGGCGAACTGAACACCTTGCTGCTGCACGCGCCAGACGGGCGACTGCGGCTGCGACACCTACTGCCGATACTGAACCCCCTCTACGACCTGGTGCTGATCGACACCCAGGGCGCGCGCTCGGTGCTGCTGGAGATGGCGGTGCTGGCCTCCGACCTCGCGCTGTCGCCCGTGACCCCGGAAATCCTCGCCGCCCGCGAACTGCGGCGCGGCACCATGCAGTTGCTGGCGGACATTGCGCCGTACCGGCACCTGGGCATCGAGCCGCCGCCGTTGCACCTGCTCATCAACCGCGTCCATCCGGTGTCCGCCAACGCACGGCTGATCCAGCAGGCGCTGCGCGATCTGTTCCAGGGCCACACCGGCATTCGGGTTCTGGCTACCGACGTGCCGGCCATTGAGGCTTATCCGCGGGCCGCGACGCGCGGCCTGCCGGTGCATCGGGTCGAGTACCGCCAGCCAGTGGGCAGAGTCGCTCCCGCCGCGCTCACCACCATGCGCGATCTTGCCGACGAGTTGTTCCCGCAGTGGCAGGATCGATTGGCCGCAGTGTCCGGCCGTCCGCCACAGCCTCTTGATATCAGGAGGCCCCATGGCGAACGCACATGAACTGGCCCGAGGCCACAATCGGCTGCGCGCCCTGATCGAGTTCGCCGTCGGCGAAGGCTGGCACGTCAAGCGCACGGCGGGCGGTCACCTCAAGTTCACCAAGGCAGGCTGCGCCGCGATCTACACCAGTTCGACGGCCAGCGATCACCGGGCAGCCCTCAACGCCCGTGCGCAGATCCGTCGTGCCGAGCGCGAGACCCGATCCCAAGCGCAGGGGGGCGGCCATGACTGAGATCACCTCCCAGCAGATGGCCGGCAAACTGCTTGCGTCCGGGTTCGAGCGCAGCGGCCCGTCAGCAACGACCTTGAGCGACCCGATCGCCGACACGCCCATGGTCGTGACGCTCGACCAGTTGCGCCCCTACGACCACGACCCGCGCAAGAAGCGCAATCCGGTGTACGAGGAAATCAAGGCATCCATCCGCGAGCGTGGCCTGGACGCGGCTCCGGCCATCACCCGGCGGCCCGGCGACGATCACTACATCATCCGCAATGGCGGCAACACGCGACTGGCAATCCTGCGCGAACTCTGGTCGGAGACCCGGGACGAACGTTTTTTTCGGGTCTCATGCCTGTTCCGCCCATGGCCCGAGCGTGGCGAGATCGTCGCGCTCACCGGACATCTTGCGGAAAACGAACTGCGCGGTGGCCTCACCTTCATCGAGCGCGCTTTGGGCGTCGAGAAAGCGCGCGAGTTCTACGAACTGGAAATCCGCTCCACCCTGAGCCAGTCCGAGCTGGCCCGCCGCCTGGCCGCGGACGGATACCCCGTGCAGCAGTCGCACATCAGCCGGATGGCCGACGCCGTACGCTACCTGCTGCCCGCAATCCCGACCGTGCTCTACGCCGGCCTGGGGCGTCACCAGGTCGAGCGGTTGTCGGTCATGCGCAAGGCCTGCGAGCGCACCTGGGAGCACTACGCCAAAGGCCGCTCACTGGTTCAGGACTTCGACGAGTTCTTTCAGGATGTGCTGTCGCAATTCGATGTCCAGGCCGACGAGTTCTCTGCGCAGCGCGTACAGGACGAGCTGATCGGCCAGATGACCGAATTGCTGGACGTCGATTACGACGTGCTCGCTTTGGACATGACCGAATCCGAGAGCCGCCAGCGGGCCTTGGTCAGCGAGCCGACGCCGCCCTCGACGCCGCCTGCCTTGCCAGAGCCAGAAGCCATCGCGCGCCCACCGGCCGATACTGCGCCACCTGCTGCGAGGCCGACGGCAACGCCCTCGACGGGCGAGAGCGACGCGGACGCCAGTCATTCTGGCGCAGCCAGTCCGGCGGTAGATGACGACGTGCTTCGGGAGCACATCGTCTCGCCAGCGCCGACGACCGAACGGCTTGAGTCCATCCAGCGCATGGTCGCCGACCAGTTGGGCGATCCACTGCCGCACGACTTCTCGGCGAATGTCTTGCAGTCCATCCCGGTGCAGGCCGGCGGGCTCTATCCGATCTCGGATGTCTGGTACATCGCCCCCGGCCTGGACACACCCGAGCACCTGCGCATCCACGTCGCGCAGTTTGCCCGCGAGATTGCGGTCGAGGCAGACCTGGGCGAGTGCATCGATGACCGCCCAGACGGCATCGGCTTCGCCTGCCGTGCTCGCACCACAAACCCAGCGCCGCTGGGCCGTGCCGTCCATACGCTGTTGGCTTGCCTGGCCGGTCAGCAGCCCGCCGATGTCGGTCTGGACAACGGGCAACTCGTCATCGACCTGCCGGCGCTGCTGCACGGCCAGGGCGACGTAACCCGACGATTGAGCGACACCGCGCTGGTCAAGCTGTTCCGCCTGCTGCGACTGGCCCGCCGCCTGCTCGATCTCGAAGCCGGCGCTGCGGACTCTGGAACCTAAGCGAGGGAGGCCAGCATGTCCACAGCACACCCACTCAACCAGGCTGTCATCGCCCAGGCCCTCTATGACCTGCGCAATGGGCAACTGCGCCGCTGCAAACTGATGGGGTTTGGCGAGGCAGAGCTGGACGCCCTCAAGCATCCCGCGCTGATCAGCGTGCTGGCCAACGCCAACGTCTCCTGGTGCTCAGTGACGGTCAACCGCGAAGTGCTGCGGCGGCTGCTCCAGCAGGCGCAGGACGTGGAGAAGGAAATCGCCACAGTCGATCGCATGCTCAGGCTGGGCGCGAGCACGGAGATGGTCAGCAAGTTCTATGGCTTGACGCATCAGGAAGTAGCGCTTCGCCGTGAAATCCTCGGTCTGCCCAAGCGCAAGGGCCGACATCCCGTGCTGGACGAGGAGCAGGACACGGAGCTGTGGCGGCAATGGAAGGCCGTGACCAACAGCAGGACGGTCGATCTCGAAGACGAAACCTCCATTCTCGATGCCGCCATGGACTTGGCCGAAGGCATGTCGCTGCCTCTGTCGGTGGTCTGGGCCTCGATCAAGGGCTGGGTCGATCAGGGATTGGCTTGAGTCATGGCCGTGGACGACACCGCACCACGAGTCCGACGCCAAGGCCCCATCGCACTCGCAGAGCTGTTCGATGCTGCGCTGAAAGACCTTGCGCCCAAGCCCGCCCCCAGCGCACCTGCGCCTACACCGGCACAGTCGCCCACGCCTACCTCCGGCGATGCTTTCCTCTTCAGTGGCAACCGGCACGAGACGGTGCCACGCAAGTTGTTCCTCGACCGCCGCCTGACGCCGCTGGAACGAAACGCCTGGCAAGTGTTCCGGCTGATGCTCAACGACGATGGTGTGACCGCATTTCCCACCTACGAGCAGTTGCGGCCCTGGCTGGCGTCCATGCCCTGCGCAGGCCAGGCCTCGCATGAAACCGTGGCACGGGCGCTGACACTGATGCGCCTGACCCGCTGGCTGAGCCTGGTTCGGCGACGGCGTGACCCCAAGACTGGCCGCATCCTCGGCAATCTGTACGTGCTGCACGACGAACCTCTGACACCGTTCGAGGCCATGCAGCTCGACCCGGACTACCTGCAACTCGTCAGCCAGGCGCTCGGCCATTCTGCCAAGGCCGTGCAGATCGTGGGCCTGCACACGCTCAAGGAAATCGGTGAAGACCCATTGCTGGCCGGACGCACCCTCCCGTCACGGTTGCAGGTGATGGCCGAACGCCTCGCCAACCAGGACCTTACGGCCAGCGATAGTTATCCACAGGAAGACGCCATTCACGATTCCGAAGAAGGGGCTCCGAGCCTTCTTCGGAATGGCGAACGCCCCACTACGGATTCCGAAGCAGGGCCGAAACCCGCGCCAGACGTCTCTCTTCGGAATCCGAAGCAGGCCCGTACAGTACGTAGTAGTTGTATTAATGAAATACGTACTACTGCGCAGGCGCGCGCACTGGACGATCTGCAATGGCCCAAGCGCTTTGCGCAACTGAAGGCGGAACAGCAGGCGGGTGCCAAGGTGGCATTGCAGCAGGTTGATGCCTCGCTGAGGCAGGACGTGCTGGACGAATGGGCCGCGCGTTGTAGCAACCACGGCATCCGCAATCCCGCAGGGTATCTGTTCGGCATCATCCAGCGGGCCATCCACGGTGAGTTCAATGCCTGGGCAAAGAAAGACCCGCCACCGGCACCCACTCAACCAAACGAACGGCCACCACCCGCACCGCCGGCCCAAACGCAGGGTAAGCCGGTGCCACCAGAAGTCGCCAGGCAGCACATCGAGCGGCTTCGAGATCTGCTCGCCAACAAGTGAGCAGGCTGGCAAGGCGGTGAAGTGGACACCCATGGATGCCAATAGAGCTATCCCCTGGGGATAGTTCCACCGTTGGGGCGGATGCTGTGCAGTCGCAGACCTGACATCGAACATCTGCCGCAGCAGCGGCGTTGCCCGTCCTGATCCCGACGTGCAGCGTTCGTTGGCGCTCCATGGAGCTATCCCCTGGGGATAGCTCGCGCCGCATGCGGCCACCACGCGTTGAACCGGGGTCTGGCTGGTTTCGGTTTGTTGACTGACTGCCTTCCGCTTCCTGCCGAAGCTGACCGCTCCTTTTCCCACAACGAGCGGACACCATGGCAACCAATGAACCTCTGCAACTGAATCTCGGCTCCCTGCGCAGCGCGATGTCGCTGACGCTTCACACGCACCACGCCTCGCGCATCTGGCATGGCCGTGCCGCCGCCGAGGGGCGACCCGGCATCGTCGGCCTGAACGGCTACATCGCCCAAATGAACAAGATGCGGCGCGGTTCGGAGCAGGACGACCCGTACTCGGATTGGTGGATGCTGCGCATCGAGGTCAAGCTCGACCAGACCAAGACCACGCTGCAATCGCTGCGCGAGCAGGTGGATCAGGCGCTGGCAAGCGTGCCGCCGGCACTCAGCCTGGGCGAGAACCTCAACGTGCAGCCCGTCAAGTTGCCGCTGTTCGTCAATGCGCAGCTCGGCTTTGCCGCCGTCTATCTGCTGGCCGACTACGACGACATCGCCCGCAAACTGATCCTCGCCCACCACACGGCGCTCATCGACCGCAGCACCTTGGAGCGCTGGCTCAACGAGGGCGCCCATGCACTGCGCAGCCTGTTCTCGCTGGCCCAGCAATACCGCTATTCGGGCTGTACGCGCGACGACTTCGTGTCGAAGAACGCCGCAGCACGGGCGGCGTTGGAGAAATTCGGCGAACTGCCGCAGGACGTGCTGGAAGGCACGCGCCGCTCGAAGTTCGCGCCGCCCATCGTGCGCCGTGGCCTGCAACAGCGTGCTGAGAGTCCTGCTGCAGCGCCTGCCCCCAACGACGAGGCCGCCACCGGCGCGGTGCCCGAGGTCGGCGCCGGCGAGGTCGAGGGCGAGCAGGCATGAGCGATCCGAACCGCGAACCCCGCTACTTCCAGGGCCTGCAACAGGCTGCCTTCATGAAGCTGGAACACGCTGCCTCTCTAAAAGGCCTTTTAAAGCCTTTTAAGGGTAAGGGGGATCTTGAGGGCTGGGCCAGCCAGTGCTTCGCCATGCGCGACGAGTTGATTGGCTTGGCGCAGCGGCAGGTGCTGCAACAGGCAGTCGGGCATCCCTTCCACCTGCTGCCCGTGGAGTTGGCCCAGCAAACCACTGGCGCAGGCACGGCGTTTTTGCGCTGGCGCAAGCACGACCGCTCAGCCATGGGCGTAGCCCTGTGGCAGGAATTGATGGCGAACATCGGCACGCCGGTCAACCTGTTGGCCGAGCTGCACGCGATTGAGCTTCAGCGCATCACGCTGAACATGCAGATCAGCCTGTTGCACACCTTGGGCAGGCAGGCCCAGGAGTGCGCCAGCAAGGCCGCCAAGGCGGAAGACGCCTACCTGCGCAGGCTCAAGTCCATCCCACCTGGAATGCGTGATCGGTGATGACACCGGACACCCCAGTACGCGCCCGACGCCGACGCGGCTCGGGTATTTCAATCACCATGGAGATTGCAACATGAGCACGCATTTTTGGGGCGAAGGCAACATTGGCTCCCCGCCCGAGTACCGGGAGTTCCCCAACGGCAACGACGAGCCGCGGCGCTTGCTGCGGCTGAACGTGTATTTCGACAACCCCGTTCCCACCAAAGGCGGCGACTTCGAGGATCGCGGCGGCTTTTGGGCGCCAGTGGAAATCTGGCACCGTGACACCGCGCACTGGAAAAACCTCTACCAGAAAGGCATGCGCGTGCTGGTCGTCGGCCGCATGGAGCGCGAGCCCTGGACGGACAACGAAGATCAGCCACGCGAGACCTGGCAGATCAACGCGCGCAGCGTCGGCATCCTGCCGTTCCGCATCGAGTCCGTGACCCTCAGCCCGAAGCCGCAGGATGCGGAGGCAAAGTCCCAGGCAGTCCAGGAACCGGCTGCGCCAAAAGAGCCGCGGCGTAGGAAGTGACCCGGCATGGGCCGGCCACTGTTCGCCGTTCCATGCTCTCGCGAGCTATCCCCAGGGGATAGCTCCATCAACGTCCACCGGCTTCCATGCGCTCCCGAAAATCGCGGCTCCCGGCCCGCACACCCCGGCTGCACGCCATCTCCGCCCCAGCCATTCCATCCTGTGAAAGTGGTCGCCACCGCTTGCGACTTGTTTGCTGCTGCCCCTGGCGGTGCCCGGCATCCTCGATTCCAGCAACTCAATGAACCACGGAAATCGGATGGACGGACATGCGGCTGTTCTTGTGCGAGAAGCCCTCCCAGGGCAAGGATATTGGCCGGATTCTCGGCGCGACGCGGCGCGGTGAAGGCTGCCTCAACGGCTCCGGCATCACCATCACCTGGTGCATCGGCCATCTCGTAGAAGCGGCAGCACCCGAGGTCTATGACGCGGCGCTCAAGCGCTGGTCGCTGGAACAGTTGCCCATCATTCCCCAGCAGTGGCGGGTCGAGGTCAAACCGAAGGCCGCCACGCAATTCAAGGTCGTCAAGGCGCTTCTGGCGAAGGCGACCCATCTCGTCATCGCCACCGATGCCGACCGCGAGGGCGAACTGATCGCCCGAGAGATCATCGACCTGTGCGGCTACCGTGGCCCCATCGAACGCTTGTGGCTGTCGGCGCTCAACGATGCGTCGATCCGCACCGCGCTCGGCAAGCTACGGCCGTCGTCCGATACGCTGCCGATGTATTACTCGGCGCTGGCGCGTTCGCGGGCAGACTGGCTCGTCGGCATGAACCTCAGCCGTCTGTTCACGGTGCTCGGGCGGCAGGCGGGCTACGACGGCGTGCTGTCGGTCGGACGTGTCCAGACCCCGACCCTGAAGCTGGTCGTGGATCGCGACCGCGAAATCGCGGCTTTCAAGTCGGTGCCGTTCTGGGCCATCGACGTGTCTTTGTCCGCAGAGGGTCAGGCTTTCTCCGCGCAGTGGGTTGCGCCCGATGGCTGCACCGACGACGCCGGTCGTTGTCTGCAACAGCCGGTCGCCCAGCAGGCGGCGCAGCAGATTCGTGCTGCGGGCAGCGCCCAGGTGGTGTCGGTCGAGACCGAGCGCGTGCGCGAAGGCCCGCCGCTGCTGTTCGACCTGGGGACGCTTCAGGAGGTCTGTTCCAGGCAGCTCGGGCTGGACGTGCAGGAGACATTGCAGATCGCCCAGGCCCTGTACGAGACGCACAAGGCCACGACCTACCCGCGCTCGGACTCTGGCTACCTGCCCGAAAGCATGTTCGCCGAGGTGCCCGCCGTCCTGGACAGCCTGCTCAAAACCGACCCGTCGCTGCGACCGATCATGAGTCAGCTCGACCGCTCCCAGCGTTCGCGCGCCTGGAACGACGGCAAGGTCACGGCGCACCACGGCATCATTCCGACGCTCGAACCCGCGAACCTCTCTGCTCTGAGCGAGAAGGAACTGGCGGTGTACCGGCTGATCCGGGCGCATTACCTGGCGCAGTTCCTCCCGCACCACGAGTTCGACCGTACCGTGGCTGAGTTTTCCTGCGGCCGACAGACGCTGGTGGCCGCCGGTAAACAGGTGGTCATCAAGGGCTGGCGTCTGGTGCTGGCCGAACCGCAAGCGGACGAGGACTGCGTCGACGCGGCGCGCAGCCAGGTGCTGCCCCCACTGCGTGAGGGCCTGGCGTGCCAGGTGGCCGAGGCCGAGATCAAGGCGCTCAAGACGATGCCGCCCAAGCCCTATACCCAGGGCGAACTGGTCAAATCAATGAAGGGCATTGCGCGCTTCGTAACCGACCCGCGCCTGAAGCAGAAGCTGAAGGACACGACGGGCATCGGCACCGAGGCGACGCGGGCCAACATCATCAGCGTGCTAATCGCCCGTGGCTACATCGTGAAGAAGGGTCGCTCCATTCGCGCATCGGATGCGGCGTTCACGCTGATCGACGCCGTGCCCGCAGCGATTGCAGACCCCGGCACAACGGCGGTGTGGGAGCAGGCGCTCGACATGATCGAGGCCGGACAGCTCACCCTGGACGTATTCCTCAGCAAGCAGGCCGCCTGGATTTCGCAGTTGATCGCGCAGTACGGCAGCATGTCCCTGTCCATCAAGCTTCCCCATGGGCCAGCATGTCCGCAGTGCGGCGCACCGACGCGCCAGCGCACCGGCAAGAGCGGCCCATTCTGGTCGTGCAGTCGCTACCCCGACTGCAAAGGCACGCTGCCGGTCGAATCCGGTACGCCCAAGCGTGGCGCTTCGCGCTCGCGTAGCAGCGGCCGCAAAGGCGCCTGACTGACTCCGTTTCCCGTGGGCCGCGCCCTGTTTCAAAGGCGTGGCCCGTGTCCCGCACGCCCCTGCGGGTCGCCCAGCGCGCAACGCCTTCTTGTCCGTGTGCGCGTCCCGTCCAGCCGTCCCCGGCTGCGGGACTTGAAGGTAGCTTTTCCGCGAACCGTCTCCCGCGTGTTCTGCTGGTCTGTGTTTCTCCCGCCCACTGCGAAGGGCCCCCCGATGGCTTGCCTGGCAGCGCGAGCCACCCGGAGACCCTTTGTGGTCAGCGGTATTCGGTGCCGGTGCCCACCGGCGCAAAAACGGGCTCCCTTTGTGCGCGGATGTGCGCCAGACGATGCCGGCCCCAGCCACGACATGGGCCGGGTGTGATTGCTGATGAGCAGACGGTTCTAGCGACGACCGGGCCTGCAACAGCCCACGGGTGGTTATTTCCTCCCGAGCCGAAGGTCAGCGAGCCTTCGGCGCCTTTATCTCGCCGATCAACGTTCCGAGCCAATGGCCGGCCACAGCAACAGGAAACCGACGCATGCAACAACCGGAGAAAGTACGAGCCGCGTTCGAGCGCGACCTTGGCAACAAGGTGCTGTTCATCAAGGGCGGCAAGCTGCTGTTCATCGATGGCATCAATCTCAAGGCCATCGCCGACCGTAAGGCGTATTTCGCTTCGCTGCGTGCGCGGCAGGCGCAACCCATTGTGGTCCTGGCCGAACTGGGACAGGACGAGGCATTCGCCCTGTGGAAGCAGCATGTGCTGGGCGACACGCCCGAGTGAGCCAACGCACCCAAGCACCCCCCTGACAGCCCGCACTCGATGCGGGTTGTCTGTCTCTGCGCCCACCAATCCGGGCTGGGCCGAATGCCGTTTTCCAACTGACGCAGCGCGCCCCCCGGACGAAGCTGCCCGCATGTTCGCTGATTCGTCAGCACATGCCAGCAGCCATGGGTTCCAGGCTGCCGCGGGTTCTTCCCGCGTAACCCGCCAGTCCGTATCGCATCAAGTCTGCGGACGCGCGTCCCCGTGACGTCGATGCTTTTTATCCACCGCGTGCGGGAGCTGCCATCCCGTGAGGGACAAGGCCCCGCTTTTCCAAGGAGCCTACCCATGTCCCACAAAGCCTCTTTCGGCCAGTTGGCCTTGACCTATTGCGGCAAGTTCCTGCCGCTCGAAGTCCTGCAAAGCGCCGCCGGCCACTACATCGGCACGCGCGATACCGAAGGTCCCGTTTCGCGGGAATCGCACGAGTACTTCCGCAGCCATGCAGCGGCTCAACGTGCCCTCGAAAGAGGCGGCTGGTCCCAGCTCGCCATTCCCTGATCCAACTGGAGGAATCACGCCATGAATCAACTGCTGCCGCGAGAAGTCGTCGATCAGATCATGCGGGAAGAGCAGCATTTCGCTGCCGCGCCCCAAGCCTTCTTCGAGGCATGGAAGCGTGGTGCCGAGATCGCTGGCCCCGAATGGTTTGGCGACGGCACCCGTGACGGCCTGAACCAGGCCAAGAGCAAGTGGGATCTGCGTCCCAACATGCTGCGGCTCAACGATGCCCTCGGTGTCCTGAGCAGCGGGCAACGCATGTTTCTGTCCGCCATGGTCAGCTTCTACAACGCGCACGAGGGCGGTGCCATGCTCAAACGCTGCCACTTCCACGGGCTGTCGGACTTCGACGGTCTCGACTTGGAACGCCGCAAGGTCATTGCCGACTTGATGCTGAACTACAGCGGCTGGTGAACCCGTTTCCGGCACACCCCCGTCTTTTCGTTCCCCACGAGGGACATGCGCCCACACGGCCATGTCCCTCGATTTCCTTTCCGTTGCCCAGCGTAAAGCGGCTGAATCAAAGCCAACGATCAGCGTCGACTGACGCATTTTCCCTTTTCAACCCACCGGGTCCAATTCCCGGTGGCGGGAATTGGCTCCATTATTCAATCTGGAGAGTTCCCATGTCCCAGAATCCCAATCCCTTTCTCCGCGGCTACTGGAATTTGAAGATCGTCCGCACGCTGTCCATCAGCTACGAGGACGGAAGCCCGCATGTCTGGCGAAACATCCACCCGAGCCAGCAACACCTTTCCGACGAGGAATTGATTTCATCGTCCTGCATCGTCACCAGCGATTTCGCGGTGGTCACGAACGGCTCTGAACCTATAAGCGCCGAGGTGCTGGCCGAATGCGATGCCGATGAAGGCGTTAACGGCGAAGGCGTGATCGGTGCCGTGGTCTATGCCATTCATGGCGAGGACTTCGACGGTCGCCTGATCCACGTCGGTGACAGCTATTCGGTCGAGGCCGCGCGGGAAGTCGTGCAGCGCCTGAGTTTCGAGACCGGCTACTACAGCCGATGCTGGGAGATCAGCAGCGCGCACATCAGCCAGGAAACCGGCCTGTACCTCGCCAATCTGGCGGACCTTGCCACGCCGGAGGCCTTTCTGTTCATCGCCTTTCGGGTTCCGTACAGCCCGGCGATTGGCGTCAAGCTGATCTCCACGCCCTGGACGGACAAGAACCTGGAATACGCCGAGGGCATCACCGCCGAGCAGCTTCGGCAGGAGCACCGCAGCAAGGGCATGCCAGACGACCTGGCGAACATCCTGGAACTGGCTGGCCAGGCCGATGTGCGCATCCTCATCCTCGACGCTGACGCGCCCGTGTTGCTGGGCCTGCCGCTGGCCGAGCCCTAGCAAACACACCACGCGCCCACCTTCCTCTTTGCCCTCCATGCCAGCCTGTCTCCTTTCTGGGAGCCGGGCTGGTCCTATTTCATAGGAGCACTTTATGTTCCCCGACCTCATCTCGCCCGCGCGCGACTTCGAGCATCAGCTTGGAGCCTGCGTCAACGCCATGGGCCAGGACGACGCCATCGGCCAGATCCTGGTATTCGAGCGCTTGAGCGGCATGCTGCACATGCGCCATATCGCCAGCGCCGATCTGGCAGACACCGACATTGATGCCTACGAAATGGTCGTCTTCGACGGTGGCAACACCGGCGGCGACACGTGGAAGCACGTGTTCTTTCCACGTCAGCGCGAACACTACTTCGTGTGCCAAGCCTGACCACCCAGCCCCTTTCGAGGGGCCTTTTCTTGTCGCGGCGCAGGAAAGCGGGTGCGGCGCGGTGCGGTTTCCTGAGCGCAGGCCACTCACTCCAGGGCCATCCTTGCCCAATGTTCGTCGGCGTTGCCGACACATGCCCAGGCAGCCAAGACCTTCAAGGCTGCAAGCGCGGGAAACCGTGCTGGTTGTTTCTTCCTACGGACGCACCGCGCCCATTCACCCACAAGGGACCTCTCCCTTGCGGGCGGGGAATCCCTTGTTCTTCCTCAAGGAGATTCACATGGATCGCTCTCTTATCAAGACCCTGATGCCTTCGCTGGTCGCAGGCCATGTGCCGCGCAACGTGCGGTCGTTCAAGTACCGCGTGTTCGATGATCAGCCACAGTCCTCGACACTGGGCTTCGTTATCGATCCCCAGCCCTTCGACGGCAGGGTGGTCGCCGCCAGCGAGGACGCCATCGTCGTCAAGCTCAAGCCCAGCGAGTTCGCGGTACTCGATCCCAACCTGGTGACCAGCATTCCCAGCGAGGGCACCAAGGTGCATGTCCAACCCTATGCCCGTCGTCGTTTCGACGGTCTGCGTGCGGACACGCCAGAAGAGCGCACCGAGATGATGTCCGACGGCACGCCCTACACCGTCAAGACACACATCCTCGGCTCCGCGCCGGCCAAGTTGCCCATTCCCGAGCCGCAGTGCATGGAACTGGGTCAGCTCATCGAGCAGTTGGAGGAAATGCCGGCGCCCGACGGGTTCCGCCGCATCACCCACATGCTGGTCGATGCGGGCGCCCACGACTTCACCTGGGTCGATCCGAAGCCGTCCAGGATCATCGAAACGCCCCCGGCGATCAGTTTCACGGTTTCGACCGCGAAGTTCGCCGGCCAGGTGACGATCCTCTACCAACGCGGCAGCGATACCTATGCGGTGGAGCTGCGCCGCGACGGCGAGTTGGTCGATCGGCACGACGAGGTGTATTTCGACATGCTCGGCGAAGTGCTGGAGCGACTCATAGACGACGGGCGCTGGCGCCTGATCGACGTGAGCGTGATCGGCGCGAAGACGTCCCGACGGCGCCGCGCTGTACCGGCGTGACACCACGAAAAGTACCAGGCGACATGCCCCCACAGGCTCTCCCTCCATTCGGAAGGAGGGCCTTTTTTCTGCCGTGGGAGATTTCATCAAAGGGAATCGATCGGATACCGATTGATGGCTGCCTCGCGCGCGAGGCCTGGTCATGCTGAGCCCATGCCTGCTGACGTTGTCAGCGACATGCCAGGCAACCACCGGTCTTCGAGGTTGCGACGTAGTTCCCACTGCGTGACCGAGCCAGCTCGCACCGCATCCATTCGCGAGCGGCCACCAGTCTCTGGTGGTGGATGCTTTCGCCTTATCAACCCATCGCGGGGTTACGCACCTTTCCCCGCAGCGTGGGGCTGGTGTGTCTCCGCTTCATCCCTATGGAGATTCACCATGACCACCACATCCAACGAGAAATCGTATTTTGACCTCCACACTTCGGGCATCGGTTACATCCAGCGTGCCCGTGAAGTACCTGTTCGGGGCGGCCGCCGTGCGCAGCCTTTCCTGGCATGCACCATCGCCGCGCTGGTCGGCCCCGCCAAGGATCCCAGCTATCGCTATTTCGACGTCAAGGTCTCGGGTGCCGAGGCCAAGAAACTGGTCGAGCGCTACATCGGCGTTGACGATCCCAAGCAGCGCCCACTGGTGCGCTTTCGCCTCGGCGACCTGTGGGGCGATGCGTACATCCGCGACAAGGGCGAGCAGAAAGGCCAAGCCGCCGCGTCCCTCAAGGCGCGACTGCTCAAGGCCGAGCCGCTTGACCGGGCCGAACTGGCTTCGATCAGGCAGCACGAGCTGATCACCCGCGGCATCGGCTACCTCAGCCGTCCGAAGGACGTCACGCCCAAAGATGGCGACCCGTTCCTCTCTTGCACCGTCGCCGCGCTGGCCGGGCCTGTCGATGAACCGGAGTATCGGTACTTCGACACCATCGTTACCACCCCTGAAGCCGAGCATCTGGTTCGCCGGTGCGTGCAGGCCATCGAAGGGGACTGCAAGGTGCTGATCGCCTTCCGTCTCAACGACATGAAGATCGATCCGTACATCCGCACCAAGGGTGAGCGCGCTGGGGAACCGGCCGCAAGCCTGGATTCGACACTGATCCACATCGGCCTGATCAAGATCGACGGCACCAAGGTCTATCCGACGAGCCCCGCGCAAGCCGATTCGCCGCCGGCCCAGGACGCTCCCGCGCCCGAAGCCGAGGACGCCGACCTCGCTTCCGATCAGCCTGTCGAGCCCGCCGAGCGTGAGCCCGAAGGTGAAGTCGAGGAGCAGGAGCCGGCATTGGCTGCTTCGTTCTGATCCGGCATGGCCCTTCATGGGGCCTTGCCGCTCTTGCTATTCACAAGGAGAACCATCATGGCAGTCACATCGGCGCCCGAGAAATCGGTTTCGCCCATCATCGTCCCCGGCCAACTCACGCTGCGTACCATCCGCGGCAAGAACGGCCCCTTCACGGTCGGACGCCTCGCCACGCACCTCGGTACGTTCGAGGTCAAGGACCCGGAGCTGGAGCAATACCCCGAAGGCAAGTACGACGGGGAGTTCATCATCAGGTACATCTTCCCGAAGTCCTACCCGGTCGGTGGCGGCATGCGCTTCGAGATCCGCGCCAGCCTGGACGGAATGACGCTCTACGACATCGACAAACTGAGCCGTGACGAGGCACGCAGCTTCGCCACCCAGGACCTCGATCCACTTGATGAAGAGTTGGGCGCACAGCCTGCAGTAACACCGGCAACACCGGCCAAGCCCAGCAAAACTTCCAGGCCCGCCAAGCCAGCACCCGTGCAGGCATCCACGGACCCGCTGGTCGATACCACGCCCTTCGGCGTGGATGCGCCGACGCCCGCTGCGGCAACTGCTCCCGGCAGTACCGAAGATGGCGACGCCGCGCTGTTCAGCTTGCTCTGGCCGCTGGGCGAGTCCGTGAAACTGGATTCGACCATCGACCGCCGCACCCTGCGCACGCAGATCGCCCGCCTGGGCGAACTGGGCTACGCGCTGGACTTCAAGACGCAGGAGTGGAGCCGCCAGGCCGAACTGCAACCTGCGTAGTACTGGCATCACATCTGCGGTGTGCTTCATCCACCCGCCGGGGGTCTTCCCCACGGGAAGGCTTCTGGCTCAATTTTTTCAGGAGGCCTCTCATGGGCTGGTATTTCTCACCCCAATCGCGCTCTGAACTGATCGCGGAGTTGATCGCACCGCAAGAGACCGAGCGCGCCAGCGTCAAGGTCATCGCCCACGCGCTGCGTGGCAACGTCCTCTGGTCTGTTGTGCAAGTGACGGCCAAGGCCGAAGGCGTACACCGTGATCTCGCACCGGGCCAGTCCCTGTGCACCATCCGCTGCGATCTGCTGGAACGCAGCGGCGGCCAGTGGGGCTACAAGCCGCTGGACGAATCCATGCACCCGTACTACTACTCGTGCCCGCTGTCCTATCTGAACCTCGCACCGGAGCAGTCCGCCGAATGGCGTGCAGGCGTTCGCGCCTACCACGTGCGGCGGCGCACATCCAAGGAAGCCACAGCTCCAGCTACGGCGCTGACGGCCTGAGTCAGGGACGCTTTTTTTCCACCCCAAGGGGCAGTACTTGCCCCCTGCGGGCGGTGCTGTTCCCGTTCATCCGAGGACACCACCATGCCCGCAAACACTTCTTCCACCACGCTGTACCGCATCGACGAATGCCCGGAAGTGATGGCCGACGCTTGCGTCGGCGATGACCAGGGCAACCTGATCTTCCTGTCGATCTGGGCGCGGGACACCGCCGTCCAGCAGTTCCTGGCTCGCCTGACCCTCGGGCGCGACGAGCAGGGGCTGGAGCAGTTCCATGTCATCACCGACCAGGGTGGCAGCGTCCCGGTGTTCGTCGGCAACGTCGATCGCCTGGAAAAGCGCATGACCCGCGCCTACCGGCGAACGCTGTTCGGTTCGCTGTCCAACGTGTGGCTGTTCGATCGGCGCTGCGTCAAGCCCGACAAGGCCAACGCCAGCGCACTGGCATTGCTGCCCCGCGATAGCGACCACCGGCTTGACCGCTTGTGGCCGTTGGTGCAGGACACCTGCCCACTGCCGTTGCTCGACCACTGGCGCGAAACCGTGCTGGAACTGCTGCAAAGCCGCGAGATGCTGACCCGCCTGCCATTCGCCCTCGGGCCTTTGGTGGGCCATCGGCTCGCCATCGACGTGCCGGCGCTGACCCAGGCGCTCGGCTCGCTGATCCGCAGTGACGTGCTCACCGCCTATCCCTATCCGGCCAGGATTTGGACGCCGGAAACGGTAACGGCTTGACCCACCTGCGCAGGCACGCCAAGGCGCGCCTTCTCTATTCATCCCCGCCAACCAGGAGACTTCCATGGCTCTCATGTTCCCGCGGCTTGCCCGCAACTTCGTGAAGAACGGGTACTTCCCAACCGATGAACCGACGCTCGAAAGAGCCCTCAATGCACTGATGCCCAGTGCGCCTGAATCCAATGGGCCGATGTGCATCCTCGATCCCTGCGCCGGCGAAGGCGTGGCGATTGCCGAAGCTGCTCATGCCCTCGGGCGCGAGCAGGCCAGGGCGTTCGCCGTCGAGTTCGACGCAGAGCGGGCGCGCCATGCCCGCGGCCTGGTCGATCACTGCCTGCACGCGGATCTGATGGACACGATGATCTCCAAGCAGTCCTTTGGGCTGCTCTGGCTCAATCCGCCATATGGCGACCTGTCCAAGGACGTCAACGGCAACATTGGCTATCAGGGTCAGGGCCGTGCCCGCCTCGAAAAGCTGTTCTACCAGCGCACGCTGCCCCTGCTGCAGTACGGCGGCGTGCTGGTCTTCATCATCCCCGGCTACGTGCTCGACGCCGAGCTGGTCGGCTGGCTGACGCGCCACTACACCGACCTGCGGATCTACCGAGCGGTGGAAACGCAGTTCAAGCAGGTGGTGATCTTCGGTCGGCGGGTGCGCCAGCGTGAGCAGGCACCCGATGGCGTCAAAGCCGTGCGCAATCTGCTGCTGCAGGTTGGGCTTGGCGAAGTCGAAGCCGAGGAGCTGCCGGGCGAATGGCCGTTCCTGCCGTACATCGTCCCAGCCAGTCCGGCGGAGCCGGGGCATTTCTTCCGCGTGACGATGGAGCCGGAGCAGTTCGCCGATGAGGTTGGCAGACTGCAAGGCCTCTGGCCGTCGCGGGATACGCAGTTGGGGGCCGCGCAGCAGACGCTGCGTCCACCGGCGCGGGCCTTGTCCCACTGGCATCTCGCCCTGGCCCTGGCTGCGGGTGCGATCTCGGGAGTCGTGCAATCCAAGACGGGGCGCGTACTCGTCGTCAAAGGTGACACCCACAAGGACAAGACGCTCCAGCGGGAATTCACCGAACGCGAAGACGGCTCGATTGCCGAGACGCGCATCCTCACCGACAAGTTCGTTCCCGTCATCCGAGCCTGGGACATGACGCCGGGTTCCGCCACGCGGGGCGAGGTGTTGACCATTCGCTGATCGTTTCTCCACCGCCGACGGTTCGCCGTCGAGTTTTCCACCCACCGGGGTCCAGTCGCCCCGATGGGGTGCCGTGGCCCCTCCATATCCAGGAGCCTTCCCATGGCAGCCCAAGCACTCTCCATCAGCCAGCCCCCGAGCCTGCGCTTCTCGCCCGGCCAGGTGGTCATGACCTGCGGCGTCGATGACCTGGTCCAACAGGCCAATTCAACCCGATTCCCTACCTGCGTCGCCACCTCGGCGGCGATTGGGGCGACCTCGACGACAGCGACAGGCGGCAGAACGATGCCGCGCTGAAGTCCGGTGAGGATCGTCTGTTCTCTTCCTACCAGGTCGCACCCGGCCTGAAGCTCTGGATCATCACCGAATGGGATCGCAGCCTCACCACGTTGCTGTTGCCCAGCGAGTACTGATCTTCTCCAACGCGGGGCCACCGACACCCCGCAAGGGTGCTGTAGCCCCTTCACTCCGAAGGAAACTACATGACATCCGACCAACATGACAAGCACCGCCGCAAACGGCTGTTCGAAATCGGTGCACTGGAGTTCAGCGAAGGCGTCGAACGCCTGATGAACGAAGGCCGGCTCGATCCCATGCCGCTTTTCGAACGCCACATGCGTGGCGACTGGGGCGACGTCGCGGACTACCAATGGCAGCAGAACAACGCTGCGTTGGAGTCTGGCGAACGCCTCGATTCGTTTTACGTCGTCACCCGTGACCTGAGCATCCGCATCTTCACCGAAGCAGATCGCAGAGCGACCCGCATCGTGCTGCCGTCCGAGTACTGACCGCGAGTTGTCACCGCAGGCCACGAGCGCCTGCACTGTCCAACCACTGACGGTTCGCCGTCTCTCTACCCACCACGGGGCATGCCATCGCCCCGCTGGGGTGGTGCATGTCCCATTTTTCTTTGGAGCATCACCATGTCCGTTGATCTCGACACCACCGCTAACGATGCAGAGCCCGTACAGGGCGAACTGCTCGAAGTGGAATCCAACCCTCTCACCCTGAGCCTTCAGGATTTTGTCGGCGAGTTCGGCGACGAACTGCTCGACTCTCTCAACCGCGCCAACCCGCCGGTCTATACCGGCCAAGCGCAAGCACAGCGGCAACTCGTCGTCGCCAGCCTCAAGCGCAAGTTGTTCCAGGCCCAGGCCGAAGTTGTCCATGCCGCCGCCGAGCTGTTGGTCGATCAAGGCGAGCGCGCTGCGATCGTCAATGGCGAAATGGGTTGCGGCAAGACGACCGTCGGCATCGCCACGGCCGCCGTGCTCAACGCCGAAGGCTACCGCCGCACCCTGGTGCTTTCGCCTCCCCACTTGGTCTACAAGTGGCGGCGCGAGATCCAGGAGACGGTGGCTGGTGCCAAGGTCTGGGTGCTCAATGGCCCGGACACGCTAGTCAAGCTCATCAAGCTGCGCGAGCAGTTGGGTGTGCAGCCCACGGGCCAGGAGTTTTTCATCCTGGGCCGCGTCAGGATGCGGATGGGGTTCCATTGGAAGCCGGTCTTCACCCAGCGGCGCACCCGCCACGGCGACGTGGCGGCCTGCCCGGACTGCGGCACGCTCATCACCGACCTCGACGGCGAGCCGGTCAACCCGATCGGGCTCGAAGCCGAGGAGTCCCGCAGGAAGTGCAGCCACTGCGCCGCGCCCCTGTGGACGCTGATCCGCCCGCGCAGCCTGTCCGGCAGCGACCAGTCCTCGGTCGTCCTCAAAGCCTTGAAGCGCATCCCGACCATCGGGGAAGTCACCGCGCAGAAGTTGATGCAGAAGTTCGGTGACGGCTTCCTGGCCTCGATGCTGGGTGACAACATCCATGAGTTCATCAACCTCATGGATGGCAACGGCGAGCTGGTGTTTTCCGACCGTCAGGCCACGCGCATGGAACGTGCGATGGCCAACATGGAGTTTGGCTTTGGCGAGGGCGGCTACCAACCGTCCGAATTCATCAAACGCTACCTGCCGCAAGGCACGTTCGACCTGCTCATCGCCGACGAGGCGCACGAGTACAAGAACGGTGGCAGTGCCCAGGGCCAGGCCATGGGCGTGCTGGCGGCGAAGGCTCGCAAGACCTTGCTGCTGACCGGCACGCTAATGGGCGGCTACGGCGATGATCTGTTCTACCTGCTGTTCCGGGCACTGCCAGGACGGATGATCGAAGACGGCTACCGCCCGACCACGAGCGGCAGCATGACCTCGGCTGCGATGGCGTTCATGCGCGATCACGGCGTCCTCAAGGACATCTACTCCGAGAGCGCCGGCACGGCGCACAAGACGGCCAAGGGCACCAAGGTATCGGTGCGCACCGTCAAGGCTCCCGGCTTCGGCCCGAAAGGCGTCTTGCGCTGCATCCTGCCGTTCACGATCTTTCTCAAGCTCAAGGACATCGGTGGCAACGTCCTGCCGCCGTATGACGAGGAGTTTCGTGAAGTCCAGATGGACGTGGCGCAAGCTGCGGCCTACCGCGATTTGGCGGGTCGGCTGACCGCAGAGCTGAAACAGGCTCTGGCGCGACGCGATACGACCTTGCTGGGGGTGGTGCTCAACGTGCTGCTGGCCTGGCCGGATTGCTGCTTCCGGTCGGAGACCGTGGTGCATCCGCGCACGCGCAACACCTTGGCGTTTGTCCCGGCTCAGTTCAATGAGTTCGAGATCAGCCCCAAGGAGCGTGAGCTGATCGATATCTGCAAAGCGGAGAAGGAACAGGGCCGCAACGTTCTGGCCTACACGGTCTATACCGGCACGCGCGACACCACGTCGCGCCTGAAGGGGCTGCTGGAGCAGGAAGGCTTCAAGGTGGCGGTACTGCGCGCAAGCGTGGATGCCAGCCGCCGAGAAGACTGGATCGCCGAGCAACTGGACCGTGGCATCGACGTGCTCGTCACCAATCCCGAGCTGGTCAAGACGGGACTGGATTTGTTGGAGTTCCCGACGATTGTGTTCATGCAAAGTGGCTACAACGTGTACTCGCTCCAACAGGCAGCACGCCGCTCCTGGCGCATCGGGCAGAAACAGCCCGTGCGCGTGATCTACCTCGGCTATGCCGGTTCCTCGCAGATGACCTGCCTGGAACTGATGGCCAAGAAGATCATGGTCTCGCAGTCCACCTCGGGCGACGTGCCCGAATCGGGGCTGGATGTTCTGAATCAGGACGGTGATTCCGTCGAGGTCGCACTGGCCCGGCAATTGGTCACCGCCTGATTTCCACGCCATCGCCGGCCTAGCGCCGCCGGCTTTCTATTGTTCACAACTTGCAGCCCCACTCGCGTTCTTCGTGGGCGGGGCTGCGTTTTTTCTTTGGCGTGCTACGGCAGCCACCCTGCAATTGATTCGCGAAGTACACCGTTTTTCGTCCCATATTGCGGCTTAACTGCAAATCCGCCTATTGATCCATGATCTACTGGTTGTGCGCAACAACGGGTGCGTCTGTACCGCCTGGACGATACGCAGTAGGCATCCGGGTCGCCCCTGAAACCGGGCACTACCCAGTTCGCATTCCTGGCTGACCGCACGGCACCGTGCCGCCAAGGTATCGGCATCGCAACAGAAGAGCCGATGCCATGCCCGCAACCCATGTATCCCGGCGTCTGGTCGGCGCTGGTCTCCTGGCCGCAGCGCTGGCCAGCGGCTGCGCCACCACGACCGCGCCGCTGGTGCCAGACGCCATAGAAGGCGTCTCCTCCGCTCCCGAACCCGAGGCCCCCGAGTTCATTCCCGTCGTGCGCTATGGCCGCTACACGCTGGTCGAGCTGACACCCACGGCGGCGCAGCGTGACTTGCTGTTGCAGACCATCGACGTGTTCATGCCCGAGGATGCCCGTGCCACGGTGGGCGATGGCCTGCGGCATGTGCTCAAACGCAGCGGCTACCAGCTTTGCGAGACGCCTCGCGCCGTGACCGAGTTGTATGTGCTCCCGCTGCCGGCGGCGCACCTGCATCTTGGCCCCATGACCTTGCGCGATGCGCTGCTCACCCTGGCTGGCCCGGCCTGGGAACTGCATGCGGATGAACGGGCACGGCAGATTTGCTTCGAGCGGCCTGGAGGCAGTGCGACCGCCGAGCACGCACACGAGCCGCCCGCTGCCGAGGCGGTGCAGACGTTTCCGCTGATGCCTTCGGGTTCGGGAGGCCAGCCATGAATGCCGCGCAGTCTCCCCGTCGCCCGATCACCGCCGTGGTGGTGCAGAGCCTGATGTGGCTCTGGCTGATCAGCCTCAGCGTCTTCGTCGCTCTCGGCTACCAGGCGGTGAACGACCAGACCGACCAGAATCAGCTTGATACCCGCCTGCAACGTCTCGAAGCGCAGGCGATGGGCCTGGCCGAGACCATTGATGCCATCCAGCAGCGTCCAGCCGTCGCAACGGCGGCAGACCTCAAAGACACCCGCGAACTCCTGGAAGCACGCGCTGCTCAGGTCGAAAAAGCGCTGAGCGGCTATGCCGCTGCCGAAGACCTTCAGGCGCTGCGCACCGAAGTCGAGCAAATCAAGACACGCCAGACTGTTGCGCGTGCCGCAGCGTCCGCCCAGCCGCGCGTACCGACCAGGCCCACCGCCAAGCCGGAACCGCCGCCACTGCCGTTCCGCATCGTCGGCGCCGAACTTCGCGCCGGCCAGCGCAGCCTGTCCGTCGCGCCGAACAACGGGAACTTCACGCCCGACCAGCTTCAAGTGCTGCTTCCCGGCGATGCCGTCGGCCCGTGGCGCTTGCAGGCAGTCGAGGGCAACACCGCGGTGTTCCAGGCCGGCGACCAGACCCGTCGCATGGCGATTCCTTGAGCGGAGCGCACGACATGAAACCGTCGATCATCCTTTCCGCGCTCCTGCTCGCGTCTGCCCAGTTGCCCGCCTGGGCGCAGCAGCCGGCCACGGCCTCCGCCCGCAATGCGCAGAGCCAGGAGCGCCTCCTTGTCGCCCGCATCCTGGACGACCGGGTGGCAAGCGACTGGGGCCTGCAACCGCAGGAGTGGGCGCGCTATCGCGAACTGATGGACGGGCCGTTGGGCATCTACTCGCCCAACCTGGACCCGCTGTCCGCCCTGGGCATCGAGGCGCGCACCGACGAGGAACGGCGCCGTTACGCAGAGCTGCAGGTGCAGGTCGAAGCGCGCCGCGTCGAGAAGCTGCTCGCCTACCAGCGTGCCTACGACGAGGCCTGGCAGCGCCTGAATCCCGGCATGCAGCGAGTGAACCTGCCTGACGACAAGCCCAACGCGGGTGCCGAACGCGGCTCCGGCCGCACGGCGGTGTTCGTCAAGGACGGCTGCGCGGCCTGCGGGCAGCTTGTGCAGCGCCTGCAATCCTCTGGCACCGAGTTCGACCTGTACATGGTTGGTAGCCGCCAGGACGACACACGTATTCGCGACTGGGCCAAGCGTGCGAACGTCGATCCGGCGCGCGTGCGCAGCGGTGGCATCACGCTCAACCATGATGGCGGGCGGTGGCTGTCGCTGAGCTTGCCCGGCGAGCTTCCAGCAGTCGTGCGCGAGGTGAACGGCCAATGGCTGCGCCAGCCTTAGTGGCCACCTCCGTTTCGCAGTGCTTGCGCACACTGGCGCTCGCGGCGGGCCTGTGCGCCTGCGCCGCCCATGCCCAGGAAGTTCCGCCACCGGCTTACCAACTCGCCGCCCAGCGCGCGGGCGTTCCCTCGACGGTGCTCTACGCGGTGGCCTTGCAGGAGAGCGGCATCCGGCGCAACGGGCGCATCGTCCCGTGGCCGTGGTCGCTCAACGTCGCCGGCCAGTCGCACCGCTTCGCCACCCGTGCCGACGCCTGCGCCGGATTGCAGCAGGCGATGCGCTCCACGTCGCACACGCGCATCGACGCGGGTCTCGGGCAGATCAACCTCGGCTACCACCAACAACGCTATGTCAGCGCGTGTGACCTGCTCGACCCATACCGCAACCTCGCCATCGCCGCTGAAATCCTGAAGGAGCAGCACGTCACTGGCGAGGACTGGTTACTGGCAATCGGTCGCTATCACCGTCCTGCGGGCGGAGAACCTGCCGCCCGCTATCGGCGCAGCGTGTCGCGCCACCTTGCCCGCGTGCAGGGCACGCGCCCAACCGCTGCGGCCTTCGCCGCACGCCAGGAGAGCATCCCATGAAAACATCCCATTTGACCCATCTCACACTGAAGGGCTTGCTCGTGCTGCTGGCGGCTCTGCCGCTGGCCTCGCGTGCCGGCGAGCCGCTGATCGTGGTCGAAGACCGTGGCGGCACGTCGGCGCTGCCGTACTACGAGGCTCTGAACCTTCAGCCGCGCGCCAATGCTCCGGCCCGACCGCCCATCCCGATGCTCCCGGTGCCCGCCACGCTCATGGACGAGGCCGCGATGTTGCCGGTGCGCAGTGCCAAGCTCACGCCTGGCACCGTCGCGCGGCGGGTGATCGAGGCACCGGGCCTGCGGCCTTTCGTGGTCGTCGGCGACGACGAGGCGTCCCACGCCTGGATGCGCAGCCAGGCAACATCGCTGCGCGAGCGCGGCGCGGTGGGCCTGGTGGTTAACGTCGAGACCGTGCAGGGTCTGGCACGGCTGCGCGCCCTGGTGCCGGGCGTTCCCCTCGCGCCTGTGGCCGGTGACGACCTGGCCGAGCGCCTGGGTCTGCGGCATTACCCGGTGCTGATCACAGCCACCGGCATCGAGCAATGAAGCCATGTCGGGGAAACAGCCAGTCGAGGTTTTGCTGCGCCCAGCGGTGGAGTTCTATACCGTCGCGGCGTGTGCAGGCGCCGCGTTTCTGTCCCTGGTGGCCCCGTGGTCGCTCGCGCTGAGCCCCGCCATGGGCGTCGGCAGTGCGCTGGCGTTCTGCGCCTACGGTGCCATCCGCTACCGCGATGCCCGCGTCATCCTGCGCTACCGGCGCAACATTCGCCGCT
>Ga0180219_1000562_pt1 | contig 29476 bp, 23 predicted proteins | sample eDN3rd30CBELigMG_FD_151338 | JGI IMG/M metagenome (GOLD analysis project Ga0180219, IMG submission 151338) | Enriched Miracle-Growth compost microbial communities from Emeryville, California, USA - eDNA 3rd pass 30_C BE-Lig MG (version 2)... ... | reverse complement strand
CTGAAACAAGCCCATCGGCAAACTACGGCGCAGACATATCAACACTGGTACGGGAGATAGAGGCAGGGCGTTTATAGCCCTGTTTCAACCCTATAATCCGGATACCCGGAGAAAATACATGCCTCTTCAGGAAGAGGCAGAACGCCTTCAAACGATTTTGGTATCCTTGAGCGCCTGTATCTGGGTCGTTTCCTTCCCCAATACCTCCCTCAATATCTGGTCCGTATGCTGCCCCAACTTCGGGGGAGTCAGCCTATATTCGATAGGTGTTTCCGAGAATCGGATGGGGTTGGCCACAACTGGAAGGGCCCCAGCCTCGCCATCCGGAATCTCTACTCTCATGCCCCGATGAACGACCTGGGGATGGCTGAAGACTTGTTCATAGTTATTGATCGGGCCATTGGGTATGTTATGGCTGGTCAGGCGCGACAACCAATACTCGGACGCCTGCGTCACAAAAACGTCTTCCAACACGGGAATCAACGCATCGCGATTGGTGATCCGGCCGGGCGCTGTCCTGTAACGATCATCCGCGCCTAGGTCAGGGCGTTCGATGGCTGCGCAAAACCGCTGCCACTGGCTATCATTGCCTGCTGCCACGATGATGTGACCATCTGCCGTCCGGAATACTTGATAAGGCACCATGGCCGCATGGGCATTGCCGTAACGGTGGGGGACCATCCCTGTAATCAAATAATTTGCAGCGTGATTGGCGCCCATCGCGACAATGGCATCAAACAAGGCCAGGTCAATATACTGGCCCTGTCCAGAGGCATTCCGGTGATTCAGCGCCGCCAGCACGGCAATACTGGCATACATGCCGGTCATCAGGTCGGTAATCGCCACGCCCACTTTCTGGGGCCCGCCGCCGGGCTTGTCATCGGCCTCGCCCGTCACGCTCATCATGCCGCCTTCGCCTTGAAAGACGAAGTCGTAGCCCGGCCTGTCGGCAAAGGGACCATCCTGACCATAGCCCGTGATGGAGCAGTAGATCAATTTTGGATTCAAGGCGCTTAATGAAGCGTAATCCAGGCCGTAGCGCGCCAAGTCGCCCACTTTATAGTTTTCGACCACGACATCCGCATGCATGGCCAGTTCTCGCACCAATGCCTGGCCTTCAGGTTTGGAAATATCGATGGACACGGACCGCTTATTACGATTTGCCGAGGTGAAATACGTCGAATCGGCGCGCTCCCCCTCTTGCTCAGGCAGCCATGGCGGCCCCCAATGACGCGTATCATCCCCGCTGCCTGGGCGCTCCACCTTGATGACATCGGCCCCCAGGTCGGCCAGCATCTGCGTGCACCAAGGTCCTGCCAATATGCGGGTCAAATCCAATACGAGCGTACCCGAAAGAGCGCCTGCCATACACGTATCCTTGCGTCCTGAATAGATCTAGTGAAAATAAGCGCCGCCTCAGCGGGGGTTCAAACCCATCTGACGCGCGATCAAATTGCGTTGCATCTGCGATGTGCCTGCCGCGATCGTTGTCGACCGGGATTCGCGGAAATGCCGCTGCATGTCGAACTCCATGATATACCCATAGCCACCCATGATCTGCATCCCGTCATTAGCCGCTTTCACATAGGCCTCGGAAGCCATCAACTTGGCCATGGACAGGGTTTTCAGGGCATCACGCCCGACGGACATTTCCCATGCCGCCTTCAGCATCAACATGCGCGCCGCTTCCACTTGCGTCTGCATGTCGGCCAACATATGCGCAATGGATTGAAAATCGCCAATCGGGTGGCCAAATTGCTTGCGCTCCTTCGCATACTGCACAGCCAAGTCAACGGTTGCCTGCGCCGCGCCGCAATACCCGGCCGTGGTCATGACGCGTTCCAGTTGCAAACCGGACAGCATGTATTTCCAGCCCTTGTTGACTTCACCCACCAGCCGCTCTTTGGGAATCCGCATGTTTTCAATGAAAACTTCATAGGTCCCAATGGCGCGTCGACCCAGCGTGTCGAGCTTGCGCAGGTTCAGGCCCGGCGTCGTATTGTCAACCAGGAACAGTGAAATACCCTTTTTATAATCGGCATTCAAGTCCGTTTTGGCATACAGGCAGATGACGTTATCACGGGCGCCTGCGCCGGTAGAGAAGACTTTTTGACCATTGATGACCCACTCATCGCCATCAAGAACTGCATTCGTGTGCATGGCGCCGGCATCGGACCCCGCGTCGGGTTCGGTCATCGATATCGACATCCTGATCTCGCCGTTGATCAGCTTCGGTATGTAGTACTGTTTCTGTTCTTCGCTACCGTTATGAAGCAGGTTCAGACCATTGAAGACACTCAACCCATAGCCACCCAAGTAGTCATAGCTGGTACGACCAATTTCCTCTGACACGGCCACAAAGTCCATGATGTTGCCGCCCAGGCCACCGTACTCCTCGGGGAAAACCATGGCGATCAGGCCCAAGTCGACAAAGCCCTGGTACACCTCATAGGGATAGCGGCCTTCGCGGTCTGTTTCCCGGATGTACTCAGGTGTCGCCACATCGTTCAGCATCCGTCGCACGCTTTCACGAAGCATGCGTTGCTCTTCATTGAACTCGAAATCCACGGTATTTCCTCTAATCTGACTTATTCAATTAACGTTTTCACGAACGGCGCTGATTGAAGCTACGTCCGTAAACCAGGGCGGCCACCGTATTCCGAAGAATTTCGACTGTTCCGCCGCCCAGGGCAAAGCCGCGTGAATCACGCACCATGCGCTCCAAGGGGAACTCTCGCGTGTAGCCATAATGGCCATGTATCTGCAATGCCTCGTTCGTCACGCGCTGCACCATCTCGTTCGCATAGAGTTTTGCCATGGTAGCCTCCTTTGCGCGGGGGAAGCCATTTTCCAGCTTGGTTGCTGCCTCGCGCACCATCAAACGTGCGGCGTGAAGTTGGGTCGCCATATCGGCCACTTTCCACTGAATCCCTTGGAACTCGCAAATAGGCCGTCCAAACTGGGTCCGTTCGCTTGAATAGGAAACAGCCAGATCAAATGCAGCCTGCGCAACACCCAGGCACATGGCCGCATTTCCGACACGCTCCGGGCCAAAAGCGCTCATGGCGACACGAAACCCTTTGGTCGAATTGGGATCGCCTTCTACCAGCACATTCTCGCGTGGGACACGGCAATTGTCGAAATAAAGCTCGACCTCACCGACCCCCCTGCCACCCATCTTGGGCGCAGGCCGGCCGATATCAAAGCCGGGCGTGCCTCGTTCGACAATAATGCTGCCAACGCCTTTCGCCCCTTCGGCGCCGCCGAACCGGGCCAGCACCATGACATGCGTGGCCTGCTCGCCCCCAGTACAAAAAGCCTTCTGGCCATTTATCACGACATGGTCGCCGTCAATCGTGGCAGTGGTAGACAGGTCCGTCACGGCGGAACCTGCCCCAGGCTCACTGATGCCGATGCCAAACAAATACTCACCCGTCACGCATTTTGGCAACCATCTTTGTTTCTGTTCTGGCGTGCCCAGCACTTCAATGGCACGGGATGGGCCATTCAACGCCAACTGACAAATCAACCCCGTGTTAAAGCACACCCTCGATATTTCTTCAAGAAAAATCGAGGCATGAGCAAGCGTGGCCCCCGAGCCACCATACTCTTCTGGAATAACCAAGCCCAAATACCCAAGCTCCGCCAGAAGTTCGCGGTTCTCGGCCGGAAAGGTTTCGTGCTCATCCCAATAGCTTGCCTTTTGCGCAAACGCGCTTTCCGCAAACTTGCGCACACTCGCACGAAACTCTTCCAACTCTTCCTCAAGCGCCACTGATTGCATTGCTACTCCACCGATACACCCGTTGTTCGTACCACTTCACCAAAACGTTCATAGTCGTAGTGCATGACCTTGCCAAATTCCTCAGGCGTGCTGGCGACGATCCGGAAACCCCGGCTTTTTACACGCTCAATCATTTCCGGATCGTGCAAGACGTCGGCGATCGTGTCGCTAAGCTTGCGCACGCGGTCGGCCGGCGTGTTCGCAGGCGCCAGGACGCCTATCCATATGGATAGGTCCATGTCTTTGACACCCGCTTCCTCAAAGGTCGGGACATCCGGCATTTCGCTCACCCGCTCGTTTGAGGTAATGGCCAGGCCACGCAATTGTCCACTTTTCACATGAGGCGCCGCAACCGGTGCATCGGCAATCAGGATAGGCACCTGTCCTCCCAGCACGTCATTCACCGCCAGGGCACTGCCGCGGAAGGGAACATGAAACATCTCGGTGCCGGTTTGCTGCTGAAACATCTGCCCGGTCAGATGGCCTGCACTACCATTACCAGAGGTCGCAAAACCATACTTGCCTGGATTTTTCTTGATCAAATCGATCAATTCCTGCAGATTCTTTGCGGGCACGGAGGGGTGCACGAAGATGCCCATGGGCAGATCGACCATCAGCGATACCGGCGTCAAATCCTTGAGCGCATCGAACTGCAGGTTTTTCTTGTAGACATGCGGATTGATGACATGGCTGGAATTCACCAGCACGATCGTATAGCCATCCGCGGCAGAATTGGCCACGAAAGCCGTTCCTATGCTGCCCGCGCCGCCCGGACGATTCTGCACGACAACAGGTTGCCCCAAGCGCTGGCTCATCCCCTGGGCGACATCACGCGCCAGGACTTCAGTACTGCCGCCCGCCGGAATCGGCGCAACAAAGTTGATCGGTTTATCAGGGAAGGTTTCTGCGCGCGCAAAAATTGCGCATGCAGAAAGCCCACCCAACACCGCGACGCGAAGAATACTTTTAACATTCATGTTTGTCTCCTGAAAACATAAGACCTGTTTAATTCAGCCGTACGCGGGCGGCAATCTACCGCCCGTTGAAACACGGTTTCCTTTTCTCGATAAACGCAGCCACCCCTTCAGCGTGATCCTCTGTCTGGAGAAGCTGATTCTGCACATGCGACTCGATCTCCAGAAACTGCTTGAGATCCGTTCCGCTTGCCGCATGAAACAACTGCTTGGTCATACCCAGGGCCAAGTGCGCGGCCCCTGCCAACTCGCTCGCCAGCGCGTTCACACGCGCCTCCAACTCTGCCTGCGGCACCACTTCGGTCACCAGGCCAAGCTGTAGCGCCTCATCGGCATCGATGATGCGGGCCGTCATGGTCAGGTCTTTGGCGCGCAGCATGCCGACATACCTGGACAACAACCAGGCAGACCCACCATCCGGCGCCAGCCCAACCTTGCGAAACACTTGGCCAAAACGCGCCTGCGGCGACGCAATGATCAAATCCGCTGCAAGACACAGACTCCATCCAATCCCTGCCGCAATACCATCGACCATCGCAATGACGGGTTTCTCGAGGTACGCAATACCCGTCACGATCTGATGCGCCACGCGCAGGCGATGCCGTCCTTCTGGAATACCTTTGCCATTCAGGCCAGCCACATCGGCGCCAGAGCAGAAAGCGCTGCCGGTGCTGCGCAGCACGACCACTTTCACCGACGCGTCTTTTTCACAGCGTTGAAGGTAATCAGCCAACTGCAGCCGCATTTCCTCGGTCAGCGCATTCATGCGCTCGGGCCGATCCAGCGTAATGGTTGCGACGCCTGCCTCAGTCTTAAATCTGACCGCCATACACATCCTTTCCCATCGATGGCTTATGCCTTGGTCGCCGACTTCTTGCCAGCGTATTGAACGGCGATGCGTCCGACTTTTTCACGGGCAATCACCAGCTTCATGATCGAAGCGGGACCGTCTCCTATTTCCAACCCCATCACGTCTCGCATACGCTGCTGATGGGGGGACTCCATTGTCCAGCCGTAATGTCCCATGCTCAGCAAGCATTGGTGGATGACATCGAATGCCGTTTTGGGCGCAAACCACTTCACCATGGCCGCTTCCGCCGTATGCGCTTGTCCCGCGTCACGCAACTGAAGCCCGTGGTAGCAAAGCTGGCGAGCCGCCGCAATCAGGGTTTCGCCTTCGGAAAGCGGGAAAGTGACACCTTGATACTGCGCCAACGGCGCACCAAAAGCTTCTCTTTCCTTCACGTATTCCCATGCTTCGTCCAAAGAGGCCTGGGCCGCGCCCACGCATTGCAAGGCAATCAGGATACGGCTGTAGTCGAAGCCTTTCATGACCTGGGTAAACCCGGTCCCTTCGCTGCCCAACAGTTGATCGCGAGACACGCGGACATCATCAAAGAAGATCGAGCCGCGACCCACAATATGGCTGCCTACGTCATCAAAGGCTGTGCGGGTAATGCCTGGAAGATCCAGCGGCACGAAGAATGCGCTCACGCCTCGCGCGCCGTCCTCGGCCGAGCCCGTCCTGGCAAAGATCACCGCCGCATCCGCCTGATCGGCAAAGCTGATAGAGGTTTTTTCGCCATTCAGGACGTACTCATCGCCCTCTTTCTGCGCCCGTAGCTGCAAATTCGCCGCATCAGAGCCGCCGCGTGGCTCAGTCAGCCCCAGCGCAATAATGGCGTCACCCTGGATAATCCGGGGGAGCCACGCTTTTTTGATGTCCTCGGAGGCATTGTTCAAAATGATGGTGCCCATCAGGGACGCCATCAATTGAACATAGCTGACGTTGAAATCGCCCCATGCGAGCTGCTCAATCAGCAAACCGGTTGTCACGCCGTTTGCACCCAGGCCTCCGTATTCCGGAGGCAAGTCCGTACCGATCAGGCCCAGGTCGCCCATCTCTTTAACCAGGCCGCGATCAAGCCGCCCGATACGCTCCCGGTTCTGATAGTCAGGCAAAAGGCGCTCTCGGGCAAAGCGGCGCGCCGCTTCGCACAGCGCGAGTTGTTCGTCATCAAGAATCATGATTTGGTGTTATACCGATCTTGTCAAAGCCGCTATGGGCAACTTATAATTAAACCTAACGTTTGTTAGATTTGCAAAATTATACATGAATCCGCACTTATGCCACTCCGGGTAAGTACCAATCCAAAGGATTCGATACAAGGACAAAGCCATGACTACCAGCCCCACACTGCTCGAAAAAAACGGTTCCGTCGCAACGATTACACTGAACCGGCCCGACGCGGCCAATGCGCTCTCTGCTGAAATGAGAGCCTCGCTGGCATCACGTCTGGCCGAGGTCAACGACGACGATCAAATCGATGTCGTCGTTATTCAGGCCGCTGGCCGTATCTTCTGTGGCGGCGTCGACCTGTCCGACCTGCCCACAAAACCGATCGAATGGCGCAAACGCGTCATTGCCGCCCAGGAAAACCATCTTGCCGTGCTGCGCATGCCCAAGATTGTCATTGCCGCGGTACAAGGCGCCGTGGTCGGCGGCGGCGCATCGCTCGCGCTGTCGGCAGACATACTCGTCGCGGCTGACGATGCCAAATTCTTATTCCCCTTCGTCAAGCTGGGTATCGTTCCCGATGGTGGGAGCAGCTTTTTCCTGCATGCCAAGCTCGGCAATGCCGTGGCAACCGACTTACTGCTGACCGGCGGGACGCTCAGCGTTGCCGAGGCCGAATCGCGAGGCCTCACCAGGCGCGTCGTACCGGCCGAAAACCTGCACAGCACGGCCAAAGAACTGGCGGAACAGATTTCGCGCCTGCCCCGTCACTCCCGCATGCTGACCAAGTCGCTTTGTCGCCAGAACTGGGCCGCCAATATCGAAACCTACCTCTCGCATGAAGCCGACGCATTCGGCCTGGCGACCGCCATCGGCGAAACACCTAAATCTCGCAAGACCGCCTGATCAAGGGCGGGCATTTGATTTCAGGCGATGCACAGCGCATCGCCCCCCTCCTCAAAGCCAGGGGTTTGCACGCACGGCCATGAAAAACATAACGGCGACAGACCGTCGCCGTTATGTTCATGCTTGATTGCGCACCAAGCCGCGCCGCGTCCAGACCCGCTATAGCCGCTCGACAATGGTCACGTTGGCCGTTCCTCCGCCTTCGCACATGGCCTGCAAGCCATAGCGCAAACCCCGTGATGCCAATGTATGCACCAATGTGGTCATCAATTTTGCGCCTGTGGCGCCCAGCGGATGGCCCAGCGCTATCGCGCCGCCATGCACATTCAATTTCGCCGGATCCACCCCCAAGGCGCTTAACCACGCCATCGGGATCGACGCAAACGCCTCATTGATTTCGAAAAGATCAATATCGTCCAGATTCAGCTTGGCCCGGGCCAGCGCCTTGCGCGTAGCAGGTATCGGCTCTTCCAGCATCAGCACCGGATCACCCGCCGTGACCGTCAGATTGCAAACACGCGCTATCGGTGCAAGATTAAAGCGCCTGACGGCATCTTCGCTAGCGATCAGGATGCCTGCAGCACCATCCGTCATCTGGCTCGCATTGGCTGCGGTGACCGAGCCCCCCTCCAGAATGCTGCGTACCTTGGACATCGCTTCGAGGGACGCATCGAAACGCACCCCTTCATCCTGGTCGAATAGACCGTTTTCACATTGCACCGGCACGATTTCCTGCTTGAAGGCACCTGACTGGATCGCTTGCGCCGCCTTCTGATGGCTCAGCAACGCAAACTCATCCATGGCCTCGCGGCTCAAGCCATATTTATCGGCAATGCGCTGCGCGGAGACAAACTGATTGAATTCTTCGACACCATAGCGCTCAAGAATACGCCGGCTCCAAGGTCCATCTCCGATACCTGCTTTGGCATGCAACCTGAAATTCGACCCCATCGGCACCCGCGTCATGCTTTCCGCGCCCGCCGCGATAACAATGTCCTGCGCGCCCGACATGACAGCCTGGAAGGCAAAATGCATGGCCTGCTGGGAAGAGCCGCACTGCCGATCAACGGTCACCGCCGGCACAGATTCCGGCAAACAGGAGGACAACACCATGTTGCGCCCAAAGGCAAAGGATTGCTCGCCTGCTTGCGTCACACATCCGACGATAACGTCTTCGATCAGGGCTGGATCCAGCCCTGATCTTTCTATCAGCGCATCCAGCACCGTCGCCCCCAGGTCAGCCGGATGAACGCCCGCCAGTGCGCCGTTGCGTTTCCCTCCGGCGGTGCGCACGGCCTGAACAATAAATGCCTCTGTCATACCTGTCCTTTTATTCAAGTCACATCATTGAAGCAGTGTCATATTCCATGCACTGCGTTAGTGAGGCGCCATTCTGATCGCGCCATCAAGACGTATGGTTTCACCGTTGAGCATCGGGTTCTGAATGATGGCCTTGGCCAACGCCGCATACTCCTCCGGTTTGCCCAGGCGGCTGGGATGAGGCACCTGTTGTCCCAAGGAATCCTGCACTGTCTCAGGCAATGCACTTAACATGGGCGTCAAGAAAATGCCCGGCGCGATCGTCACGACCCTAACCTGCATCTTTGCCAAGTCGCGCGCAGCAGGCAGCGTCAGCGCAACCACACCGCCTTTGGATGCGGCATAAGCACACTGACCAATCTGCCCTTCATAGGCGGCGACAGAGGCCGTGTTGATAATGACACCACGCTCTCCCTCGATACTGTCAGTACCGTTCAGCCTGGCCGAGAACAGGGAGATCATGCTGAATGTGCCTATCAGGTTGATCTCGATGGCCTTGCGGAAAGCAGCCTCGCTATGCGGCATGCCAGACTTGTCCACGACGCGGGCCGCAGGCGCAACGCCGGCGCAATTCACGAGTATCCGGGCGATACCATGATGCTGTTCGGCTTGCGTCAATCCTTGTTCAATGCTGGCCCTATCCGTGACATCGACGGCAACGAACCGCCCGTCAAGCTCGCGCGCCATATCGGCTCCGCGCTGCGCATCAACATCGAAAACAGTTACTTTAGCGCCCTGTTTGGCCAGCATACGAGCCGTCGCGGCACCCAGACCCGACGCCCCACCTGTCACCACGGCAGAAAGACCCTTCAATTCCATGTAAACTCCCTTGTCTCCAACAAGATACTGTCATCGCAATACGTGGGAAACGCGGCCACGCTGGCAAGGCCGGTATGCGTATTCGCGATACACACCATGTCCCGCACCCCAGCCGCCTTCACGCTTTACTTATGTTTGAAGCGGGGCGCCCGCTTGTTCAGGAACGCGTCCATCCCTTCTTTTTGATCCTCTGTCGCAAACAGAGAATGAAAGACCCGGCGCTCGAACAACACGCCTTCGGACAGCGTTGACTCAAACGCCCGATTGACGGACTCTTTGGCCACCATGACCGACACGCGGGAATGCTCGGCAATCATGATGGCAGCCTGCAGCGCCTCGTCAGCCAGTTTTTCATAGGGAACAACACGACTGACCAGCCCGCTGCGCTCGGCCTCTTCCGCGCTCATCATTCTGCCGGTCAGCACCATATCCATCGTTTTGCTTTTTCCAACCGCGCGTGGCAAGCGCTGTGTGCCACCCGCGCCCGGAATCACACCCAGTTTGATTTCCGGCTGGCCGAAACGCGCATTGTCGGCAGCGATAATGAAGTCGCACATCATCGCCAGCTCACACCCGCCACCCAGGGCAAAGCCCGCTACGGCAGCAATCACAGGCTTGCGAACGGAACGAATCGTTTCCCAGTTACGTCCAACGAAATTGCGCTTGTAGACGTCCACAAAGTCATACGCAGCCATCGCCGTAATATCCGCGCCAGCCGCAAAGGCCTTTTCACTGCCCGTGATGACGATGCAACCAATCGCATCATCCTGATCGGCAGCCGTCAGCGCAAGCCCCAACTCGTCCATCAACTGATCATTCAGCGCGTTCAATGCCTTGGGACGGTCAAGCGTGATGACAGCAACCTTGTCTGCTTCGATCTGGACCTTGATGGTTTCGTAACTCATGGATTCAACACATTACCTTGACAGAAAAATAACGACACGCCGCTGTCCCCGCAGAGACAGATGGCTTCAATCGGCAGGCATTAGCCCAGCCGCTCGACCATTTCCGGCACGGCCGAAAACAAATCAGCTTCCAGCCCATAATCCGCAATCGAGAAAATGGGCGCTTCAGGGTCCTTGTTGATCGCCACGATCACTTTCGAATCCTTCATGCCGGCCAAGTGCTGGATCGCACCCGATATCCCGACTGCGACATACAGTTGCGGCGCAACGATTTTCCCGGTCTGCCCCACCTGCCAGTCATTGGGTGCATAGCCTGCGTCGACCGCCGCGCGGCTTGCGCCCAGCCCCGCACTCAATTTATCGGCAAGCGGTGCCAGGACTTCCTGGAATTTTTCAGCGCTACCCAACCCGCGTCCCCCGGAAACCACCACCGTTGCCGAGGTCAGTTCCGGACGTTCGCTCTTGACGACTTCCCGGCCCAGGAATGCCGATTTCCCACTATCAGGCACAGCCTCCGCCGCCACAACCGTTGCACTGCCGCCACTTTCCGCTGCCGGATCGAAAGCGGTGGTGCGAACCGTCATCACCTTGACCGGATCGCCGCTCTGCACCGTTGCCACCACATTGCCGGCATAGATCGGTCGCTCGAACATATCCGCAGCCAGCACGCGCGTAATGTCGCTGATCTGCGAGACATCCAGCTTGGCCGCCACACGCGGCGCGACACTCTTCCCGTCGGACGTTGCCGCAAACAGAATATGGCTGTAGTCCGTGGCAAGCGCCAATATTTGCGCGGCTAGGTTTTCCGGGAGCGCTTCTGCGAAATTAGCGCTATCGACCACAATGACCTTGGCCACGCCCGCGATACGGGCGACCGCCGCCGCCAAGTCAGGCACATTGTGACCCGCAACCATTACATGCACCTCGCCGCTTTGGCAGGCAATCGCAGCGGTAATCGTGTTCAGCGTCGCTGGCTTGAGTACGCCACGATCATGCTCAGCAATAACAAGTACTGTCATGTCTTGATCCCTTTCTAGATTATCTTTGCTTCGTTCTTGAGCTTGTCTATCAGCGTGTCCACGTCCGGCACCTTGATGCCCGCGCTGCGCTTGGGCGGCTCCGCCATTTTCAGGACTTTCAAGCGTGTGGAGATATCGACACCCAACTCTTCGGGCGTCAGGACATCGATAGGCTTCTTCTTTGCCTTCATGATGTTGGGCAGCGTGACATACCGCGGCTCATTCAGACGCAGGTCCGTCGTGATGACGGCAGGCAAGGTCAGGGATACCGTTTCCAGCCCTTCATCGATCTCGCGTGTTACCTTCACCTTGCCATCGGCGACCTCGACACTGGAGGCAAAAGTCGCTTGGGGCAGATCTGCCAAAGCAGCCACCATCTGCCCAGTCTGGCTGGCATCGTTATCGATAGCCTGTTTCCCCATCAAGACGAGATCAGGACGCTCTTTATCGATCAGCGCTTTGAATAGCTTTGCGACGGCCAGGGGTTGCAGCGTTTCACCCGTCTTGACCAGGATGCCGCGATCAGCGCCAATTGCCATGGCGGTACGCAATGTTTCCTGACAGCGCTCTTCGCCGCAGGACACGGCGACGACTTCCGTCACCCAACCCTTTTCCTTCATACGGACAGCTTCCTCGACCGCGATTTCGTCAAACGGGTTGAGGCTCATTTTCACGTCGGAGATGGCAACCCCCGATCCGTCGTTTCTTACCTGGACCTTTACATTGGGGTCCACCACTCGTTTTACCGCCACCAAAACCTTCATTGTCTTCACTCCATTCATTGGGCAAAACAGGAAGAGGCATTCAGCAACTGCTCCCTGGACGCCAAATACTCCGCTTCCAACCTATCTACCAACGTCGCCACGCTCGGCACGTCATGAATTGCGCCTATCCCCTGCCCTGCGCCCCAAATATCTTTCCACGCTTTCACACCGGCCGAATCTTGCTTAGGCACGCCCGTCCGCGCGGCCGTTGTTGGCGGCAGATTGCTGGGATCCAGGCCTGCCGCGGCGATACTTTCCCTCAGGTAGTTTCCGTGGACACCGGTAAAGAAATCGGTATAGACCACGTCAGCCGCCTTGCCTGCCACGATAGACTGCTTGTAGGCGTCTACAGCGTGCGATTCTTGTGTGGCAATGAAGCGCGTGCCCATATAGGCATAGTCCGCTCCCATCGCCTGGGCCGCCAAGATACCCGCCCCTGAACTAATGGAACCGGAGAGCACAAGCGGCCCGTCGTACACAGAACGGATTTCCTGAACCAAGGCAATGGGATTGATATGGCCGGCATGGCCGCCTGCGCCGCTGGCAACGAGAATCAGTCCATCCACCCCCGCCTCCAGTGCTTTCATGGCATGACGGAAGTTAATGACATCATGCAAAATAATGCCGCCGTAGTGGTGGATTTCCTGAACGATTTCGTTCGGTGCGCGCAAGCTGGAAATGGTAATGGGAACCTGCAAGCGCACGCAGGTTTCTATATCTTTGCCAACACGTTCATTGCCCGGGCTAAGCACCTGATTGACCGCAAATGGCGCGACGATGCGGTCGGGATGCGCTTGTTGATACGTGTCCAATTCCTCGCGAATGTCGAGGATCCATCGCTCCAGCTCACTGGCGGGTCGCGCATTCAACGCCGGAAAAGATCCCACCACCCCGGCCTTGCACTGTGCCTTGACCAGCTCCGGGAACGAAACCAGGAACATAGGGGAACAAATAATGGGTAGGCGCGTCCGGCCTTTCAAAAAAGGAATAGCAGACATGGGATTCCTGTCGTCGGATGTTGTGATTTAGCGTGGAAAGATGTGGTTGGCTATGGCATTTTTCTGGGTCTGTGTCGTGCCACCGGTAATCGTCAACATCCGTGCGTCGCGGAACATGCGTTCCAACGGCAGCAAACCGAAATACCCATAACCGCCAAACATCTGCTGGCAATTGATCACCGCCTGCTGGGCCATCTCGGTCGCGTAGACCTTGGCAACCGAGGACAGGCAAGGATCCGCATGACCCGCGTCGATGGCCGCCAAGGCGCGATAACACAGCCCCCGCGCGGCCTCGATTTGTATCCACATATCCGCCATCATCCAGCGCAGGCCTTGCATGTCGGCCAATCGCTGGCCAAACTGCTTGCGGACCAGCATGTAGTCCCGCGCCATCTCAAAGGCGCCTTCCGCAACACCCAGCGCCATCACACCCATGCCGACCCGGGTCGCGTTATAGACCGATAGGGTTTGCACAAAGCCTTTCGAGCTTTCCGCAGTGCCTTGCGTGACGACATGTTCTTTCGGCACCCTGACATTATCGAAAAACAGCTCGCACTCGCTTGCCCCCCGGACACCCATCTTGTATTGGATTTTGTGCGCCCGAAACCCAGGCGCGTCCTTCTCGACCAACAGTGTCCCGATACCTTTGGCGCCTTTTGCCGGCTCGAATCTTGCGTAGACCAGATGGAGGTCGGCCCGATCCCCATAGGTCGTAAAGACCTTTTGGCCATTGACGACATAGTGGTCGCCATCCAGCACGGCCGTTGTGGTAATGGCCGTGCCGTCGGACCCCGCCTCGGGCTCCGACCAGGCAATACTGCACTCTTTTTCGCCACTGATGAATTGAGGAAGCAGTTTCTCGCGCAATGCCGCCGGCGCGCAGGTTGCAATGATTCTTGGCGATACATTTTGCTCGTGCACGATCAGCGCCGTCGCCAGGTCAACTTTGGCGATTTCCTCGATGACCAGATACGTATCGACCAGCCCCAGGCCCGATCCGCCGTACCGCTCGTCAATACTTAGGCCGAGGTACCCCAGCTCACACAACAGCTTCTTGTTTTCCTCGGGAAACGCCTCCTCCCTATCCCACTGCGCCGCTTTATCGCGAAACACATCATTGGCAAGGGTACGTGCGGCATCACGCAATGCAATTTGCTGCTCGGTGAGCTCGAAGTCCATCATATCGACCCCCTTTAACGCTGCACTTTGCTACGGAAATCCGGCTTGCGCTTTTCCAGGAAGGCGTTGACACCTTCCTTGGATTCTTCTGTCTGGTAATACAAAGCCAAGGCTTCAAACCCAAGGTTGCCAATCCCGCGGATCGCATCGGTATCCTGGTTGAAAGACCGCTTCGCGATGGCCAGGGCCGTTGGGCTTTTTTCCAGTATCTCGCGACACCACAGGTCCACTTCGATATCCAGGTCGGCGGCCGGAACGACCTTGTTCACCCACCCCATGCGCTCTGCCTCGGCTGCCGTATACCGGCGGCACAAAAACCAGACTTCGCGGGCTTTCTTTTCGCCAATCACGCGTGCCAGCAAGGCCGTGCCCCAGCCCGGATCGACCGATCCGACCTTAGGCCCGACCTGACCAAGGATGGCCGTATCAGCGGCGATGGCCAGGTCACACACGGTCACCAGCACATTGCCGCCACCGATCGCGTAGCCGTTGACCCGTGCAATGACAGGCTTGCGACAGTCACGTACAGCCGCCTGCATTTCCTCGACCGGCAAGCCGATGACGCCGCGCCCGCCGTAGTCGCCCTCATGCGACGATTGATCGCCACCGGTGCAGAAGGCCTTTTCGCCCGCGCCGGTAATCACGACAACCCCGACAGAGATATCGTGATCGGCATCTTTCATGGCCGAGATGATTTCCTCGCACGTATGCGCCCGGAATGCGTTGTAGACCTGCGGTCGGTTGATCGTAATGCGCGCAACCCCGTCTTGCTTCTCGTAGATAATGTCTTCGAATTTCATCGCCAATGCTCCTTAACCATGCATGGTCAAGCCACCAGAAATACTGATAACCTGCCCCGTCATATATGCTGCTTCATCAGAAAGAAGGAAAGCCACCATGCCCGCATAGTCTTCCGGCTGACCCAGTCGCTTCAATGGAATGGCGCGCTTCAAGCCTTCGACAATCTTGTTGCCGGTCTCTCCCGAGCCCACAAAGCTTTGAAGAATGGGCGTATCGGTCGGCCCCGGGCACAGTACATTGAGCGTGACGCCTTTCCTTGCCATTTCACGTGCCAATGTCTTGGTGAATGAAATCACGCCACCCTTGCAGGCCGAATAGACGGCCTCGCCCGACGAGCCGACTCGCCCGGCGTCTGAAGAGACATTGACTACGCGGCCAAAGCCACGGGCCGTCATCCCTTTAAGCACGGCATGGTGCATGGTCAAGGGACCGTAAAGATTGATGGCAACCAGCTTATCCCACAACGCCCGGTCCGTATCGAGAAAGTTGGCGACAGCATCCCAACCGGCAACATTCGCCAGTCCTTCCACCGGCCCGAATTGCGCCTCGTATTCATCAAGCGCGCGCTGCACATCTTCTTGACTGGAGATATCCACACGCCATGCTTGCGCCGTCCCCCCTGCCGCATTGATCTGCGACGCGGTCTCGTTTGCGCCGTCGCTATTCAGATCAAATATGCCGACCACGCACCCTTCTTCTCCCAGGCGCAGTGCCGCAGCGCGACCAATCCCGCTTGCGCCACCGGTAAGAATGACGCGACGCTCTTTCAAGCCTTTCATGTTTGCCTCCTTGGCCCTTCCTGACTGGACAATGATGTCCCTGATTCAATTTTTTTGAATTCTAACATACGTTAGACAGATAACAACAAAAAAAGAAAAAACGGCTTTGTGCATTTTAAGGTTGGAACCTGGAAAATCAGAGCCGCGACCTGAGTTGGCCGTTGCGTGCAAAAGGTGGTTGAAATCCCTTCCGGTTATGTTACGCTGTTTCGTGCAAAACATGGTTGGAGGGAGGCATGGCAGAAAACGGCAACGGTTCGACTTCGACGCTCGCGGACTTCATCTGGAAGAACGCCGAAGACCTCTGGGGAAACTTCAAGCACACCGACTTCGGCAAGATCATCCTGCCGTTCACGCTGCTCCGCCGTCTTGAGTGCGTGCTGGAACCGACCCGTGAGGAGACGCGAAAGGCCTACCTCGCGCACAAGGACAGTGGTCTCGACATTGACCTGATCCTGCGCCAGACCACGCGCTATTCGTTCTACAACACTTCCGAGTACACGCTTGCCACGCTGGGTGGTACGAAGACACGGCAGAACCTCCAAGACTATGTAGCCCACTTCTCGGACAATGCTCGGGTCATCTTCGAGCAGTTCGATTTCGGCAATACGGTGATCCGGCTCGACAAGGCCGGGCTGCTGTTCAAGATCTGCAAGAACTTCGCGGCCGTGGATCTGCACCCCGATGTGGTGCCGGATCGGGTGATGAGCAACCTGTACGAACATTTGATCCGTCGCTTCGGTGCCGAGGTTAATGAAGGCGCCGAGGACTTCATGACGCCGCGCGACGTGGTGCATCTGGCAACGTCGCTCCTGCTCGATCCCGACGACCCGTTGTTCGAGGCCAACCCTGGCTTGATTCGCACCCTTTACGATCCGACCTGCGGAACGGGCGGCTTTTTGACCGACGCCATGAACCACGTTGCCGACTACGGCAACCGATTCAAGGTGCCGCCCGTACTGGTGCCTCACGGGCAGGAACTGGAACCGGAAACCCACGCCGTCTGCCTGGCGGGCATGCTGCTGCGCACGCTGCCGACCGATCCGGGGCGCGACCTCTCCAAGAACATCAAGCTCGGCAGCACCCTCTCCAATGACCAGTATGCGGGTGAGCGTTTCCACTACGGACTTGCCAATCCCCCGTTCGGCAAGAAGTGGGAGAACGACCAGAAGGTCGTGACCGACGAACACAAGGACAAGGGCTACGACGGCCGGTTCGGCCCTGGGCTGCCGCGCATCAACGACGGCTCCATGCTGTTCCTCATGCACCTGGCGAACAAGCTGGAGCGCCCCGAGAAGGGCGGTGGGCGTGCGGCCATCGTTTTGTCGGGGTCGCCCCTGTTCAATGGGGGCGCCGGCTCGGGCGAATCGGAGATCCGCCGCTGGCTGCTGGAGGAGGATCTGGTCGATGCCGTCGTGGCCCTGCCCACCGAAATCTTCTTCCGCACCGGCATTGGCACCTATCTCTGGATTCTGTCGAACAAGAAGCCGGCGATGCGTCGCAACAAGGTGCAGTTGATCAACGCGACTGGCCTTTGGGTCTCGATCAAGAACGAGGGCAACAAGCGCCGCATGATCAGCGACGAGCAGCAGCGTCAGATCGTGGACATCTACGGCGCCGCCGAAGACGGCGAACTGTCCCGGATGCTCGACTATCGCCGCTTCGGCTATCGCAGGATCAGAGTGCTGCGCCCCTTGCGGATGTCGCTGCACCTCAACGCCGACACAATGGCTCGCCTGACGGAGAGCAAGGCGTGGGGCAAACTGACCGAGGTTCAGAAAGCGGCGTGGGAGCGGCTCTTGTCGCCGCACATTGGCGAAGTGAAGCCCTTTGCCTGGGCCGAGACCTTCGCGGCGGAAGCGCCGAAATCCGATGGTGCCATCGGCAAGGTGGGCAAAACCTTCATCAAGGCCATGATCGAGGCGTTCGGCGTCCGCGACCCGGAAGGCGAGGTGGTGAAGGATGCCGACGGCCAGCCGGTCGCCGATTCCGAACTGACGGATTACGAGAACGTCCCCTTGCTGGACAGCGTGCAGGACTACTTCGCCCGCGAGGTGCTGCCGCATGTGCCGGATGCGTACATCGACGAGACCTACCGCGACGACAAGGACAAGGAGATCGGCAAGGTCGGCTACGAGATCAACTTCAACCGCTACTTCTACAAGTACGTGCCGCCGCGCAAGCTGCACGACATTGACGAAGAGTTGAAGCAGGTCGAAGCTGACATCGCTGCGCTGCTGGGCGAAGTCACAGAGTAAGAAACGGAGCGAGTCATGGCCGCAACGAACTTCAAAACCGAGAACAACACCTTCAGGAAGCTGATCGGGAACGGTCTGACGTACCGCATTCCCCGCTTCCAGCGCGACTACAGTTGGACGAATGAGGAATGGGAAGATCTGTGGATGGATCTCCTGGGCACGCTCAAGGCCGATGGGGAGAGTGCGCACTACATGGGATACCTGGTTTTGCAGTCCGCCGACGACAAGACGTTCGATGTCATCGATGGCCAGCAACGCCTTACGACCATCAGCATCATCGTTCTCGCAATTCTCAAGAACATCCAGCGACTGATCAACGCGGGCAATGACGCGGAGCCTAACAAGCGCCGCATGGACCAGATTCGGCAGACCTATGTGGGCTACCTCGATCCCGTGACGCTGGTCGCGCGCCCCAAGCTGACGCTCAATCGCAACAACAACACCTATTTCCAGACCTACTTGGTGCCACTCGGGCACCTTCCGCAGAGGGGCTTCCGCGCCTCGGAACACTCGCTGCGCAAGGCTTTCGAGTGGTTCGACAAGCGCGTAGCCGAATACCTCAAGGCCAGCACAGGCGACGAGGGTATGCGGCTCGCGAAGCTCGTGGAAGACATCAGCGACCGACTGTTTTTCACGGTGATCACCGTCACCGATGAACTCAACGCCTACAAGGTGTTCGAGACGCTCAACGCCCGTGGTGTGCGCCTGTCCGCAACCGATTTGCTGAAGAACTACCTGTTCTCGGTTCTGGATCGGGGCGGTGAGACCGATCACGAGCTTCGCAACCTGGAAGACCGTTGGGAAGCCATCGTCGGCCGACTCCAGTCGGAGAACTTCCCGGACTTCCTTCGCGTGCACTGGAACAGCCGCCGCAGTTTTGCGCGCCAGGCCGACCTGTTCAAGACAATCCGTACCCAGGTCAGCACGCCGGAGGCCGTCTTCCAGTTGCTGCGTGATATGGAAGAAGACCTTGATACCTACCTTGCCTTGTCTTCTCCTGAACCCTCCGACTGGCCGCAGGAGGACAAGCAACTGGCGGGCGTGCTGAAGACCTTCCGGGTGCGGCAGCCGTTCCCGCTATTGCTGGCCGCCAAGCGGATCTTCGATGCGCCCGACTTCACGGGGTTGCTGCGCGCGACGGTGGTGATCTCGATGAGGTTCAATGTGATCGGTTCCTACAGCACTGCCGAGCAAGAGCGGAAGTACAACGAGGTCGCCGAACGCGTCGCAAAGAACGAGTTGAAAACGCTCGGGCAGGCGCTGCAACCCTTGCGCAGCATTTACCCGGATGACGCCGCGTTCAAAACGGCTTTCGCCGAGAAGACGATCCGTACCACCGACTCTCGAAATAACCGGGTGGTCCGCTTCATCCTCTGCGCGCTCGAAAAACACCTATCCGGCCAGGCCCATGACTTCGCCAGTGACGCCTTCAACATCGAGCATGTCTTGCCGCAAAACGCGGCCGACGGTTGGGGCGGGATCGGCAACGACGACGCCGAAGCCCTCGTGTACCGACTGGGCAACATGACGCTGCTCCAGGCCGGCGCGAACCGGGACTTGGGCAACCTGGATTACGCCCAGAAGCGGCCGACGTACCGGCAAAGCGGCTTTGCGATCACCAGGAAACTCGGCGACGACCACGCGGAGTGGACACCGGAGCGGATCGCCGCGCAACAGAACTGGATGGCGGCGCAGGCCACGGCCATCTGGCGCATTGCGCAACTGAGTTGAGGCGGGCATGAGTCACTACAAGCCTTACCCGGCCTACAAGGATTCCGGGGTGGAGTGGATCGGGCCGGTGCCGGAGCATTGGGACGTGATGCGGCTGCGCCACGTTGCAGCGTTCAAGAACAGCAATGTGGACAAGAAGATATACGATGGACAGGAAACGGTCAGCCTGTGCAACTACACCGACGTCTATTACAACGAGTTCATCACGTCGAATTTGCCGTTCATGCAGGCTACTGCTAGTCCTGCGGAGATCGAGCAGTTCACCCTGAAAAAGGGGGACGTGATTATCACGAAGGATTCGGAAGACCCTTCAGATATTGGAATTCCAGCACTTGTTGCTGAGGCGCTTCCCGGCGTTGTCTGTGGCTACCACCTGACGATGATTCGGGGTGCAGACTTTGTGACTGCACGTCTTCTTCATCGAGCGATCCAGTCACGGCCGACGCAAGCGCATTTCTTTGTGGAGGCGCCGGGCATTACGCGCTACGGGTTGAGCCAGGATGCCATTGGTGATCTGCCTCTTTGCATTCCGCCTGAAGACGAGCGGTACGCGCTGACGAATCAGATCGACCGCGAAACCGCCCGCATCGACGCCCTGATCACCAAGAAAACCCGCTTCATCGAGCTGCTGAAGGAAAAGCGCCAGGCGCTCATCACGCACGCCGTCACGAAGGGGCTTGATCCCAACGTCAAGATGAAGGATACGGGCGTGGAATGGATTGGGGAGGTGCCGGAGCATTGGACGATCACCAAGCTCAAGCATGTATCGCGGGCGTTGATTGGCCTCACCTATGCGCCTGAAGACGTTGTTACTGACGGCAAGGGAATTACCGTTCTCCGCTCGTCGAATATTCAGGGCGGTCAACTGGACTTGGCCGACATTGTTCAAGTCCGCACAGTTGTCGATCCAGAGTTGATGGTCAGAGTCGGGGACATCCTGATTTGTTCACGGAACGGAAGCCGAGCATTGATCGGAAAAAACATCCAGCTTGATGAGCGAAGCCTTGGTTGTACCTTTGGGGCGTTCATGACGGTTGTTCGAGGTAGCTTCAACGACTTCCTTTACTACGTTTTCAACTCTACTATGTTCGACGCCAATTCTGCGTTGTACATGACCTCGACGGTTAATCAACTGACCATTTCAATGATCGCGAACATGGAAGTTCCGTTGCCGCCCGAAGACGAACAACGGGCAATCGTTTCGCGTTTAGGGAAGGGGCTTTCGTCGTTGGATGCCCTGCTGTTCAAAACCCAGCGCAGCATCGACCTTCTCAAAGAGCGCCGCGCCGCCTTCATTACCGCTGCCGTCACCGGCCAAATCGACCTCCGGGAGTCTGCATGAGAGATGCCGCCCACCAGGAAAAGCACTTCGAGAACTACATCGTGACCAAGCTCGCCGAGCAAGGCTGGCTGGTCGGTGATACGGTCAATTACGACACCGAGCGGGCGTTGTACCTCGATGACCTGATTGCGTGGCTGAACGACTCCGGCCAGGGCGAGAAGTGGGCCAAGCTCCAGAAGGACAACGGCGAGCGGGCCGGCGAGGTGCTGATGGATCGGCTCGCCAAGGCGCTGACCGACCACGGCACCGTTCAGGTTCTGCGCAACGGTTTCTCGATTGCCGGTTGCGGGCACATTGACCTGTCGGAAGCCGCGCCCGAGGACAAGCGCAACGAGACCGTGCTCAAACGCTATGCGGCGAACCGCCTGCGCGTGGTGCCGCAGCTCGAATACCACCCGACGCGCAAGCTGGCGATTGATCTGGTGCTGTTCATCAACGGCATCCCGGTTGCCACGGTTGAAATCAAGACGGACTTCACCCAGTCGGCACAAGCGGCGATGGAGCAGTACCGCACCGACCGTCTGCCAGTCGATCCCAAGACTAAGCGCCGCGAACCGTTGCTGACCTTCAAGCGTGGTGCCGTCGTGCATTTCGCCATGTCGGATTCCGAGATCCAGATGACGACCAAGCTCGACGGGGAGAATACCTTCTTCCTGCCGTTCAACCAGGGTCATGCGGGCAATCCGCCGCGCGAGGATGGCGAGTATCCCGTCGCGTACTTCTGGGAAAAGATCTGCCAGCGCGATGCGTGGCTGCGCATCTTCCACAGCTTTGTCTATGTCGAGAAGAAGGATGTCGTTGATCTGAAGGGCAACTGGTCAAAGAAGGAAACGCTGATCTTCCCGCGCTTCCATCAATGGGACGCGGTGAACGCCATGATCATGGATGCCAAGGCCCATGGGCCGGGCATGCAGTACCTCTGCGACCACAGCGCCGGCTCGGGCAAGACCAGCACCATCTCGTGGACTGCGCACGATCTGGTCAAGCTGCGCCGGGACAATGGCGATCCGATCTTCAATAGCGTCATCATCGTCACCGACCGGACGGTGCTCGACAGCCAGCTCCAGGACGCCATCAAGCAGATCGACCATCAGTTCGGCGTGATTGCGGCCATCGACCGGCAAAAGTCGTCCAAGTCCAAGAGCAGGCAGTTGGCGGAAGCCCTGCTGGCCGGCACGCCGATCATCGTGGTGACGATCCAGACCTTCCCTTACGCGATGGAGGCCATCGTCACCGAGGAGGGGCTGAAGGACAAGAACTTCGCGGTCATCATCGACGAGGCGCACGCCTCGCAGACCGGATCGATGGCGACCAAGCTTCAGGCGACGCTCTCGCTGAGCAACAAGGGCGGCATGGGCGAACTGACCGTGGAGGAGTTGCTGGAAAAGCTCCAGCAATCCCGCGTCCGGCCTGCGAACATCAGCAACTTCGCCTTTACGGGCACCCCGAAGCACTCGACCTTCATGCTCTTCGGGCGTCGGCCTGATCCGTCGCGCCCCGCCTCGAAGACCAACATGCCGCGGGCCTTCCATCGGTACTCGATGCGGCAGGCCATCGAGGAAAACTTCATTCTTGATGTGCTGAAGGGCTATGTGCCCTACAAGACCGCCTTCAACCTTGGTAAACAGATCGAGGACAACAAACGGGTCAGCAGCAAGCAGGCGAAGAAGGCGCTGGCGCAGTGGATGAGCCTGCACCCGACCAACGTCACGCAGAAGGTGCAGTTCATCGTTGAACACTTCAGCAAGAACGTGGCGCACCTCTTGGACGGAAAGGCCAAGGCGATGGTGGTGACCAGTTCGCGGGCCGCCGCCGTGCGCTACAAGAAGGGCTTTGACGCCTACATCGCCAAACACCCGGAGCATGCGGGCATCCGCTCTCTGGTGGCCTTCTCGGGCAAGATCACCGGCAAGCAGGTGATGCACGCGGACGATGAGCGCCTGGCCGGCGACGAGTTCATCGTGGATGAGAAGGATGAGTTCACCGAGATCAATATGAACCCGGACGTGAACGGTCAGGACTTGCGCCTGGCCTTCGACCGCCCGGAATACCGCGTGATGCTCGTCGCCGACAAGTTCCAGACCGGCTTTGATCAGCCCAAGTTGGTGGCGATGTATATCGACAAGAAGATCGCCAACGATGTCGAGATCGTCCAGACCTTCGCCCGTCTTAACCGGACGGCTCCGGGCAAGGACGAGGTGTTCATCATCGATTTCGTGAATGACCCGGAGAACGTCCGTCGCGCCTTCGCCATGTACGACGAGGGGGCCGAAATCGAGGACGTGCAAGATCCCAACGTGGTTTATGAGATCAAGGAGCCGCTGGACGGGATGGGCTTCTACGACGCGGACGATCTGGCGGCCTTCAAGGAGGCGCGCTTCAAGACCATCCGCGACATCACCCAAGCCCATGATCCTCAGCACAAGGCGCTCTACGCCGCGACGGAGCGCCCCACGCGCATCTTCAACCAGCGCCTCAAGATGCTGCGCGATGCGGTCGCCACCTGGGAGGATGCCTTTGAAAAGGCGCATCGGAATGGCGACGAAGCAGGCATGAAGTCCGCCGACCATCAGCGCCGCGACTTTGCCAATCAGGTCGCCGAGTTGATGGCCTTCAAGAGCGGGTTGGGCCGGTTCTGCCGTACCTACGCCTACGTGGCGCAACTGATCGACTTCGGAGATCCCGAGCTGGAGAATTTCGCGGCTTTCGCCAAGCTGCTCCAGAAACGGCTCAATGGCGAGTCCCCGGATAACATCGATCTCAAGGGGCTGGTGCTGACCGGGTTCGACATCAAGGCGAAACCGGATCAGAAACCGGACGACGAGGATCGGCCGACCTTGAAGACCGTTGGCCCAGGCGGCAGGACACGTACCGGGGACGATGCGGACTACCTGAAGGAGATCATCGACCGTCTCAATCGCTTGTTTGGGGACGTCGCTCCGGTGCGCGACCAGATGGCCTTCGCTAATCAGGTGGCCGCAATCACTCGCGAAAACGACGTGGTGATGGCGCAGATCGAGAACAACACGCGCGATCAGGTCATGAAGGGCAACCTGCCTGGGGCGGTACAGAGCGCGGTGGTTCGGGCGCTTGGCTCACACCAGAAACTCGCGACGATTCTGTTGAAGGCCGACAAGCAGGCCATGACGGCATTCACGGACTTGATCTACGAACTGGATCGCGACCGCCGCAACCTCGATCTGGACGAAGCGAGTGCTTGATCTGCTCAATCTCTCCGGCGTCGAGCCAGCGGACCTGCGCTGCGAGGATGGCGTAATCACCGTCGTCGCCAATGCAGTCGATGGGAGTCCGCCGGAGTGTCCGGAATGTGCTCGCCCGATGTACCGGCACGGCAAGCGCACCAGCATCTTCGCCGATACGCCATTGCAGATGCAGCCGACCCGGCTTGAGATCGTGCGCCCGCGCTACCGCTGCGATGCCTGCGGGAAGATGACACTCCCGGAGGTTTCCTTTGTTGACGAGCGTCGGCGTGCCACCCGGCGCCTGGTCGATGCCATACGCGAACGATGCCTCTCGACGACGTTCCACAGCATGGCGCAGCAGACCGGCCTTGCCGTCAACACGATCAAGAACATCGCGCATGACTTGATCGAGGAACTGGAACGAACCGTCCGGTACGAGACCCCGGTCATCATGGGAATCGATGAGGTGAATCTGGCCGGCGGATACCGCTGCGTCATTACGAATCTGGCGACCAACAACGTCTTCGACATGCTGGAAGAGCGGACTCAGGAGCATCTGAAGCCCTACTTCGAGAAACTGCCCGACCGTGAGCGGGTCGAATGGGTCTGTACCGATATGTGGCGCCCCTTCAAGAAGTCGTTTGGCGCCTACCTGCCGAACGCCCGACTCGTCATCGACAAATTCCACGTCGTTGAGAAGGCATCCAATGCGCTGGACGAGGAGCGCAAGAAGTACCAGGCTGCGCTGTCGAAGAGAGAGCGGGTGTTCGTCAAGAAGTCGATACGGTGGCTCACCCTGAAACGCCCTTCCACCCTTACGGCTGCCGAGCAGGAGGCTTTAGAGGAGGTTCGCAACCACATCCCGGAACTGGCGATAGCCTACGACTTGAAGGAGGCGTTTTACCGGATTTATGACGACCCCGACAAAGGCTCGGCAATGCGCGCCTTCGAGGCTTGGGAAAACGTGCTGCCAACGAAAGGAATGGAGGGGTTCAAGGCGCTGGCGAAGACCGTCCACAATCACTACGAGGACATCTTTGCCTACTGGGATTCCCCAGTCCAGATCACCAATGCCTACACCGAGAGCCTGAACGGCCTGATCAAGATCGCCAACCGGCTGGGCAGGGGCTACAGCTATGAAATCATCCGGGCCAAGACCCTCTACGCCAAATACGCCAGAAAAGTCGGCTCCGGCGTTCGTCTCGATGCAGCGGGTAAGACTGCGATTCCAACCACAGGCACCGCTCTGCAAGTCGAGTACGGCCCCCACATTCCAACCTTGGTCGAGATCGCGGAATCAGGTGGACTGGACTGACAGATCACCCGTTTCCAACCTCATTTTGCAAATAGCCGAAAAAACTCAATAAAGACAAGGTCTATCAATCAGATACGTCATTGTCACGACAACGCCACCACGCCTTGCAATACGTTTTTTTCACCGCATGCCCCATAAATCTATGCGACAATCTGCCCTTCAGGACAACTTAAGCTTCAACGATCATCCATCAGTCGACGGTCAGTTGATAAGCAAGGGCATGCGAAGTGAAGCAGCAAACCGACATAGCAGCTAGCCTCCCGCGCAGAACAGGACGGGCACCCAAGAAAAAGACAGGGAACAGTGCCACACCCCCGGTCAAATCCAGCAAACAAAAAAGTGCGCAGGCCGACAAAGCAGCTTCGTCACCTGGCACGCGACCCGCCCGCAAGAAGCGCACAGAAACTGAACGAAATGGCGAGCGCACACGCGCGATCATTTTGGAACATGCCGCCCGTCTGCTTCGGGAAAATGGATACGCTGCGGTGTCATTGCGACAAATTGCCGCGGAAGCCAATATCAAGGCAGGCAGCATCTACTACCATTTCAGTTCCAAAGAAGAAATCCTTTACCACGTGCTGGAAGAAGGCCTGCGAGTCATTGTTCAGGAAGTCAACGAAGCCATCGCAAAGCTACCGCCAGACGCCAGCTTTCGTGACCGACTGCAAACCGTCATCAAAAGCCATTTGCATGGCCTTCTGCGTGTTGGCGACTACTCATCCGCCAATATCCGCATCTACGGCCAAGTCCCACCCGAAGTGCGAAAGCGTCACTATGTTTCCCGGCGGGAATTTGCGGACTGGTGGGATCGCTTCCTGATGCAAGCCAAAGAAGAAGGGGCCTTAAGAAAAGACCTTAACCTGAGTGTCGTGCGCGTGTTCGTCGTGGGCGCACTGAACTGGACGGTTGAATGGTATGACCCCAAGCGGGGCTCATTTGATGAAGTCGCGGATCAAATCTACCGAATCATCGCGGATGGCCTGTCCATAGAATGACGGCATACGACGGCCACAACGTGCCACGCATTTAGCGCACAGGCTCCGGCAAACCCGCCCATCCACTTCCAGCCAACCGGCCGCGCGTATGTGCTGTGCCCCGGGTTCCACCCTAGCGCTTCATTCGCGCTTCACGCCGCCGTTTGCTTTTATTCCTGGATGGCGTTGGGGGTGGCATGTTGCGCATGATTTCAGCCTGGCGCCGTTGCGCCTGTTCGGCAGCGCGTGTCGCGCGACGTTTGAGGACAAACCTTGAAATGGCAAAAGCGACCGCGAAGGCAACCACCAGTATGATGCCGCTGGGCAAACTTATCATTGAAACGATTCCGCAAGAGGACGGCTATCGCGCCCTGACTCAACAGGCTCTGATTTTAGCGCGATTCTTTGTGGAGCCTCTGGCTGCGGCGCGGCCCATTGCGCCCGCGCAAACCGTCAGCAGGCGGGCACCGTCCCAAAATAAAAGACCGGCACAGCGGCATCAGATTTTAAGGCGACATAGTATGGAACGCGGTCATGCGCTGATAGCCATCCGCCGCCCTGAGCAAGGTTCCTTCGGAAAACGGACGCCCCACCAACTGGAAAGAAGCCGGCAAGCGCCCGGAAGTGAACCCGCAAGGCACTGCAATTGACGGCAAGCCCAGATAATTGATGCCTCGCGTGCAACGCGTGACCTGCCCCAACAAGGCAGCGCGTTCGTCTTCCGGCCCTTCGGTCGTCTGTGCAATGGACGGCACAGGTACCGCCAGCGTCGGCAAGTGAACCATATCGGCATGTTGCATGACGGTAGCGAGCCATTCCTGAGCGATCTGCCCGCGCATCATCATGGCTTCGATGTAGCGCGTGGCCGGGTAGGCCAGGCCAGGCACAATACGAGAACGCACTTGCTCGCCGTAATCGCCAGGCCTATCCGTCAGCCACGGTAAATGCAGAGTGGCGGCCTCCGCCCCCATCACTACCTGCATCAGAGCATTGATCAAATTCATATCAGGCACATCAGTGCGCACGATGCGGGCACCGCCAGCCTTAAATACATCCAGGCTCTGATCCAGCAACGACAAAATGGCCGGATCCGCGTGCTCCCGGTAATACGCCTCAGGCACTGCAATGGTCAGATCGCTGATATCCCCCGTCAAGTCCTGCTCATAGTTTTTGACACAGCCATACACCGTAGCCCCATCCTGGGGGTCCGGGCCGGCAATGACTGAGAGCAGGCGCGCGATGTCTTTTGCCGAACGGGCGATAGGCCCGATCGTATCCAGGGAAGGGGCCAGCGGCATGGCCCCGCTCAGGGAAACCAGTCCATGCGTGGGCTTCAACCCCGTCACCCCGCACATGGCGGCCGGATGCCGAATCGAACCGCCGGTATCCGACCCTAATGACGCAGCGACAAGGCGCGCTGCCACCGCCGCGCCGGAGCCTGAAGACGACCCTCCCGGGCAATAATCGGTATTCCAGGGATTGCGACCATGGCCATGATGAACATTCAAGCCTGTCGGCGACAAGGCAAACTCGGCCATGTGCAAAGTGCCCAGGTCCACTGCCCCCGCAGTGTCCAGGCGAGCCAGCGCCGTACTGGTTACCGCCGGCACAAAATCCTGACGGATTTTCGACCCGACGGAACAAGGCCGCCCGGCACGATAAATCAAATCCTTATGCGCCAGTGGCACGCCCGCCAGGGGGCCCAGTGCTTTCCCACTGGAACGGGTCAGGTCAACAGAGCGAGCGGCCTCCAGCGCGCGGTCACGCTCGATACGGACGATGGCATTCAGGCCGGGACCAAGTTGATCAAGGCGGTCCAGGCTTGACTGCACAACCGCTTCGGCTTTGATCGAGCCATCGGCAACGGCCTGCGCAAGCGCCACCACGCCTAAGTCGTGCAGTGCTGTCACGCGCCACTCCCATGGTCACCGTCTTGGTGCTGCATCAGAAAAGTCCCATAGCTCCAGGGGGGCTGATCAAAGCATAGTCGTTGCCTGGCCGCATCAGCAACGACCTGACCCGCGCTCTGTGCAACCTGAAGCAAACTTTGCTGCTCGCTTTCCGGAAGCAGGACGCCGCTAAAACAACGCAGCCGGTCAGGAGATCCAGACATCGTCATACCTGCTCCGCTTACTGAATGCCCAGAAAACCAGACAACACGTCGGGCGTTTGCCGGACACGCTCACAAAGGTCTTCATGAATGACGCGTCCTGACTCCAGGACATAGAGCCGATCGGACACGGCCAGGGCGCTATACAAATTCTGCTCGACCAGCAAAATGGACAAACCCACTTGCTTCAGTTCAACGATGATGTTCTCCAAGGCCTGAACCATCACCGGCGCCAACCCTTCGGAAGGCTCATCCATCAGGATAAGTTCGGGGTCGAT
>Ga0180219_1000561_pt1 | contig 29509 bp, 31 predicted proteins | sample eDN3rd30CBELigMG_FD_151338 | JGI IMG/M metagenome (GOLD analysis project Ga0180219, IMG submission 151338) | Enriched Miracle-Growth compost microbial communities from Emeryville, California, USA - eDNA 3rd pass 30_C BE-Lig MG (version 2)... ... | reverse complement strand
TGGGCTGACCCCATTTCCTAGGTCCGGTGGTTCTGAGAGTCGTCCTGTTGCCCCGTGGTTGCGGGCAGGGAGACTGGTCAGATCATGTCGAACAGTAGGAAGCGTCACACCCCGGAGCAGGTCGTTCGCAAGCTCGGTCAGGCCGACCGGATGCTCGCCGATGGCGCGGATGTCGCGGCGGTGTGTCGGGAGCTCGGGGTGTCCGAGCAGACGTACTACCGGTGGCGTAACCAGTTCGGCGGCCTTAAAGCCGACGACGCGAAGCGCCTGAAGGAGCTTGAGAAGCAGAACGCGACGCTCAAGCAGCTGCTCGCGGAGGCGGAACTGGAGAAGGCCGCGCTGAAGGAGCTGGCTGAGGGAAACTTCTAGGCCCGGGCAGGCGCCGCGCCGCCGTCGCTCACCTGATCAGGACACTGCAGGTGAGCGAACGGATGGCGTGCCGTCTGGCCGGGCTCTCACGCTCCGCATACCGACGCCCACTCAAGGGCGACACGGTCGCGGACCCGGACCGCGCGTTGCGTGACTGGCTGCGCGCCTGGGCGAAGAGCCATCCCCGCTACGGGTACCGGCGGGCGTATCACGACGCCCGCGCCGAGGGGTGGGTCGTGAACCACAAGAAGATCCAACGCCTCTGGCGTGATGAGGGTCTGCGCGTCCCGCAACGGCGTCGACGCAAACGCGTCGGATCCTCAACGGCCGACGCGCCGACGGCGGACGCGCCGAACGTGGTGTGGGCGGTGGACTTCCAGTTCGACGCCGACGAGCAGGGCCGGCCGATCAAGATCTGCTCGATCGTCGACGAGCACACCCGTGAATGCATCGGCGGGCTCACCGAACGGTCGATCACCGCCGACCGGCTCACCACCCACCTCGAAGACCTCGTCGCCGTCCGCGGCGCCCCGGCCGTGCTCAGATCGGACAACGGACCGGAGTTCATCAGCGACGCGATGGCCGACTGGGCCGGCACCCGCACCGGCCTGTCCTACATCCCGCCGGGATCGCCGTGGCGCAACGGGTACGTCGAGTCGTTCAACAGCCGGATCCGCGACGAGTGCCTCAACATCAACAGCTTCTACTCGCTGCTGCACGCGCAGGTCGTGATCGGCGACTGGAAGGACGAATACAACCATCACCGCCGGCACTCCTCACTCGGCTACCTACCGCCCGCCGAGTACGCTCGGCAATGCACCCATCAAATCGAAACCGACGACTCACAGAGCGTCCGGACCGAATGAAGGGGTCAGCCCACTGACGTAGCGGATGCCGGGTTCGGGCCAGGGGTGTTCGATGAGGAGTTCGCCCGTGCTGACGCTGTAGAAGGCGATCGTCGCCTTGTCGCTGACGATGGTGACGAGTGTTCCGGCCAGGTGGCTTCCGATCTGGAACTTCACGCCCTTGACCTTGATGCCGCCGCTGACGGTGACGCGCCGGGTGTTCTCCGGGAGCAGCGCACCCGCTGCCGCGACCGGTGAGGACGGCGAGGCGGCGAGAAGCGGTCGAGGCGGTTCGGCGGCCGGCGTCGCATCCCAGGCCTGCTGCGGGGTGACGTGCCCAGGCAGTCCTTGGTGGGGACGCTCGGTGTTGTAGATCCGGTCGAACTCGTCGACCTGCGCCTGGAGCTCGCCGAGCGTTGCGGCCATGGGCTGCTTGTCGAGGTATCGGAACAGGGTCTGGTGGAAGCGCTCGTTCTTGCCCTGCGTGGTGGGCTTGTAGGGCTTCCCGGTGATCGGCTCGACGCCAAGCCGGGTGACGTAGTCGACGAGCTGGCCGACGATCCCTCGCCGGGACGGGTTCAGTGCGACGCCGTTGTCGGTGAGCAGTCGCTGCGGAACGCCGTGCGCCGCGATGCCTTTCGCGACAACGTGCACTGCGGCGTCGGAGGTCTCACCCGCGGCGACGTGCGATGCCACAGCGAGGCGGGAGTGGTCGTCGATGAGCTGGAAGATCACGCACTTGCGGCCGCCGGTGAGGACGTACTCGGTCGCGTCGAGCTGCCAGCGCGCGTTCGGCGCGGGATACACGAACCGGCGAAACGACGCGCGCGGTCGCTTGTTCGGTGCCGCCCGGGCGACTCCCGCGTCACGGAACACACGCGACAGCGACGCCGTTGATGGTGCCGGCAACCCCATCGCGGTCATCTTCGCGTGCACGCTGATCGGCCCGTGATCCAGCCCTGACTGCTCCAGCGACGCACGCACCTGCAGAGCCTGAGTCTTGATGTCGTCGCCCAGCTGCGTCGGTGAGGTGTGCGGCCTGCGTGACTTCGGCTCGAGCAGCGCGGCGGGCCCTTCAGCGGTCGCACGCGAGCGCAAGAGGTAGAACGTCTTCCGCGAGATGCCGTGTTCGGCGCAGAACGTCGTCACCGCCCCGCGCGGCGCGTCGTCGGGCCACTGCGAGATCGCGAGACGGACACGGGGATCAACAGGCTCGTTTCTGCTCACACCTACATGAGAGCGGCGGAAGTGTCACCACGAGCGACCCCGGAACCGTCACCGAAGTCCTGATGCAGAACCGTCACCGATGTCCTGCGAGATGACAATCCTTACTTCAAGAACGGAACGAAACCCAGGCCGATTCAGGGCCGCCGAGGCGAAGAAGATGGGCCAGGCGCGAACCTCGACCAAGGGCGGACCCTTGGTCGCAGGTTCACACCTGACCCGTTTGGGGTGAGTAACGGGACTTGAACCCGCGACCCCCTGGACCACAACCAGGTGCTCTACCAACTGAGCTATACCCACCATGTGCCTGCACGCAGGCAACCAGTCGATTCTATTACAGCTCGGAGGCGAACATTGACACTGTCGCCGCCGAAACCTCTCGAGCCATGTCACTGGTGGGTCCGGGCTCGGGGACGAACACCACCTGACGGTAGTACGCGAGCTCCCGAATCGACTCGCGGATGTCTGCCAGCGCGCGGTGCCCGCCGTCCTTCGCGGGGGCGTGGAAGTATGCCCTCGGATACCACCGACGCGACAGCTCCTTGATGCTCGAGACATCGACGTTGCGGTAGTGCAGCCAGCGATCCACGCGCGGCATATATCGCGCGAGGAACATCCGGTCGGTTCCGATCGTGTTGCCGGCCAGGGGCGCCTTGCCCTCGGGGACGAAGCGCTGAATGTACTCGAGCGACTTGAACTCGGCCTCGGCGACGCTGACGCCGTTCGGGATCTCATCGAGCAGGCCGGAGGTGCGGTGCATCTCGGTCACGAACTCGCTCATGTTGTCGAGAGCCGCCTGGTCGGGCTTGATCACGATCTGAAAGCCCGGATCGAGGATCTTCAATTCGTAATCCGTCACGATGATCGCGATCTCGACGAGCTGGTCGACGGAGAGGTTGAGGCCCGTCATCTCGCAGTCGATCCAGACGAGCCGGTCGTTCTCCGCTGCTCCCACCATGTAGCCATCCTAACGAGCGCGCCTGACACGGCAGCGCCGACGACCGCCCGCGGCGGCCGACGCGGTGAGACTGGAGCCCCCCCAGGAGGATTCGAACCCCCGACCTGGCGGGTAGAAACCGCTCGCTCTGTCCACTGAGCTATGAGGGGAAGTGGTGGATCCATTCCTACCGTACCGCGACAGTCGGCAGCGATTGCCTCTCCGACGCGCGACCTGCCGCCGCCATAGCGCACCGAGCGCGTCTGGCGTACGGTCGGGGACACCGGAAGGGAGTGTGACATGACAACCACGGAAGCCTCCACGCTCTGGCTGGCGTATGACGCGGAGGGGCGCGTCGCCGGCACGATCCGCAAAGCCGACGGCACTTACACGGTCACGATGGCAGGAGCAGACAAGTCTCTCGGCGCCTACCCGGCGATGGAGATCGCCAAGAAGGCGCTTCACGCGCACATGCCTCCGGGTTCCGACTGGCCGCAGTTCCGTGAGCACTGACGACGCCGGGGCGGCGGCGTCCTCGCCTCTGTGAGGACCGCCGCTCCGTGCGCTCAGTGTGCCGGCGCCGACTCCGCCGTCTGTTCGGCGGGGACCTTCGGCCGACGGTCGAACCAGGGCAGCGCGAGGTGCACAGCGGGCCCGATCAGTGCGGCGAACAGCAGCGTGCCGAGGCCGACCGTGCCGCCCAGCAGCCAGCCGGCGACCAGCACGGACACTTCGACAATGAGGCGGGCGAACCAGATCGGCCACCCCAGGCGGCTGTTGATGCCCGTCATGAGCCCGTCGCGCGGCCCCGGGCCGAAGTTCGCGCCGATGTAGAGCCCGGACGCGAGCGCCACAAGGGCGATGCCCGCGAGGAACACGGCGAGCTGGACGACGAATCCCTCGATCGGCGGCACAAGCCCGAGTGTGATCTGCATGCTCGTGCCGACGAGCAGGATGTTCGCGATCGTGCCGACCCCGGGCTTCTGTCGGAGCGGGATCCACAGCAGCAGCACGAAGAAGCCGAGAAGATTCGTGACCCAGCCGATTCCTATGCCGGTCTGGAGGGAGATGCCCTGCGCGAAGACGGTCCACGGATCTAGGCCGATGCTCGCCTGCACCATGAACGCGCAGCCGGCGCCGTAGAGCAGGAGGCCGACGAGCAGCTGAATCGAACGCAACACCATGGATCCCATCACATCGCATGATTGGCCTTCTCAGAGCAGGCCAATCGCCATAAAGTGGCCGGATGGACTCTCGGGTGTCGGCACGTGTTCTCAGCAGCGCGCTGGGCGGGTGGCGCACGCGCGAGCCGGCTTACGAGGCGCTGGCCGACGGCATCCGGCTGCTCTGCCTCGACAACCGGCTGGCACCTCGCACCGCGCTTCCTGCCGAAAGAGAGCTTGCTCACGCTCTGTCGGTGAGCAGGACGACCGTCGCGGCCGCGTACCGCTCCCTGAGGGAGTCGGGGCATATCTCGAGCGTGCGCGGCTCGGGCAGCGTCACGCTCCCACTCGGGCGCCGAGAGTCCGGGGCCCCGCGCGTGGCAGCCGACGACATCGACCTCGTGCAGGCCAGCCCTGCCGCCTGGCCCGGACTCGCAGGCGTCATGAGCGACGCAGCGCAGGACGTGGCGGCCCTCGTGTCGCGTGCCGGGTACGACATCGTCGGCTCGGCCGCCCTGCGAGCGGCGATCGCGGACCGCTACACCCAGCGAGGCCTGTCGACCACGCCCGAGCAGATCGTCGTCACGACCGGCGCCCAGAGCGCGATCCACCTGTTGGCAACGACGCTCCTGCACCGCGGGGACCGCGCCGCAATCGAGACGCCGACCTACCCCCACGCCGCTGAGGCGCTGCGCCGGGCAGGTGCGCGGCTCGTGAGCATTCCGGTCACGACGGATGACGGATGGGATCTCGACCGTGCTGTCCAGGTCTTCGCCCGTACGGGGCCGTCGATCGCGTACCTCATGCCGCATTTCCAGAATCCGACGGGGCGAAGCATGACGCCCGAGGAGCAGGAAGTCATCCACGCCGCCGCACGATCGTCGAACTCGGTGATCGTGGTCGACGAGACGACAGGGGAGCTGGCCATCGACCACCCTGTCCCGTCGGCCCTCGCGTTCCCGGATGATCGGGTCGTCCGGGTGGGCTCGCTGGGGAAGACCATCTGGGGCGGCCTGCGCATCGGATGGATCCGGGCCGATCGCGAGATCGCGGCGGAGGTCATCGCCGGCCGCTCCGCGAACGAACTCGGCACGCCCGAGTTCGAGCAGGCTGTGGCCGTGCGGCTCATCGGGGAGATGTCGGCCATTCTGGTGCAGCGCGCCACGCTTCTCCGTGAAGGGCGAGACGCCCTCACATCGGCGCTCATCGACAGGCTGCCTCGGTGGCGGGTGCCGACGGTGACTGGCGGCGTCTGCCTCTGGGTCGAGCTCGATGCTCCGCTCAGCTCCGGCCTCGTGCTCGCGGCGCGCCAGCGGGGGCTGCACCTGTCTGCGGGGCCGCGCTTCTCGCCCGACGGCGGGCACGAACGTCATCTGCGCATCCCTTTCACGGCGCCCGCCGACCAGCTGCGTCGTGCTGTCGAGATCCTCGCCGCGGTGTGGCCGGAGGTGCGCACCGCGGCCCCGCGTGGGATCGTCGAACCGACTGAGGCGCTGGTCTGAGCGGCGTCGCTCGATCAGCGCGACAGACGCAGGCAGTCGACCGCCTCCCGGGGTGTCCAGAACTCACCGATGTCCCGGAATGTGCGACTCGAGACCTGGAATCGGCGTGCGACGAAGCGCCGGCCACGGACGTCTGTCCGCACCGTCAGGTGGCCGACGGCACGTCCCTCGCGATCCACGACGCGCCAGAGCGCGTCGCCTACCCGGAGCATCCGCATGCCGCTGATGACTCCGGGGAGTTCCATCGTGTAAAGCGTGAGCGCCATGTCTTCTCCTCTCGGTTCGAACATATGTGCGACGTCCGACATCGCCCCCGGCTTCCTCCACAAGGGACGGGCGGCCGTCACATCCGCACGGGAACACGGCGATCGCACCGGGGTGCAGGCAGACCGCGGGATCCTCGACCAGTGCGGGAAGCCCCGCCGAGAGGAGAAGAGCATGAGCGACCAGATCACCATCGTCGGGACCGTCGTGAACGATCCTGAACGCCGGCGGACATCGGGAGGAGTCACCGTTGCGAACCTTCGGGTCGCGAGCAACGTCCGCCGCCGCGACGAGGCGACAGGGTCATGGGTGGACGGCCACACCAACTGGTACTCCGTGTCGGCCTACCGCGGGCTCGCCGAACACACGCTTGCGTCGGTGCGCAAAGGCCAGCGCGTCGTCGTGGTGGGCGCGTTCAAGCTTCGGGAATGGGAGTCGAACGGCCGGCAGGGCGTGGCGGCGGAGATCGATGCCTTCTCGCTCGGCCATGACCTGCTGTGGGGCACATCGACCTTCACCCGGCAGGAGCGGGCCGTCGGGGTCACGTCGACGCTGGAGGCGGATGCCGGAACGGCAGAGAATCAGCGCGGCAGGCAGAGCGCAGGCGCGCCGACGACCTCCGAGGGCTCCGCGGAGTGGGCGCCGGCGCCTTTGGAGGATGCCACTCCGTTCTGACGGTCGCCGGGCCGGGGGATCCATGTGCAGCGAAGTGTGCGACGTAGACTCGCGGAGTGCAGCGATCCCTCTCCCGTTCCGCTCTCTTCGCCGTCGTCGGACTGATGACGATCGCGATCGCCGCCTGCTCGTCTGACGGATCGGCCGCGCCGTCGCCGACCGCCTCTCCTGCCGTCACCGTCTCCGATGCGCCGACGCCGACGCCGACGACGCCGGTGCTGGTGCCGGAAGGCACCGCCGAGGACAACCTCGCCGTGTTCACGTGGGTGACGGAGACGGTCTGGGACTCCGACGATCGGGTCAAGGGCCGGGCATACATCGATGCGCTGGAAGATGCCGGCTTCGACCGAGAGGACATGGAGGTGACGCGTGACGAGTCCACCGTGGGCAATCCCGCCGAGAGCATCCAGTTCTCCGTCCTGTGGCGCGACGAGTGCATCGTCGGGCAGGTCGGCCCTTCGACCGAGAAGCCGACAGCCGTCGTGCTCCCGGAACTCCCGGAGGGCGGCTGCCTGGTCGGACAGACCCGCCCGATCGACTGGTGATCGCTGCCGTCCGGTCGATTGCGAGTGCGGGTCGGCGCAGAGTCAGGCACGCGTCGCGGTATCCGGAGAGAACGGCGTGCGCGAACGGTAGGCTGGGAGGCTGACGTCATCACGCATTGGAGAGCGTTTTACCCCTATGGCTGAGTACATCTACCAGATGGTCCGTACCCGCAAGGCGGTCGGAGAGAAGCTCATTCTCGACGACGTCACGATGGCGTTCCTTCCCGGCGCGAAGATCGGCATGGTCGGACCCAACGGCGCCGGCAAGTCGACGATCCTCAAGATCATGGCGGGGCTCGACCAGCCGTCGAACGGCGAGGCGAAGCTCGCCCCCGGCTACAGCGTCGGAATCCTCATGCAGGAGCCCGAGCTCGACGAGTCCAAAACGGTCCTGGAGAACATCCAGGAGGGCATCGCGATCAAGGCGAAGCTCGATCGCTTCAACGAGATCTCGGGACTCATGAGCGACCCCGACGCCGACTTCGACACGCTTCTCGCCGAGATGGGGACGCTCCAGGAGGAGATCGACGCCGCCGACGCATGGGACCTCGACTCGCAGCTCGAACAGGCCATGGACGCCCTTCGCACGCCTCCCGGCGACGCCTCCGTGAGCAACCTCTCGGGCGGTGAGAAGCGTCGTGTCGCGCTCACCAAGCTCCTCCTGCAGAAGCCCGATCTGCTCCTGCTCGACGAGCCCACGAACCACCTGGACGCCGAGAGCGTCCTCTGGCTCGAGCAGCACCTGCAGAAGTACCCCGGCGCGGTCATCGCCATCACTCACGACCGCTACTTCCTCGACAACGTGGCGGAGTGGATCGCCGAGGTCGACCGCGGCCGGCTTATCGGCTACGAGGGCAACTACTCGACCTACCTCGAGAAGAAGGCCGAGCGTCTCGAAGTCCAGGGCAAGAAGGACGCCAAGCTCGCGAAGCGCCTCGCCGAAGAGCTCGAGTGGGTCCGCTCCAACGCGAAGGGGCGTCAGGCCAAGTCGAAAGCGCGTCTCGCGCGCTACGAGGAAATGGCCGCCGAAGCTGAGCGCACCCGGAAGCTCGACTTCGAGGAGATCCAGATCCCGCCGGGGCCGCGTCTGGGCAGCATCGTCATCGAGGCCAAGAACCTCAAGAAGTCGTTCGGCGATCGCTCGCTGATCGACGGCCTCAGCTTCAGCCTTCCGCCGAACGGCATCGTCGGTGTCATCGGTCCCAACGGCGTCGGAAAGACGACGCTGTTCAAGACCATCGTGGGCCTCGAACCGCTCGACGGGGGCGACCTCAAGGTCGGCGAGACGGTCAAGATCAGCTACGTCGATCAGACCCGCGCCAACATCGATCCGAATAAGACGCTGTGGGAGGTCGTCTCGGACGGACTCGACATCATCACGGTCGGCAAGACCGAGATCCCCTCGCGCGCGTACGTGTCGAAGTTCGGCTTCAAGGGGCCCGACCAGCAGAAGAAGGCAGGCGTGCTGTCGGGTGGTGAGCGCAACCGGCTCAACCTCGCCCTCACGCTCAAGGAGGGCGGCAATCTGCTGCTTCTCGACGAGCCGACCAACGACCTCGACGTCGAGACGCTGCAGTCGCTCGAGAACGCGCTGCTCGAGTTCCCCGGCTGCGCCGTCGTGATCACCCACGACCGGTGGTTCCTCGACCGCATCGCTACGCACATCCTGGCCTACGAGGGCACCGAGGAGCAGCCCGACCGCTGGTACTGGTTCGAGGGCAACTTCGAAGCGTACGAGGCGAACAAGATCGATCGCCTCGGCCCCGACGCCGCGACACCGCACCGCTCCACCTATCGCAAACTCACGCGTGACTGACAGCGGCCCGCGCCTCCACGTCCCCATCCACCTGCGGTGGGGAGACCTCGATGCGTTCAATCACGTGAACAACACGTCGATGCTGAAGCTCTTGGAGGAGGCGCGGGTGCGCGTCTTCTGGACCCCGGAAGACGGCGACATGGCGCCGGAGACCGCCGTCGTCAGCAGCAGCATCGACGCCGGGCTGCTCACGCTCATCGCACGTCAGGAGATCGAGTACCTCGCGCCCGTCCCGTATCGGCGTGAGCCGCTGGACGTGCAGCTGTGGTTCAGCAAGATCGGCGGATCCAGCATCGAAGTCTGCTACGAGGTCTACAGCCCGCAGACCGACACGCGGCAGAGGCTGTACGCTCGCGCGACCACCGTTGTCGTCATGGTGGATGCCAAGTCCGGCCGGCCGATGCGCCTCACCGAGGAGATGCGCGCGGCGTGGACGCCCTACCTCGGCGAGGCTGTCCGCTACGGGCACCGGCGCTGACCGCACGACGGCGGACTCTCGGACCGTCCGGGGAGCTCGTCAGCGAGCCGATCCCGCATCAGGCACCCGGACCATGATCTCCTGAGAGATCGTGGCCAGGAGGCGACCGGAGCGGTCGAACATCCGCGCTGTCGAGAGCCCGCGGCCGGCACGGGCGCTGGGGGACTCCTGCACATAGAGAATCCACTCGTCGACGCGCGCCGGCCGGTGCCACCACATGGCGTGGTCGAGGCTCGCCACCTTGAGCCCGGGCAGCGACCAGGGAATGCCATGTGCGCGCAGCACCGGCTCCTGGATCGTCATGTCGCTCATGTACGCGAGCACAGCGCGATGCATCGCGGCGTCGTCTCCGATCGGACGGCGCACCCGCATCCAGACCGCCTGTCGTGGCTCCTGCGGTCCCTCGACCGATGTGTAGATGTCACCCGTGGCATGGAGGGTCTCGATGGGGCTCTGAGCCAGGAGGCGCCGAGACAGCGGGTGCAACGGGGTCGGGCTCGGCTGCGCGAGGATCTCTTCGGGCGTTCGGATGCCGCTGGGCGCCTCGACCTGGTGATCGAGGCCGTCGCTCTCGCGTTCGAACGACGCGATCATCGAGAAGATCGGCACACCGCCCTGGAACGCCTGCGAGCGCCGAGTGGAGAATGACCGGCCGTCATGGATGCGATCGACGGAGATCGTCAGCCCCTGCGACGCATCGCCCGGGCGCAGGAAATAGCCATGCATCGAGTGCGGAATGCGGTCATCGTCGGTCGTGCGCTCCGCCGCGATCACCGCCTGCGCAAGCACCTGGCCGCCGAAGATCCGGCCGCTGGGCATGGGGTGGGACGACCCCGTGAAGATGTCCTCCGTCGTGCGCGCCTCGCTGGACGCGAGGTCGAGGACCTCCAGCATCGCTGCAACCGGATCAGTACCGTCTGTCACGCCAACTCCGCTCCCGCTCCGGTCGACACACCGCTTGATAGTTTAGGTCGGATGCCGTCTTTCATTCTCTTCGACGACGCTCCCTCCGCCGCCGACGCCCTCACGTTCGCTCAGCGGGCCGCGCGTCTTGGCGACGGAGCGGTGCGGCTTCGCGCCTCCGGCGGTGTGCTCGCTCTGAGCTGCGCCGCCCTCGCGCCGCAGACACTGCTCGACGAGACGCCGACGGTGCTGGGCATGCGCTTCCTTCGCGTGGACGCAGAGCTGGTCTGTGATCTCGCCGTCGACGCGTCGGCGCTCACGCTCAGCGAGGATGGCGTCGCCCTCGTATTGCCGGAGACGGCCGTGTCCGTGCCTTGGGCAGGCATCTCGCCGCCCCGCTCCGGGTGGACGGCCGCCGGTGCGATTCCCGCAGCGACGCTCGCCTCGCGAGCCCAGTGGGGGATCGCCTCCGTGGCGCAGGGCGTCCCCACCGCGGCGGGCGAAGACCTGGTGCGCGCCGTGCGCGCAGACGTGTGGGGGCGTGAGGACGCCGACCTCGCGGGCCTTCCGCTGGGCGTCGCGTTCGCCGCGTTCGCCCTTGGATTCATCGGCGGCGAGGAAGAGGCGCAGGTGCGCCGGCAAGGCCCATGGTCACGTGTCAGCCTCGCGCGGGGTCATGTCATCACCCGGGGCACGACCCGAACCGGGCTCACGGCCGTCAGGCCGACGACTCCGCGCGACTGAGACGCCAGCTCACACGGCGGCCGCAGCAGCCCGACCGGCAGCGCGCCCGGAGAAGAGACAGCCGCCGAGGAACGTGCCCTCGAGCGCGCGGTACCCATGGAGGCCGCCGCCACCGAAGCCCGCGGCCTCGCCGGCCGCGTACAGGCCCGGGATCGGTTCGCCGCCCTCTCCGAGCGCGCGTGCCGACAGGTCGGTCTCGATTCCGCCGAGCGACTTGCGTGTCAGCACGTGCAGCTTGACGGCGATGAGGGGGCCCGCCTTCGGGTCGAGAATGCGATGGGGCTTGGCGGTGCGCACGAGCTTGTCGCCCCGGAATGCGCGAGCGGAGCGCAGCATCGCGATCTGCGCGTCTTTTGTGAAGTCATTGTCGATCTCACGGTCGCGTGCGACCACCTCGGCCTTCACCCGCTCTGCATCCAAGGCGTCGCCGCCTGGCAGCGCCTTCATGCCGGCGATCAGCTCGTCGAGATCCTGGCGCACGATGAAGTCGGCGCCGTGGTCGAGGAACGCCTGCACCGGACCTGCAGCGCCCTTGCCGAGCCGGGACTTGACCAGCAGCGGCACGTCTTTGCCGGTCAGATCGGGGTTCTGCTCGCTTCCCGACAGCGTGAACTCCTTCTCGATGATGGAGTGGGAGAGCACGAACCACGAGTGGTCGTAGCCGGTCTTGCGCAGATGCGCGAGCGTGCCGAGCGTGTCGAAGCCGGGGAACAGCGGCGCGGGCAGGCGTGACCCCGTCGCGTCCAGCCACAGGGAGGACGGGCCGGGCAGGATGCGGATGCCGTGGTTCGGCCACATCGGATTCCAGTTCTGGATGCCCTCGACGTAGTGCCACATGCGGTCGCGATTGATCACACGCGCTCCGGCGGCCTCTGAGACGGGCTGCATGGAGCCGTCGACGTACGCGGGGACGCCCGAGATCATCGTCTTCGGCGGCGTGCCGAGACGCGCGGGCCACTGGGCGCGCACAAGGTCGTGGTTCCCGCCGATGCCGCCCGAGGCGACGATGGTGGCCGAGGCCGTGATCTCGAAGGAGCCGACGACCTCCCGCGACGTCGCCTCGCCGCGGGCGGCCCCGGATGGCTCGAGAATGTCTCCCATCGCGCCGGTCACCGCGCCGTCCTGGGTCATCAGCCGAGTGACACGGTGGCGGGGGAGCACGACGACACGCCCCGCGGCTTCCGCCTGTTCGACGGCCTTCTGGAATGGAGCGACGATTCCGGGACCGGTGCCCCACGCGATGTGGAAGCGCGGCACCGAGTTGCCCGGTCCGGTGGCAGTGTAGCCGCCGCGTTCCGCCCATCCGACGATCGGGAAGAATCCCACGCCCATGCCGCGAAGCCACGCCCGCTTCTCTTCGTGCGCGAAGTTCAGGTAAGCCTCCGCCCATCGCTGGGGCCACGCGTCTTCCTCACGGTCGAAGCCCGCCGTGCCCGCCCAGTCCTGGCGCGCGAGCTCGAGGGAATCGTGGATCCCCAGCCGCCTCTGCTCGGGCGAGTCGACGAGGAAGAGCCCGCCGAACGACCAGTGAGCCTGCCCGCCGAGGTCGGTGCGCGGCTCCTGGTCGACGATGACCACGCGCTTGCCGGCCGCCACCGCTTCACCCGCCGCGACGAGTCCCGCCAGCCCCCAGCCGATGATGAGGATGTCTGTGGACTGCGCCGAGGCGGGTGCGTTCATGACGACTCCTTTGTCGCTTCCGGGTGTACGGGCAGGCTGGACGCTGCCGCGGGGCGCTCGGGACCGATCCCGGCCGGCTCGAAGGTGTTCACCATGGCGTGCGCCGCGCGCTGAAGATAATCCCACAGCGTCGCTTCGTGCAGCGGAGGCAGGCCGAGCTCGTCGACGGCCGCGCGCATGTGCTGCAGCCAGCGATCGCGCGCATCCGGGTCGACGCGGAAGGGCATGTGTCGCATCCGCAGCCGTGGGTGGCCGCGTCGCTCGCTGTACGTCGTCGGCCCACCCCAGTACTGCTCCAGGAAGAGCGTCAGCCTCTCGGCGGCCGGGCCGAGGTCCTCTTCGGGGTACATGGGGCGCAGCACCTCATCGTCGGCGACGCCTCGATAGAACGCGTCCACAAGCCGGACGAAGGTGTCGTGGCCGCCGACCTCCTCGTAGAAGGTCATCGGCATGCTGTCTGTCACTTCGCTTCTTCCTCCGGTGCCTGCTGAGCCTGCGGCTTGCCCCCCTTGCGCTTGGGGCGCCAGGCCGGACGCGCGTCGGCGACCGGCACCGGCTTGGTCTTCGGCGGGTTCGCGCCCCGCACTCGCTGTGCGCCCTCGAGACCCGTGAGCGTGACGGAGCTGAGCTGCGGAAGGCTGATCCCCAGCGCCTCTACGGCGCGCTTGAGCCGCATGCGCAGTTCGCGCGCGACGTCGTCCTTCGCGTTGGCGCGCGTCTTCATCACGAGACGGATGACGAGAGTCTCGCCCGCGACCGACTCGAGGCCCCACACCTCGGGCTGCTCGACGATGCGGCTCCGCCACTTCGGGTCTTTCGCGAGGGTCTTCGCAGCGTCGAACAGCGCCTTCTCGACCTCTTCGACGACGGCATCGGACGGCACCGTCACATCCACGATGACGCGCGACCAGCCCTGTGACATGTTCCCGATGCGCGTGATCTCGCCGTTCCGCACGTACCAGAGCGTCCCGTTCACGTCCCGGACGTGCGTGATGCGCACGCTCACGTACTCCACCACGCCTGTAGCGAGGCCCACATCGACGACATCTCCGATGCCGATCTGGTCTTCGGCGACGATGAAGATGCCGTTCAGGACGTCTTTGACGATGTTCTGCGCGCCGAAGCCGAGGCCCGCGCCGATCGCGGCCGACAACAGCGCGAACGAGCCGAGGATCGAGTCGTTGATCATGTGCACGCTGAGGAAGACCGCGATGATCACGAGTGTCACGTTGACGATGTTCTGAAGGATCGTCCCGAGCGTGCGCGTTCGCTGCACGAGGCGCACCTGCGCGAGCGGAGAGGCATCGATCGCGCGGGTGTCATCGACGTTCGCCTTGGACTTCGCGCCTTCAACGATGCGCTTGACCACGCGGTGGATCACCAGGCGCAAGAGCCACGCAACGACGAACGCGCCCACGATGATCGCCACGATCCCGAGGGCCTTCATGCCGACGCCGACGGCGACGTTCCCGACGGTCGACCAGAGGTCGGAGCGTTCCATGTCCATTGGCACGATCCTAGTCAGCGGCGCTCCGGGAACGCTGAAGGCGGGAGGGGCGCCGGGCCGCTGCCCGACGCCCCTCCCGGCTGTGGCCTCAGTGCTTCACTGCGCGTCGCGCTCCTGCACCGACAGCGCCCGCTCGACGCCGGCGAGATTCTCGCTCACCAGGCGGCGGAGCGCGGGGGGCGCATCGCGGTGCGAGTCGAGCCACGCGCGCGTCGCGTCACGAAGGGCGGAGTCCGCGAGCGGCGACGGGTACAGGCCCGTGATGAGGTAGCTCGCGATCTGATAGGTCCGGTCGTTCCAGACCGGGAGCAGCATCGCGAAGTACTCATCGACGAACGGTGCGAGCACGTCGCGGCTGGCGGGGTGCACGAAGCCGAGGGCCGCGGCGCGCACGACCGTGTTCGGCAGGTCGTTCGAGTCAATCAGCGACGACCATGCGGCGCGCTTGGCCTCCCGTGTGGGCAGCGCCGCCTTGGCCTGTGCCGCGAACTCGCCGCCCTTGGCGGTGTTGTCGGCGCTGAGGGCCTCGTCGATCGCCGCTTCGTCGACGGCACCGCCGGCGGCGAGCGAGACGAGGAGCGTCCACGACAGGTCGTCGTCGATCGTCAGCCCCTCGAGCGTGGTTGTGGCGTCCCGCAGTGCACGGACCCGCTCCCAGTGCTCGTCGGTCGACGCCGCCGACGCGAAGGCCGTGACGAACTGCAGCTGACTGTCGCTGCCGGGCTCTGCCTGCTGCGCGAGCGCCCACAGACCGTCGGCCACCTTCGCGCGCGTGTCCTCGCGCTTCTCGGGCGCGACATACGAGTTGGCGGCCAGCTGCAGCTGCGCGAGCGTCGTGCGGACGGTCGTCGACTCGGTCTCCGTCCCGATGTTGCGGAGCACCAGGTCGACGTAGTCGGATGCCGATGCCTCGGCGTCGCGTGTCTGGTCCCACGCGGCGCCCCACACGAGCGAGCGCGCGAGCGGGTCGCTGATCTTCCCCAGGTGCTCGATCGCGGTCTGAAGCGAGCGATCGTCGAGCCGGATCTTCGCGTAGGCGAGGTCGTCGTCGTTCAGGAGCACCAGGTCGGGGCGGGCCAGACCCTTGAGCTCGGCCACCTCCGTGAGATCGCCGTCGACGTCGATCTCGATGTGGTGCGTGCGCACGAGCGCGTCGCCGTCGAGCGTGTAGAAGCCGACGCCGAGGCGGTGCGGGCGGATGGTCGGGTAGTCGGCAGGCGCCGTCTGGACGATGGCGAAGCGCGTGATCGCCCCGGCATCGTCGGTCTTGATCTCCGGCGACAGCGTGTTCACGCCCGCGGTCTCGAGCCACTTCTTCGACCAGCTCGTGAGTTCACGACCGCTTGTGGTCTCAAGCTCGGCGAGGAGATCGGACAGTTCGGTGTTGCCCCATGCGTGCTTCTTGAAGTAGGCCGAGACGCCCGCGAAGAACTGCTCGATGCCGACCCAGGCCGCGAGCTGCTTGAGCACCGAGCCGCCCTTGGCATAGGTGATGCCGTCGAAGTTGACCTGAACGTCCTCGAGGTCGTTGATCTCGGCGACCACTGGGTGAGTCGAGGGGAGCTGGTCCTGCCGGTAGGCCCAGGTCTTCTCCATCGCGTTGAACGTCGTCCACGCCTCGGTCCACTCCGTGGCCTCTGCGGTCGCGATCGTCGAGGCCCACTCGGCGAACGACTCATTCAGCCACAGGTCGTTCCACCACTTCATGGTCACGAGGTCGCCGAACCACATGTGGGCCAGCTCGTGGAGGATCGTGACGACGCGGCGCTCCTTGACGGCATCCGTGACCTTGCTCCGGAAGACATACGTCTCGGTGAACGTGACGGCGCCTGCGTTCTCCATGGCGCCGGCGTTGAACTCGGGGACGAAGAGCTGGTCGTACTTCTCGAACGGGTATGGCGTCTGGAACTTCTCCTCGAAGTACGCGAAGCCCTGCCGCGTCTTCTCGAACACGTAGTCGGCGTCGAGGTGCTGCCACAGGCTCTTGCGGGCGTACACGCCGAGCGGAATGACGCGACCCGACGAGCTCGTGAGCTCGGAGAAGGTCGCCTCGTAGGGGCCGGCGATGAGCGCAGTGATGTACGACGAGATCCGGGGGGTCGGTGCGAACTCCCACGTCGCGACGCTTTCGCCCGCGGAGGCAGGCTCCGGAGTGGGGGAGTTCGACACGACCTTCCACGCGGCGGGTGCCGTGACGGTGAACTGGAAGGTCGCCTTGAGGTCGGGCTGCTCGAACACGGCGAAGACGCGCCGCGAGTCGGGCACCTCAAACTGGGAGTAGAGGTAGACCTCACCGTCGACCGGGTCGACGAACCGGTGGAGTCCCTCACCGGTGTTCGTGTACAGGCAGTCGGCCTCGACGATGAGTTCGTTCTCGGCGGCGAGTCCGTCGAGGACGATGCGCGAGTCGGCGAAGGCGACGGAAGGGTCGATCACGCGACCATTGAGGGTGATCGAGTGCACTTCGCGCGCGATCAGGTCGATGAAGGTGGTCGCGCCCTCGACGGCGGCGAACCGCACGACGGAGCGCGAGCGGAACACCTCCGGGCCGGTCGTCAGATCGAGCGTCACCTCATACGAGGCTGTGTCGACGATCGCGCGGCGCTCCTGCGCTTCGCTGCGGGTGAGATTCTCTCCAGGCACGTGCGTGTCTCCCAAGGGTCAGGGTCGATGCCGAACGCCGACGCGGATGGCGCCGGCGGCAACCCGACAAGCCTACGCGCCGCCCCTCCCGTCAGCATCCTGCGACCGGCGTGCTCCCTAGGATGGATGCCATGCGCATCCACATCGCCACCGACCATGCGGGCATGGAGTTCTCGACCCGTCTTCAGCACCACCTGGCCGCGCAGGGACACGAGGTCGTCGACCACGGGCCGCTGGAGTACGACCCGCTCGACGACTATCCCGCGTTCTGCATCCGCGCGGCGCAGGCTGTCGTGCGCGATCAGGATGCCGGTGTGGAGTCGCTCGGCGTCGTGTTCGGCGGTTCGGGCAATGGCGAGCAGATCGCCGCGAACAAGGTCCGCGGTGTGCGCGCGGCGCTCGTGTGGAACCTTGCGACGGCCGAGCTCGCACGAGAGCACAACGACGCGAACGTCATCTCCATCGGCGCTCGCCAGCACACCTTCGAGGAAGCAGTCTCGTTCATCGACCGCTTCATTGCGACGCCCTTCTCCGGGGAGGAGCGTCACGCGCGACGCATCGGCCAGCTCGCCGCCTTCGAGACCGACGGGACGCTCGCGCCCGACCCGCGCGCGAACTGATGCCCGAGGGCCATTCCGTCCACCGGATCGCGCGGCAGTTCGATCGCAACTTCGTCGGGCGCGTCGTCTCGGCGTCGAGCCCCCAGGGGCGATTCGCGGAGGGGGCCGCTGTCATCGACGGCCGCGTGCCCACGCGTGTCCAGGCCGTGGGCAAGCAGATGTTCCTCGAATTCGACGACGACCTGTGGCTGCGGGTTCACCTCGGACTGTACGGCGCGTGGGATTTCGCGGGTGATATCCTCGTGGACCCGACGATCGCCTCCGCGAACGGACGGATGGGCCAGACGAACCAGCGAGGCACCGATCTCGACCGCGTCTTCGACGACGCAGGGGAGAACTCGCTGACGTCCATAGGCGCCCCGCGCCGCGCCCGCGTCCACGTGCGGATGAGCGAACAGACGAAGGGACTCGCCGACCAGGACAGCGACGAGTGGCCGCCGCCCGTCGTCGGCCAGGTGCGCCTGCGTCTGCTCACCGACGTCACGTGCGCCGATCTCCGCGGTCCCACCGCCTGCCAGTTGCAGACTCCCGATGAGATGCTCGCGACGGTGTCCAAGCTCGGTCCAGATCCGCTCGTCGGGGACCCATCCGAGGGAGAGGAGCGGTTCACCGCGACGGTGCGCCGCAAGCCCACCGCGATCGGCCTCCTGCTGATGGATCAGAACGTCGTCAGCGGCATCGGCAACGTGTATCGGGCTGAGATGCTCTTCCGCGCGCGGCTGAATCCGCATACGCCGGGGCGCGACGTGCCCGAGGAGACAGTGCGCGGGCTGTGGCGAGACTGGGTGCGGCTGCTGGCGGTCGGCGTCGAGACGGGCCAGATGATGACGATGGACGATCTCGATCCGGAGGCCTACCGTCGAGCCATGGCCAGCCGCGACGACCGGCACTGGGTCTACCACCGGGCGGGCCTGCCCTGCCGCGTGTGCGGCACGGCGATCGTGTTGGAGGAGATGGCGGCACGGAAGCTGTACTGGTGCCCATCGTGTCAGAAGTGATCGTTCGGCCTTGACGCCGCGGTGAGGACGCTATGAGACAGAACCCGAGCTTCACCATGACGGACGTCGCGGAGCTGCGGCGCGTCATCGATGAGAATCCATGGATGACGCTCGTCAGCAGCACCGACGACGGGCTCGTCGCATCGCATTACGCTGTGCTCCTCGACGAGGGCCGCGATGATCTCACGATCGTGGGTCACGTGGGCAAGCCCGACGACGCGATACACGGGCTGGGGGAGAGGGAGCTGCTCGTTATCGCGCAGGGTCCGCACGGCTATGTCTCCCCGGGGTGGTACGAACCCGACCAGCCCGCCGTCCCCACCTGGAACTTCGTGTCGGTGCACCTGTCCGGCGTGCCGCAGATACTCACTGCGGAGGAGAACCTGCGCGTGCTCGACCGTCTCGTCGCCCGCTTCGAATCGTCGATGCCGGCCCCGAGGCTGCTCTGGGAACGGCCCAACGACCCGGACTACGTGCGGCGGCTGGAACACGGGACGGTCGGCTTTCGGCTGACGCCGACGAGGGTCGTCGCCAAGCGCAAGCTGAGCCAGAACCGCCCGGATGATGTCGTCGACCGCATCATCGAACAGATCGAGGCGGGAGCCAGCCCCTACAGCGACCGGCGGATCGCAGCCGAGATGCGCCGAGCCCACGACGCCATCCGCGATGCGAGAGGAAGACGTTGAGAACAGCACGAGGAGACGCGGTCTCGGTCATCGCCGGTGCTCGTCTGACCGGGGCGCAGAGGCTCGATCCGTTCGGAGACGAGCCCGTCGACATTCACATGAGCGGCGAGACGATCGCCGATATCGCTCCAGCGGGTGCGCTGCCACACCGCGGCACGGTGATCGACGCCGGTGGGTGCTGGGTGGTGCCGGGCCTGTGGGATCACCACGTCCACACCGTCCAGTGGGCTCTCGTCGCTCAGCGCACCGAGCTCGGCGACGCGGGGTCGGCGCGGGATGCGGCGAGGACCATGGCATCCGCGCCCGTGCTCGGTGACGGGCGTCGCGTCGGCACCGGATATCGTGACGCTCTGTGGTCCGATGCCCCGTCGCTCGAGCTGCTGGACGCCGCGACCGGTGAGGTGCCGACGTATCTCATCAACGCCGATGTGCACAGCGTCTGGCTGAACTCCGCCGCACTGCGGCGGGAGGGGCTCACGGCGCCCGACGGTGTGCTGCGAGAGGAGCCGGCCTTCGAGATCTCGCGGCGGCTCAACGCGACCGACCCGCGGGAGGGCGATCGCCTCGTGGGGCGCGCGCTTGCGGAAGCAGCGGCGAAGGGCGTCGTCGGCATTGTCGACCTCGACATGGCCTGGAACGCGGAAGCCTGGGCGCGGCGCCTGGACGATGGGTTCGACGGCATGCGGATCTCATTCGGCGTATACCCGTCGCAGCTCGAACGCGCGATCGCCGAGGGGCTCGAGACAGGCGATCACCTGGATGCCGCCGGGCTGGTGCGGGTGGGCTCGCTCAAGGTCATCACCGATGGGTCGCTGGGGACGCGCACGGCCGCGTGCTCGCATTCCTACCCGGGCGATCCGCACAACCACGGTGTGCTCACAGTTCCGCCGGACGACCTGCGGGAGCTGCTGACCCATGCGACCGCTCACGGACTCGCCTGTGCCGTCCACGCGATCGGGGACCTCGCCAACACGCACGCGCTCGATGCCTTCGCGGCGACTGGCGCTCGGGGCACGATCGAGCACGCCCAGCTCGTTGCGCACGCCGACATCGCGCGGTTCGCGCGGCTCGGCGTGGGAGCGAGCGTTCAGCCGGAGCACGCGGTCGACGATCGCGACATGGCAGACACGATCTGGGCGAACCAGACGGCGCTGCCGTACCCGCTCCGCGCACTCGCGGACGCCGGGGCGAACCTGCTGTTCGGATCGGACGCGCCGGTGGCGCCTCTCGACCCGTGGGCGGCGATGTCGGCCGCGGTGCATCGCACCCGCGGGGGCCGTCCCGCGTGGCGACCGGAACAGGGTCTCGACGCCGCGACGGCCCTCGCGGCATCCACGGCGGGCGGATCCGAGGCAGGCAGCGCGCTGGAGCCCGGAATGGTCGCCGACCTCGCCGTCATCGATCGCGACCCGCTCACGGCCGCGGACGCCGACCTCCGAGCGACGCAGGTCGCGGCGACGCTGCTGGCAGGCAGGCTGACCCACCTCTCCTGACCTTCCACGAACGAAAGCCCCGGACCTCTGCCCGGGGCTTTCGTTCGTGTGCGGATCGCTTCGGCAGCGAGGTCGGTCACTCAGCGATGTGCGCGAAGAGGAACCAGCGGTCCTTGTCGAGGCCCGACTTGATCTCGATCGCGACGTCCTGGCTCGTCAGATCGGTCTCGTCGAGGCCGTCGATCGCTGCCTGCACATCGGCCAGCACGGCGTCGATGTCGGCGATGACAGCGCGGATCTCGTCCTGCCACTGAGCGAATCCGGCCGGGACGGCGGTGGTCGTCTTTTCTGCCACGGTGGCGACACGGGCGTCGAGGGGCAGGCCGAGAGCGACGATGCGCTCCGCAGCCAGGTCGGCGTAGCCCTGTGCGTTCGCCACGATGGTGTCGAGGAGCTCGTGGACGGCGATGAAGTTGCTGCCGCGGACGTTCCAGTGCGCCTGCTTGCCGTTGACGGCGAGGGCCTGCAGTCCGAGCACGACGGGGCTCAGGAGCTGAGCGGTGCTCGTGGCGGCCTCGGTGCCGGCGGTGGTCGCGGGGATGGTCTGCGTCTTGGTCATGTCTCTCGCCTCTCGTTCAGCCGGGCGTCAGACCCGGCTCTGAGTCAAACGCTACTCAGCGTGGGACATTCCGCAAGCAAGAGAAGGCTCGGCTAACCCGCGTGTTTCCGCGGATCGAGCACTGTGTATCGTCGGAGCCATGACCATCGCCGACGATGCACGCATCCTCGCGGTCGGAGACCGAGCGCCCGACCTTCATCCCACGAGCTTCGTCGCCTCCGGTGCGCGCGTCGTGGGCGCCGTCACGCTCGGCGAGGACGCGAGCGTCTGGTACAACGCCGTCGTTCGCGGCGACAGCGCCCCGGTGACTCTCGGGGCGGGCAGCAACCTTCAGGACAATGTGTCCGTTCACGTGGATGCCGGTCACCCCGTCGTGATCGGGAGGAACGTGTCGGTCGGCCACAACGCGGTCGTCCATGGCTGCTCGATAGGCGATGACTCTCTCATCGGCATGGGGAGCGTCGTGCTGTCGGGCGCGGTTATCGGCAAGAGCTGCCTCATCGCCGGGGGAGCGGTGGTGCTCGAGGGCGCCGTCATCCCCGACGGCTCCCTGGTCGCGGGCGTGCCGGCGAAAGTCCGGCGCGAGCTCACGGCCGAGGAGCGAGAAGGCATCCGGAGGAACGCCGAAGCCTACCGTCAGCATGTGAAGGACCACACCGAGGCCCGGGACAGCTGATCGCGGCGTCCCAGATGACTCTGGTCCGCATCCCCAGCTCCTGCGCTGATCGCCTCACACACGAGTGAACGACGTGAACGGGAGCCTCCGCGCTCTCAGGCGCGCACGGTGCACTCTCCGTGCGAGGTGCCCGATCCCATACAGGGCTTGTGGAGGGGATGACGGGAATCGAACCCGCACCATCAGTTTGGAAGACTGATTTTCAGCCCTGTTTCCGAGGCCCTGACCTCCGCTAGTTCATGAATTTGCGGGCATCTGCTGGTGTGAAGCCTACTGTTCTGCGGCGTGCCGTTGGCCACGCGTTGGCCACGCGTTGGCCACGACTGCGATGATGCACCCATGGGGAAACGCTCCAGGCGCGGATGGCGCGTGCTCGGGTGGTGCGCCGTCGTGTTCGTGGCGCTGGCGGTCATCTGGTCCACGCAGGACACCGGCGAGGAGATCAAGCGGCGGTCAGTGGACAAGACGATCACGCTTACCGGCGAATTTGAGTCAGACGGCGCGAGGCTCTCAGAGAAGGCACGACTGGAGACGAGCGCCGAGGAGAAGGTCACCCGCGTCCACGTCACTGCCAGTAGACGAGGCGACTCCGTTCGCGCACCCATCGTGGACGTGACCCTAACCGACGGTACGCGCTGCCAGACGCCAACTAACTGGGCCTGGTCAAGGGACCCCATGTCGCTCGTCTTGGTGTGCGAAAGATACCTGTCTCGCGAAGAAGCCAACGCGATCTCAGCAGGCGAAGTGGCCATCTTCGAATGGTGAACTCAACTGCCTGCAGGTACGGGCGGGAGAGTGCGCCGATTCGTGCGGACCTCCTTGGCGTCGGCAAAGCGCCATTCGATGACGATGTCGGGCCGGTCCAAGGTGTAGGCAGACCTTGCCTTGAAATCGAGTGAGTCACCCGCTGCGATGTGGTGGGGATAGCTGCGCAGCGAATGCACCAGAGACTGCTTGACGGGAGAGTCTGCGGACAGCGCCAGCACAACGACATCGCGAGCGGAGCTGTTGCGGACTGTGAAGAGATCGCCACTATGGTGGACCGGCTCATCCCATGGCGTCACCTCGTCGTGGCGCCTCAGGCGCTTCTCCGCGCGGCTCGCTCGGATCTCCCCGCGCACACCAAACGCCACTCCGATCCCGCCGATAAGCCAGCCGATCCACTCCATACCCAGAGCGTATGGGCGTGCAGCGGATACCCCTAGAAACGGCTCAGCTTGCCGTTGGTGCCAGGCGGGCCTCGATAGCGGCCAGGCGCGCGGCAAGACGCTGGACGTACGGGATCACCAGGAGCGCCAGGCGGTCGTAGTGGATGCCCTCGGGGCGGAGCACGCCGAAGGAGTCCGCCGAGTAGAACACGGCGAAGGACCGACCACGAGTCGAGATAGCCCCAGCGCACAGCCCTACGCATCATCTTCCAGAGGAGGAACCATGCGTTCCGTCGGTTGACCGGATGCTTGCCCTGGCGGCTCCACCAGATGTCCACGTTCTTCTGAGTGAGCTGGTCGAGCGTGTACCTCTCCAGGGGCTGGAGCGGTCCTCTGAGGAGGCTCTTCCAGTTCCGGTAGGTGCCGACCGCGACAAGCGGCTCACGGGCCTCCAGGTACTCCTTCGCGAAGGCGTCGAAGCGGACCCGTCGCGTGGGTGTCTCCGGCTGCTCTCCGCGCCGTAGGCCGACGATGATGTCATCCAAGATGCGCTGCGCCTGCGCGCGCGTCATCTCTCCGACGATTTTCGAACGACGCTTCCCATCGACGCCCGTCCACCTCAAACGCCAGCCCTTGCCGTGCTGACTGATGCTTCCGTTACCGTTCCCGCGCTTCGCTGCCACGACCTCACCTCCGAGGGTTATACGTGGAGGTCGCGGCGTTGAACAACCCTGCTGGTTGGCCATCCGTTGGCCACCGGTTGGCCACGGCCTCCTGGAGGCAGATGGCCCTCAAACGGTGAAGCCAGACGGGAGTAGGGAACTCGGTGGAGGGGATGACGGGAATCGAACCCGCACCATCAGTTTGGAAGACTGAGGCTCTACCATTGAGCTACATCCCCATGGAGCCGATCGAACGGCACCGAGAACAGTGTACAGGGCGATGTCGGCTAGACTTGACCAGGCCGTTATCGACGCACGCGCGTGCGCGCCCCGGGGCGTAGCTCAGCTTGGTAGAGCGCCCGCTTTGGGAGCGGGAGGCCGCAGGTTCAAATCCTGTCGCCCCGACCACGGCCCCACAGACCCAGACCACACAAACGGACGCGCATGCGCGCGGCCGGACACGAGGAGAACGAACAGGCATGGTCACGAGCACCGTCGAGAAGCTCAGCCCGACGCGGGTGAAGCTGCACATCACGGTCACCCCGGATGAGCTGAAGCCCAGCATCGCCCACGCGTACGAGCACATCGCTCAGGACGTGCAGATCCCTGGCTTCCGCAAGGGCAAGGTGCCCGCGCCGATCATCGACCAGCGCATCGGCCGCGGCGCCGTCATCGAGCACGCGGTGAGCGAGGGCCTGGACGGCTTCTACCGCGAGGCCGTCACCGCCAACGAGCTCCGCATCGTCGGGCGCCCGTCGGCCGAGGTCATCGACTGGCCGAGCGACAAGGACTTCTCTGGCGACCTCAAGGTCGAGGTCGAGGTCGACGTGCGTCCGGAGTTCGACCTCCCCGAGCTCTCCGACATCACGATCGAGGTCGACAAGGTCGAGACCGACGACGCGGCGGTCGACGCCGAGCTCGACCGCCTGCGCGGCCGCTTCGGCACGCTCGTGACCGTCGACCGTCCCGCCGCGAAGGGCGACTTCGTCGAGCTCGACCTCGTCGCCACGATCGACGGCGCCGAGATCGACCGCGCTGAGGGCGTGTCGTACGAGGTCGGCTCGGGCGAGCTGCTCGAAGGCATCGACGAGGCGGTCGAATCGCTGACTGCCGGCGAAGACACCACGTTCCGCTCCAAGCTCGTCGGCGGCGACCACGCCGGTGAAGAGGCTGAGGTCTCTGTCACCGTCAAGTCCGTCAAGGAGCGCGAGCTCGCGGAGGCCGACGACGAGTTCGCGCAGATGGCCAGCGAGTTCGACACGATCGCCGAGCTGCGTGAGAGCATCGCCGGCCGCATCGCCGAGCAGTCCGTGTTCGTGCAGGGCGCTGCAGCCCGCGACAAGCTCGTCGACGCGCTCCTCGCCAAGGTCGAGATCCCTGTTCCCGCCCAGCTGGTCGAGGACGAGGTGCACCAGCACCTCGAGAGCGAGGGCCGCCTGGAAGACGACGTGCACCGCGCCGAGGTCACCGAGGCGAGCGAGAAGCAGTTCCGCACCCAGATGATCCTCGACAAGCTCGCCGAGAGCTCGAACGTGCAGGTCTCGCAGGAGGAGCTGACGCAGTACCTCATCCAGTCGGCCGCACAGTACGGCATGGCGCCGCAGGAGTTCGTCGACGCGCTCCAGCAGGGCAACCAGCTGCCGCTCATGGTCGGTGAAGTCGCCCGCAACAAGGCGCTCGCGATCGCCCTCGGAAAGGTCAAGGTCGTCGACACCGATGGCGCGCCGGTCGACCTCACTGGCTTCGCGGCCGTCGAGGACGAAGCGGACGACCAGGGCGAGGCCGAGGCGGAGGAGAAGCCCGCCAAGAAGGCGCCTGCGAAGAAGGCTCCTGCCAAGAAGGCGGCCTCGAAGGAGGCCGACGCCCACGCCGCGGCCGGGGCCGACGAAAAGCCCGCCAAGAAGGCTCCCGCGAAGAAGACGGCGGCCAAGAAGGCTGACGCGGAGTAATCCGCTGGCTCGATGGGGTCGGATGCTGCGGCATCCGGCCCCATCGTCGTCTCCGAGGCAGTCGACCGGCGCGGCGATATGCCGACGGCGAACACGGGCGGGTCGGTCACCACGCGTCGGTAGATTCATTGACGAACGGACCACCCGGAATCAGGAGCATCCATGGCTGAACCTCTTGTCGCGACGAGCGTCTTCGACAGGCTGCTGAAAGACCGCATCATCTGGCTGGGGTCGGAGGTGCGCGATGAAAACGCCAACGAGATCTGCGCGAAGATCCTCCTGCTCGCCGCCGAAGACAGCGAGAAGGACATCTACCTCTACATCAACTCGCCCGGCGGATCCATCACAGCGGGCATGGCGATCTATGACACGATGCAGTTCGTGCCGAACGACATCGTCACGGTCGGCATCGGAATGGCCGCCTCCATGGGGCAGCTGCTGCTGACCGCCGGCACGAAGGGCAAGCGCTACATCACGCCAAACGCACGCGTGCTGCTCCACCAGCCGCATGGCGGCTTCGGCGGGACCGCGAGCGACATCCAGACCCAGGCGCAGCTGATCCTCGACATGAAGCGCCGCCTGGCCGAGATCACGGCCGCGCAGACCGGTAAGACGGTCGAGCAGATCAACGCCGACGGCGACCGCGACCGCTGGTTCTCGGCGGAGGAAGCCCTTGAGTACGGCTTCGTGGACCACATCCGCGAATCCGCCAGCGACGTCGTCGGCGGCGGCGGAACCGACCAGTGAGACCGGAGGAGAAACAGAGAATGAACGCACCCGCCTTCGGCTTTCCGCAGCACTCCGCGCAGGGCCTGCAGCTGCCGCAGAGCCGCTACATCCTCCCGCAGTTCGAGGAGCGCACCGCATACGGATACAAGCGCCAGGACCCGTACAACAAGCTGTTCGAGGACCGTGTCATCTTCCTCGGCGTCCAGGTCGACGATGCATCTGCCGACGACGTCATGGCCCAGCTGCTCGTGCTCGAATCGCAGGACCCCGACCGTGACATCGTCATGTACATCAATTCGCCCGGGGGCTCCTTCACTGCGATGACGGCGATCTACGACACGATGCAGTACGTGTCGCCCGAGATCCAGACCGTCGTGCTCGGCCAGGCGGCGTCCGCAGCGTCTGTCCTGCTCGCCGCGGGCGCGCCCGGAAAGCGTCTCGCCCTGCCGAACGCCCGCATTCTCATGCACCAGCCCGCGGTCGGAGAGGCCGGCCACGGCCAGGCCTCCGACATCGAGATCCAGGCGGCGGAGATCCTGCGGATGCGTACCTGGCTCGAGGAGACCATGGCGCGTCACACCAACAAGACCGCCGCCGAGGTCAACAAGGACATCGATCGCGACAAGATCCTCTCGGCGCACGAAGCCCTCGAGTACGGCATCGTCGACCAGGTGCTCACATCGCGCAAGCGCACACCTGCGGCCATCACCTCCTGACGGGTCGCAGACCCACCCGCTCACGAGAGCCCCGTCCCCTCGCGGACGGGGCTCTCGTGCGTCCGGATGACAGTCAGGCGAGCGCGCCGTATCGTGTGCACGACATAGGCGCGTGGAAATGCGCCAGGTTGTCGGTCACAGCGGTTAGGCTCGAACAGGTCTGAGATTCAGGAGGAGCACCATGGCACGCATCGGTGAGAGCGCCGACCTGTTCAAGTGCTCTTTCTGCGGCAAGAGCCAGAAGCAGGTCCAGCAGCTCATCGCCGGCCCCGGCGTGTACATCTGTGACGAATGCGTCGAGCTGTGCAACGAGATCATCGAAGAGCGCATGGCGGAGTCGAACGACGGCGTCGTCGCAGACTTCGATCTGCCGAAGCCTCGCGAGATCTTCGCTTTCCTCGAGGAGTACGTGGTCGGCCAGGAGGCTGCGAAGCGCGCCCTCGCGGTCGCCGTATACAACCACTACAAGCGCGTACGCGCGCACTCCACTCTGCAGCCTGCCGAGCAGCGGGCGGACGAGGTGGAGATCGCCAAGAGCAACATCCTGCTGCTCGGCCCCACGGGCTGCGGAAAGACCTACCTCGCACAGACTCTCGCCAAGCGGCTCAACGTGCCGTTCGCCGTCGCCGACGCCACGGCCCTCACCGAGGCAGGCTACGTCGGCGAAGACGTCGAGAACATCCTGCTGAAGCTGCTGCAGGCGGCCGACTTCGACGTGAAGCGCGCCGAGACCGGCATCATCTACATCGACGAGGTCGACAAGATCGCGCGCAAGGCCGAGAACCCGTCTATCACGCGTGATGTCTCCGGCGAGGGCGTGCAGCAGGCTCTGCTGAAGATCCTCGAGGGCACGGTGGCGTCGGTGCCGCCTCAGGGCGGTCGCAAGCACCCCCACCAGGAGTTCATTCAGATCGACACGACGAACGTGCTGTTCATCGTCGCTGGCGCGTTCGCCGGCCTGGAGGACATCATCTCCGCCCGAGTCGGCAAGCACGGCGTCGGGTTCGGGGCCCCGCTCCACGAGAAGGGCAAGGACCTCGAGCTGTTCAGCGAGGTCCAGCCGGAAGACCTGCACAAGTTCGGTCTCATCCCCGAGTTCATCGGCCGTCTGCCCGTCGTCACGTCGGTGTCGCCGCTCGACCAGACCGCTCTCATCGAGATCCTCACTGGCCCGAAGAACGCCTTCGTCAAGCAGTATCAGCGGATGTTCCAGCTTGACGGGGTTGAGCTGGAGTTCGAAGTCGAGGCCCTGCAGGCGATCGCCGACCTCGCTGTGGCACGCAAGACCGGAGCTCGTGGTCTCCGCGCGATCCTTGAGGACGTGCTGGGGCCGATCATGTTCGAGATCCCTTCCACGGAGGACGTCGACAAGGTCGTCGTCACGCGCGCCTCGGTGACCGAGGGCGCTCCGCCGACGCTGGTGCTCCGCCAGAAGCGCAAGAGCGCCTGACGCTGACCGCCGCTCCGAGCACGAAGTCGGTGGTCGGCGTTATGGTCGCGTCATGTCTCGCATCGTCTTCGATACCGCCACCTCTTTGAACGGCTTCATCGCCGATGAAGCCAGTTCGCTGTCCTGGCTGTTCGCCGTCGAAGGAGGCACCGAGCCCGACGCCTCCCTGCTGCCGCAACACGCGACTGTGCTCGTCGAAGGCTCGACGACCTATGAGTGGCTGCTCGCCGAGGGCGATCTGCTTGCGAACCCGGCGAAGTGGCGGGAGTTCCACGGAGACAAGCCGACCTTCGTGTTCACGACGAGGCGGCTGCCTGTGCCCGCCGGAGCTGATGTGCGCTTTGTCAGCGGTCGCGTCGGTGAGGTCCTTCCTGAGCTCCGGTCGGCAGCGGGAGACGGAGACATCTGGGTCGTCGGCGGGGGAGACCTCGCCGGACAGTTCTTGGAAGCGGGCGCGCTGGACCAGATCGCGGTCTCGATCGCGCCCGTGCTGCTGACGGGAGGCGCCCCGCTCCTGCCCCGCAGGGT
>Ga0180219_1000559_pt1 | contig 29592 bp, 36 predicted proteins | sample eDN3rd30CBELigMG_FD_151338 | JGI IMG/M metagenome (GOLD analysis project Ga0180219, IMG submission 151338) | Enriched Miracle-Growth compost microbial communities from Emeryville, California, USA - eDNA 3rd pass 30_C BE-Lig MG (version 2)... ... | reverse complement strand
AGCGTGCTCAGCGATTCGGACGCGGCCCATGTGCGCCTCTGGGCGCCCTATGGCCTGAAGTAAGGAGCGCCTGACCCATGTCCCGTATCAAACGCGGCACGACCACGCGCGCCAAGCACAACCGCATTCTCGATGCGGCGAAGGGCTATTACGGCCGCCGCAAGAACACCATCCGCATCGCCAAGCAGGCGGTCGAAAAGGCCGGCCAATACGCCTATCGCGACCGCAAGGTGAAGAAGCGGAACTTCCGCGCCCTGTGGATCCAGCGCATCAACGCCGCGGTCCGCGCCGAGGGCCTCACCTATTCGCAGTTCATGCACGGCGCGAAGCTCGCCGGCATCGAGCTCGACCGCAAGGTGATGGCCGACCTCGCGATGAACGAGGGCGCCGTGTTCGCCGCGATCATCGAGCAGGCCAAGAAGGCGCTGCCCAAGGCCGCCTAGACGCCTCCGGCATCGACAAAAGAGGGCGGCCTCCCGCAAGGAGTGCCGCCCTTTTTCGTGGTCGCCGGGCCCCAAAGAGAAACGGCACCGAAGGCCAGGCCTCCGATGCCGTCCCGACGATGATCCGAAGGCCACCGCCCCCCTCCCTCCGAACCGGTTAGCCGTGGGTCGCAGAAGGCTGACGGCCGGCGGAAGTGCCCGCGCAATGTGGCACAGGACGGCGACGGGCGGCGGTGACATATGCCGTCATCTTGATGACAATGGCGGTGGGCGGCCGCGGTTCCGGCGGCAAGGACGGGGTTGACCCGCGCCGCCGCTTCGGTGCAAGCGGCGGCGGGGCAGACGCGGGTTTTCCGCCGCCGGCAGCCTGACAGGCAAGGAACACAGACAGCGGCGGCGCCCCGGCGACCCGCCGCCGCAGGACGAACGACGATGAGCGATTATCCGGCCATGCAGGCCCGGCTGTTGGCCGACATAGACAGCGCCGCCGATCTCGATGCGCTCGAGGCACTGCGCGTCGCCGCGCTCGGCAAGGCGGGCAGCGTGTCGGCGCTGCTCAAGACGCTCGGCGGCATGAGCCCCGAGGAGCGGCAGGTCGAAGGGCCGCGCATCCACGCGCTGCGCGAAGCGGTGACCGCGGCGCTCGCGGCGCGCAAGGCGGCACTCGAAGCCGCGGCGTTGGAGGCGAAGCTCGCCGCCGAGCGGCTCGACATGACGCTGCCCGCCGAGACGGCGCCCAGGGGCAGCATCCACCCGGTCAGCCAGGTCATGGACGAACTCGCCGAAATCTTCGCCGACATGGGCTTCGCGGTCGCGACCGGGCCGGAGATCGAGGACGACTGGCACAATTTCACCGCGCTCAACATTCCGGAGACGCATCCGGCGCGGGCGATGCACGACACCTTCTATTTTCCACCCTCGCCCCTTCAGGGGAGAGGAGGGAGCCGCGAAGCGGCGGAAGGAGAGGGGAAGACAGCAGGGAGCGGCGGCCCCCTCTCCCCTGAAGGGGAGAGGGAGCAGAAGATGCTGCTGCGCACGCACACCTCGCCGGTCCAGATCCGCACGATGATGAGCGAGGCGCCGCCGATCCGCATCATCGCGCCGGGGCGCGTCTACCGCAGCGACAGCGACGCGACGCACACGCCGATGTTCCACCAGATCGAAGGGCTGGTCATCGACCGCGGCATCCACATGGGGCATCTCAAGTGGACGCTGGAGACCTTCCTCAAGGCCTATTTCGAGCGCGACGACATCGTGCTGCGGCTGCGCCCCAGCTATTTCCCCTTCACCGAGCCGTCGGCGGAGGTCGATGTCGGCTATGCCCAGGAAAAGGGACGGCGCATCGTCGGCGGCCATGGCGATGACGAGGGCCATGCGTGGATGGAACTGCTCGGCAGCGGCATGGTCCACCCGCGCGTCATCGCGAACTGCGGGCTCGACCCCGCCGAATGGCAGGGCTTCGCCTTCGGGGTCGGGGTCGACCGGCTCGCGATGCTGAAATATGGCATGGACGATCTGCGCGCCTTCTTCGACGGCGATCTGCGCTGGATCGCCCATTACGGGTTCGGCGCGCTGTCGCAGCCGACGCTGAGCGGGGGGATTTCGGCATGAAGATCACCCTCGACTGGTTGCGCGAGCATCTCGATGGCGACTATTCGGTCGCCGACGTCGTCGCGACCCTCAATCGCATCGGCCACGAGGTCGAAGGCGTCGAGAATCCGGCCGAGCGGCTGGCCGGTTTCCGCGTCGCGAAAGTGCTGACCGCCGAGCGGCATCCGCAGGCCGACAAGCTGCAGGTGCTGACCGTCGACGCGGGCGACGGCGGCGAGCCGCTGCAGGTCGTGTGCGGCGCCCCCAATGCGCGCGCCGGCCTCGTCGGCGTGCTCGGCCTGCCCGGCGCGGTGGTGCCGGCGAACGGGATGGAGCTCAAGGTCTCCGCGATCCGCGGCGTGACCTCGAACGGCATGATGTGCTCGGTGCGCGAGCTCGAACTCGGCGACGAGCATGACGGCATCATCGAACTGCCTGCGGACGCGCCGATCGGCATGACCTTCGCCGACTATGCCGGGCGCGGCGACCCGGTGATCGACATTTCGATCACCCCGAACCGGCAGGACTGCATGGGCGTGCGCGGGATCGCGCGCGACCTGGCCGCCGCCGGGCTCGGCACGCTGAAGCCGCTCGCCGTGCCCGCGATCGAGGGCGAAGGCGCCTCCGCGACCGAAATCCGCACCGACGATCCAGAGGGCTGCCCGGCCTTCTACGGCCGCACGATTTCGGGCGTGACCAACGGCAGCGCGCCCGAATGGATGCGCCGCCGGCTGGAAGCGATCGGGCAGCGGTCGATCTCCGCCCTCGTCGACATCAGCAATTATGTGATGTTCGACCTCGGCCGCCCGAGCCATATCTACGACCGCGCCCAATTGACCGGCGCGCTCGTCGCGCGGCGCGCAGTCGACGGCGAGACGGTCACCGCGCTCAACGGCAAGGATTACACGCTGACCGACGCGATGACGGTGATCGCCGACGACGCCGGCGTCCACGACATTGCCGGCATCATGGGCGGAGAGCATAGCGGGTGCAGCGAGACGACCACGGACGTCGTCCTCGAAATCGCTTATTTCACCCCCGAGCGGATCGCGCTGACCGGGCAGGCACTGGGCCTCGCCAGCGATGCGCGCAGCCGCTTCGAGCGCGGGGTCGATCCGGCCTTCCTCGACGCGGCGACCGCGATCGTCACCAGCCATATCCTGTCGATCTGCGGCGGCACGCCCTCCGTCGTCGCGCGCGCCGGCACCCCGCCGGTCGAGGCGCGTTCGATCGCCTACGATCCGGCGCTCGCCGAAACGCTCGGCGGCATCGCGATTCCGGCCGAGCGCCAGCAGGCCATTCTCGAATCCCTCGGCTTCGCGGTCGAGACCGGGACGCCGTGGCGCGTCGCGGTGCCGAGCTGGCGCCGCGACATGGACGGCCCGGCCGATGTGGTCGAGGAGGTCGCGCGTATCCACGGCTTCGACGCGATACCCTCGACCCCGCTACCGCGCACCGACGGGGTCGCGAAGCCGACCGCCACCGCCGAGCAGCTTCTCGAACGCCGGCTGCGCCGCGCCGCCGCAGCGGCGGGCTTTCACGAAGCGGTGACGTGGAGCTTCGTGTCCGAGCGCGAGGCCGCACCCTTTGGCGGCGGCGCGTGGAGCCTTGCCAACCCGATCAGCGAGGAGCTGAAGGTCATGCGTCCCTCGCTGCTGCCCGGCCTGTTGTCGGCGGCGGCGCGCAACGCCAATCGCGGTGCGGACAGCATCCGCCTGTTCGAGATCGGCCGCCGCTATCTGGCCGATGCCGAGCGTCCGACGCTGACGCTGCTGATGGCGGGCGACAAAAGCGCGCGCGGCTGGCAGGCGGGCAAGGCGGCGCCGTTCGACGCCTTCGACGCCAAGACGGCGGCGCTTGCCTTGCTCGACGCCGCGGGCGCGCCCGTCGACCGGCTGCAGGTGATGGAGGCAGTGGGCGAAGGCGCGATCTGGCATCCCGGCCAGTCGGCGACCCTGCGGCTCGGCCCCAAGGCGGTGCTCGCCGAGTTCGGTGCGTTGCATCCGGCGCTGACGCGGCATTTCGACGTCGACGGCCCGGCGATGGCGGTGCAGATCTTCCTCGACGCGATTCCCGCGAAGCGCGCGAGCGGCCCGGCCCGCGCGGCCTTCGCGCCGCCGGCGCTGCAATCGGTGCGCCGCGACTTCGCCTTCCTCGCCCCCGAAGGCCTCGCCGCCGCCGACCTCGTCCGCGCGATCCGCGGCGCCGACAAGGCGAGCATCGTTGACGCCCGCCTGTTCGACCGCTTCGCGGGGGCCGGCGTCCCCGACGGGCAGCTGAGCCTTGCGGTCGAGGTCGAATTGCAGCCGCATGCGCAAAGCTTCACCGACGCCGAGCTGAAAGCAATCGCCGATAAAATCGTCGCCGCAGCGGTGAAGCTGGGGGCGGTGCTGCGGGGTTAGGGAGCGAGCGACGCTCTCTCCCCTTCAGGGGGAGAGATACGGAAGCTTGCCAGTCCTGAGCGTGTCGAAGGACTGGCTTAGCCGAAGTTGAGAGGGGCAGCAGGCGCTTTTCCCTCTCCACGCTGCGCTAGCTCGTGCCCTGACATACAACCACCACTACCCATCGCGCCCATAGACATCCTTCCGGAACGCCACGCCGCCGTCCACCGCGACGGCGGTGAAATAGGTCAGGTAGACGGGCACACCGACCGGCAGCGGCACCGCCTGTTCGGGGGCCTTGCCCTTGGCGCGCAGCGGCTTCTGGAACAGCCAGCGGCCGAGTTCGGATGCCTTTTCCAGCCGGATGCAGCCGTTGCTGAAATGGCGGTCGTCCTTCTGGAGCAGCGCGCGGTCGGGGGTGTCGTGAAGGTAGATGCCTTCCTGGTTCGGAAACAGGAATTTGACCTTGCCCATCGAATTATGGCTTCCGGGCAGTTCGCGCAGGCGCAGTAGCTGCCGCCCCGCAGCGACCGCCTGCCAGTCGATTTCGGACGACGACAGCTTGCGCGGGTTCGGTCCCCAGTCGGACAGCGCCTCCATATGCAGCGACTGGAGGCTGCGTCCCGCGAGCACCTTGGGCGCGATGCTGCGCTGGGCCAGATAGTCGGGGACGTTCCAATAGGGGTTGAGGATTACCCACTGGATCGTGCCGGCGAGCATCGGCGTCTGGGTTTCGGCCGCACCGACGACCACGCGCATCGATCCTTCGCGCTTGCCGCCGCCATAATAGGTGAGCTGCCCCGACGAGGCATCGACGACGATATGGTGGGTCCAGGGCCCGGGCAGGATGCGCGCCCGGTCGAGGTTGAGCGCGAGTCGGTCGAGCGCTTCTTCGGGGGCGCCGCGATCGCGCGCATGACCCGTCAGGCGGCGGAGGCGGACATAATGTTCGCTCATCCAGCCCATGTTCTTCACATAGGCGGCGAAATCCTTGGGGAAGGCGGCGGCGCGCAGCACGCTTCCGGTGTCGGGCCGCTTTGCCTTCAACGTCTTGTCGGCCCAGATCATGCCGACGTCGCGCGGGCGGCGCTGGTCGCGGACATAGCGCGCGAAGCTTTTGGACAGCGCCAGTTCGGCGCGCGCCAGCGCCCCGGCGTCGCCGCCCTTCGCCGCGGCGAGTGCCGCGCGCAGGTCATCGGGATCGTAGGAGGAGGGCTTGAGGCCGTCGAGCCGCGCCGAATCGAGCCAGCCGAGCAGGCTTTGCGCTGCCTCGCCGACCCGACCCGAACGTACCCACAGCGGGCGATAGCCGCGTTCGGCGTAGAAGCGCTTGATATCGCCCCCGGTCTCGTCGCGCAGGATCAGCGCCACCGCGTCGTCGATGGGAATCGCCGCATTCTGCGCCGCCTTTGCAGCGGCCACCGCGGGCGCGCCGAAAGCCGGTGCGCCCGCGAGAATCAGGAACGCAAGGGGAAGGCAGCGGCGCCGCCTTTCCCCCTTGCGAGCGATCAGCCCCTCTCTCCGACCTGGGTCGGCGGCGGCGGGGGCGGCGGCGTCATCGGCGCATTGGGATGATAGATGCCGTCGGCGGTGTAATAGCCGTCGATGATGCCGTCGCCGTCACGGTCGGCGGCGACGCTGCCGGGCACGGCGCCGGGCGGCGGCGGGGGCGCGGCGGCGACCTCTTCCTTGTTCGAGCAGGCGGCGAGCAGCAGCGCGGTGGCGCCCGCCAGCATGAGGGGTTGGAAACGCATCACTCACTCCCTTGGAAAACCGCCCGGACGAAAGCGGGCGTGGGCCAAACCCGCGGGGCGCGCCGCATGTTTCCGGCGGCCGCGGCCGATAGCGGCAAACGGTGGCTTTTCGGCGATGACCGGTGGAACGGGGGCGGCGTCCTATGCCGCGACTGCGTCCTCGCTGCGGCTGGCCGCAGCTTCGAGCAGGCGCTTTTCCAGCCCCTTGACCCGCGCCGCGCCGTCGATCTTGTCGCCGATCAGATCGGTGACGTAGAAGGTATCCACCGCGCGCTCGCCATAGGTGGCGACATGCGCGCTATGCACCGTGACCTTCGACTGGAACAGCGCATAGGCAAGCTGGTTCAGCAGCGCCGGCCGGTCCTGCGCATTGACCTCGACCACCGTGAAGCGATTCGAAGCATTGTTGTCGACGAATACACTAGGTGCCACCCGAAACGCCTCGGCGCGCGCGCGCGGCAGGGCGCGGGCTTCGAGTTTCGGCAGCAGTTTCTGACGGTTGGCGAGCGCGTCCTCGATCGCGCGGGTCAGGCGCTGGATCTGCCCGGCTTCCGCGAAGGGGCGGCCCAGCGGGTCCTGGACGAGGAAATTGTCGAGCGCCAATCCGTCGCGCGTCGTGTGGATGCGCGCGTCGATGATGTTGCCGCCGGCGAGATGGATGCCGCCCGCGATGCGATAGAAGAGCCCCGGATGGTCGGCGGCAAGCACCATCACCAGCGTCGCGCCACGATCGTCGTCGGGCACCGCGGCGATGTGGAGCGGCGCATCGCCCGCCTGCCGCATGTGGAGCAGGTTCGCCGCAATCACCTCGACCGACTCGGCGATCCAGTAGCTTTCGGGCAGGCGCTTCGCGAGCGCCTGGAATACCGCATCGCCGAAGCCGAACTGCGCCGCGACCGCTTCCTTCTTGCTCGCGATCCGCGCCTCGCGCCCCTTTTGCTTGTGGCCGAGGCGCAGCACCTCTTCGGCGGCGTCGAACAGCTCGGTCAGCAACTGGCGCTTCCAGCCGTTCCACACGCCGGGACCGACCGCGCGGATATCGACGACGGTGAGGACGAGCAGCAGCCGCAGCCGCTCGGCGCTCTGCACGATCTGCGCGAAATCGAGGATCGTCTTGAAATCGGCGAGGTCGCGCTTGAAGGCGGTCGCCGACATCAGCAGGTGATGGCGCACCAGCCACGACACCGTCTCGGTCTCCGCCTCGCTGAGGCCGAGGCGCGGGCAGACGCGCAGCGCCAGCTCGGCGCCGAGGACGCTGTGGTCGCCTCCGCGCCCCTTGGCGATGTCGTGAAGCAGCACCGCGACATAGATGGTGCGACGCGAATGGAGGTTCCGCATGATCGCGGTCGACAGCGGATGATCGTCCCCCAGTCGGTTCTGCTCGATATCGGAGAGCAGTCCGATCGCGCGGATCGTATGCTCGTCGACGGTATAATGATGATACATGTCGAACTGCATCTGCGCGACGACGCGGCCGAAATCGGGCACGAAGCGGCCGAAGACGCCGGCCTCGTTCATCCAGCGCAGCACCGTTTCGGGATCGCGCGGGCTGGTCAGCACGTCGAGGAACAGCTGATTCGCGCGCGCGATGCGGCGGACTCCACCGTCGATCAGCTTTGCATCGTGGCGCGCCTGGCGCATCGCCTGCGGATGAATCTCCAGCCCGTGCCGGTCGGCGAGCGCGAAGATTTCGAGCAGGCGCACCGGATCCTGCTGAAAAAAATCGTCGGCGGGGAGCGCGAGCCGGCCCCTGTCGAGCACGAAGCCGTTGAGCTTACCCGGCCGGCGGCGCAGCGTCGGCAGGAAGCGCCGCCCGCGCTTCGCCATCTGTTCGTCGAGATGCGCGAGGAAGGTGCCGGTCAGGTCGCCGACGCTCTTCGCGTGGAGGAAATAGAGCTGCATGAAGCGCTCGACCGCGCTCTTCCCCGGCCGCTCGGCGAACTGCATGCGCTGCGCGATCTCGCGCTGGAAATCGAAGGTCAGCCGGTCCTCGGCGCGTCCTGCAAGGGTGTGGAGGTGGCAGCGCACGGCGAGCAGGAAATTCTCGGCGCGCGCGAACTGCCGAAGCTCGCGCGTTGTGAGGAGCCCCGCATCGACAAGCTCGGGGACGGTGCGGACGCGGTGGATGAACTTGCCGATCCAGAACAGGGTGTGAAGATCGCGAAGACCCCCCTTCCCTTCCTTCACATTGGGTTCGACGACATAGCGCGAATCGCCCATCCGTTTGTGCCGCTCGTCGCGCTCGGCGAGCTTTTCGGCCACGAAGGCGCGCGCATTGCCCGCGACCACCTCGGCATCGAAGCGCGCCGCCGCCTGGTCATAGAGCGCGCGATCCCCCCAGATGAAGCGCGCCTCGACCAGCGCGGTGCGGATGGTGAGGTCGTCCTTCGCGGCGCGGATCATCTCGTCGACCGAGCGCGACGAATGGCCGACCTTCAGCCCGAGATCCCACAAGGTATAGAGCTGCGCCTCGATCACCTGTTCGGTCCAGCTCGTCTGTTTGAACGGCGTCACGAAGCCGATGTCGACGTCGCTGTGCGGCGCCATCTCGCCGCGGCCGTAGCCGCCGACAGCGATCACCGTGATCCGCTCGCCCGCCGAGCGATTGCCGGCAGGATAGAGGTGATGGGTGGTGAAATCATAGGAAAGGCGGACGATCTGGTCGATCAGGAAGGCGGTCGCATTGGCCGCGAGCCGGCCCGCGGAGGGATGATCGAGAAGGCGGCGCTCGATCTCGGCGCGCCCTGCATCGAGCGCCTCCTTGAGCAGCGTCACCATCGCGCGCCGCCGCTTTCCCGTGTCGCTCGTTTCGGCCGCGATCTCGTCGAGCCGGCCCGACAGCGCGCGGCGGTCGATGATCGCGCGGCGATGGTCGAGATGGTCGAAGAGGTCGCTCATCGCTCTTCGGTCAATATCTGCTTGAGCCGATAGAGCGCGTCGAGCGCCTCGCGCGGCGCCAGCGCATCGGGCTCGATTCCGGCGAGCGCCTCGCGCAGCGCGTCCTTCGCGGCTTCGGGCGCGGCGGCGAGCGTCGCGGCGAACAGCGGCAGGTCGTCGAGCCCCGCGGCGAGCCCGCCGGTCGCCTCGCGCCCCGCCTCCAGCTTGGCAAGCACCGCCTCGGCGCGCTGGACGACGGCGGCAGGAACTCCGGCGAGCCGCGCAACCGCGAGGCCGTAGCTGCGGTCGGCGGGCCCCTCGGCAAGCTCGTGCAGCAGCACCAGATCGCCCTGCCATTCGCGCGCGCGGACATGGTGGAGCGACAGCGCGCCCAGCGTTTCGGCGAGGCGGGTCAGTTCGTGATAATGGGTCGCGAACAGGCAGCGGCACTTGTTCACCTCATGCACCGCCTCGACCACCGACCAGGCGAGCGCGAGCCCGTCGTAGGTCGAGGTGCCGCGCCCGACCTCGTCGAGAATCACGAAGCTGTCCGGCGTTGCCTGCGCAAGGATCGCCGCGGTCTCGACCATCTCGACCATGAAGGTCGAGCGCCCACGCGCGAGATTGTCGCTGGCGCCGACGCGGCTGAACAGGCGGTCGACAAGCCCGAGCTTCGCCGACGCGGCGGGCACGAAGGCGCCCGCCTGCGCGAGCACGACGATCAGCGCATTCTGGCGCAGGAAGGTCGATTTGCCGCCCATGTTCGGGCCCGTGACGAGCCACAGCCGGTCGTCCGGCGACAGCGACACATCATTGGGCACGAAGCGTTCGCCGCTCTTCGCCAGCGCCGCCTCGACCACCGGGTGCCGGCCGCCGCTGACGTCGAGGCACGGCTCGTCGGCAAGGTCGGGGCGGCACCAGTTATGGCTCATCGCATGGTCGGCGAGCGCCGCGGCGACATCGATGCGCGCGAGCACGTCGCAGCTTGCGGCGATCGCCTCGCGGCGCGCCACCGCCTGGTCGGTCAGCGTTTCGAGATGCGCCGCCTCCGCCGCGAGCGCGTGGACGCCCGCCTGCGTCACCCGGCTCGCGGCGTCGTGCAGGTCGGACGAATTGAAGCGCACCACCCCGGCCAGCGTCTGGCGGTGTGTGAAGCCCGATTCGGGCGCCATCAGCGCATCGGCATGTTTCGCGGGCACCTCGACATGATAGCCGAGCACGCCATTGTGGCGGATCTTGAGCGAGGCGATGCCGGTGCGTGCGCGATAGTCGGCTTCGAGCGCCGCGATCGCCTTGCGCCCGTCGCGCGCGGTTTCGCGCAGCGCGTCGAGCGCGGCGTCATAGCCCTCGGCGATATAGCCGCCCTGCGCCGCGTCGACCGGCGGTGTCTCGATCAGCGCGCGCGTGAGCTCGTCGACGAGCGCGCCATGGCCGTCGAGACCGGGAAGCAGGTGCGCAAGCAGGGGGGGCAGGTCGGCGCGGCGCGCGAGCCGCTCGCGCAGCAGCCGCGCTCCGCCGAGCGCGTCGCGAAGCTGCGCCAGGTCACGCGGCCCGCCGCGCCCCGCGACGAGGCGGCCGAGCGCGCGGCCCGCATCGGGAAGCGCGCGCAATTCGGCGCGCAGTTCGGCGCGCCACAGCGCGTCGCGCGCGAGCGCGTCGACGAAATCGAGCCGGTCGAGGATTGCAGCCTTGTCGGTGAGCGGACTTGCGAGGTCGTCGGCGAGCAGCCGTGCGCCGGCCGCGGTCACCGTGCGGTCGATCGTGGCGAGCAGGCTGCCGTCGCGCGTCCCCGCCATGGTGCGGACGAGTTCGAGGCTTTCGCGCGTTGCGGCGTCGATCGTCATCCGTCCCGAGGCCGAGACGCGTAGCGGCGGCTGGAGGAACACCGCGCCGCCGGTACCGACATGATCGAGATAGGCGGCGATCGCCCCCATCGCCGCCACCTCGCCGCGGCTGAACTGGCCAAAGCCGTCGAGCGTGCGGACGCCGAACAGCGTTTCGAGCCGTTTCTGTCCGGCGCCGCTCGAAAAATCGCCCTGCGGGCGGCGCACTACCTGCCGCGCGGTCGAAGCGGGAAGATCGTCCGCCGTCTCGCTGACCAGCAGTTCGGAGGGCGCGAGCCGCGCCAGTTCGGCATCGACCTGATCGGGACGCACTGCGACGACCTCGAACCGCCCGGTCGAGATGTCGGCGGCGGCAATCGCGACCTCGCTTTCGCTGCCCACCGCGGCGAGCGCCGCGAGCCGGTTGGCGCTGCGCCCTTCGAGCAGCGCCTCCTCGGTCAGCGTGCCCGCGGTCACGAAGCGGACGATGTCGCGCGCGACGAGCGCCTTCGATCCGCCGCGCGCCTTCGCCTCCGCCGGGGTCTCGACCTGTTCGGCGATCGCGACGCGGTGCCCTGCCTTGATCAGCCGCGCGAGATAGGATTCGGCCGAATGGACGGGTACTCCGCACATCGGCACCGGCTGCCCGCCATGCTCGCCGCGCGACGTTAGCGCGATATCGAGCGTCGAGGCGGCCGCCTTCGCATCGTCGAAGAACAGCTCGAAGAAATCGCCCATGCGATAGAAGAGCAGGCAGTCGCCCGCCTTTTCCTTGAGCGTCCAATATTGCGCCATCATCGGCGTCGCGGCCGGCGCGGCGTTGCTATTCGCGGGTTTCGGAGCGGTGGCGGGCATCCGCCCCTGCTTAGTGATTGGAGGCGGCGTGGCAATCCCTTGACGTCGACCATTGTCGGCCATTTGCCGGGGAACACCCGCACCGTCCATCCCCCAACATTGCCGGTTACATTTTCGCGAGGCGGCGCTAGGGGAAACACTCGGGCGCGCATCTTGTGGATATTTCGAGAGGACAAAGAATGGACAGCGGCAGCAAGGTGCAATTTTCCGACCGCGAGGCGCTGCTTTATCACAGCTATGGCCGCCCCGGGAAAATCGAGATCATAGCGTCGAAGCCGATGGCGACGCAGCGCGACCTCTCCCTCGCCTATTCGCCCGGCGTCGCGGTGCCGGTGAAGGCGATCGCCGACGATCCCGCCACCGCCTATGACTATACCGCCAAGGGCAATCTGGTCGCCGTCATATCGAACGGCACCGCGATCCTGGGTCTCGGCAATCTGGGCGCGCTCGCATCGAAGCCGGTGATGGAGGGCAAGGCAGTACTGTTCAAGCGCTTCGCCGACGTCGACTCGATCGACCTCGAGGTCAAGACCGAGGACCCGCAGGCCTTCATCGACGCGGTCGAACTGCTCGAACCGAGCTTCGGCGGCATCAATCTGGAGGATATCGCCGCCCCCAACTGCTTCATCATCGAGGCGGCGCTGAAGGAGCGGATGAACATCCCCGTCTTTCACGACGACCAGCACGGCACCGCGATCATCACCGCCGCCGGGCTGATCAACGCCTGTCATCTGACCGGGCGCGACCTCAAGGACATCCGCGTCGTCGTCAACGGCGCCGGCGCAGCGGCGATCGCCTGCACCGAACTGATCAAGGCGATGGGCGTGCCGCACGACCATGTCATCATGTGCGACCGCAAGGGCACGATCTGGCAGGGTCGCACCGAGGGCATGGACCAGTGGAAATCGGCGCATGCGGTGCCGACCGAGGCGCGCGACCTGACCGAGGCGCTGAAAGGCGCCGACGTCTTCCTCGGCCTGTCCGCCGCCGGCGCGCTCAAGCCCGAGATGGTCAAGGAAATGGCGCCGGCGCCGATCATCTTCGCAATGGCCAACCCCGACCCCGAAATCTCGCCGCCCGATGCGCGCGCGGCGCGGCCCGACGCGATCATCGCCACCGGGCGTTCGGACTATCCGAACCAGGTCAACAACGTCCTGTGCTTCCCCTTCATCTTCCGCGGCGCGCTCGACGTCCATGCGACCGCGATCAACGAGGAGATGAAGATCGCCGCCGCGAATGCGATCGCCGAGCTGGCGCGCCAGCAGGTGCCCGAAGAGGTCGCCGCCGCCTATGGCGGGCGCGCATCGAGCTTCGGGCCCGAATATATCATCCCCTCGCCTTTCGACCCACGGCTGATGGAGATCGTTCCCGCGGCGGTGGCCAAGGCGGCAACCGAGTCGGGAGTCGCGCAGCGGCCGATCACCGATCTCGCCGCCTATCGCACCAGCCTGCGCGCGCGGCTCAATCCGACGACGTCGGTGCTGACGCTCGCCTATGAAGCGGCGCGCAAGAATCCGAAGCGCGTCGTCTTTGCCGAGGGCGAGGAAGAGGTGGTGCTGCGCGCGGCGATCCAGTTCCGCGACGGCGGCTATGGCATTCCCGTGCTCGTCGGGCGCGAGGGTCTGCACGACAAGTTGCGCGAGATGGGCGTCGCCGACGCCGAGAGCTTCGAGGTCCACAACAGCGTCAATTCGCCGCACGTGCCCGAGATGGTGGAGATTCTCTACAAGCGGCTGCAGCGCCGCGGCTATCTGCGCCGCGACTGCGAGCGCATGGTCAACCGCGACCGCAACATCTTCGGATCGCTGCTGCTGAAGCTGGGGCTGGGCGACGCGATGATCACCGGCGTCACCCGCACCTATGCGCAGACGATGCGCGAGGTGCGCCGCGTGATCGACCATGCCGAGGGCAAGACGCCGTTCGGCATGCACATCTGGGTCGGGCAGCAGCAGACGATCTTCATCGCCGATTCGACCGTGAACGAGCGCCCGTCGGCCGAGATGCTCGCCGACATCGCCGAGCGCACCGCACAGGTCGCGCGCCGCATGGGGCACGAGCCGCGCGTCGCCTTCCTGTCCTATTCGACCTTCGGCAATCCGCCGGGATCGTGGCTCGGCAACATCCGCGACGCCGTCCATATCCTCGACGAGCGCCAGCCCGAATTCGAATATGAGGGCGAGATGGCGCCCGACGTCGCGCTCAACGAAAAGCTGATGAAAAGCTACCCCTTCTGCCGTCTGTCGGGGCCGGCGAATGTGCTGATCATGCCGGGGCTGCAATCGGCGAACCTGTCGGCGAAGCTGCTGCGCGAACTGAGCGACGGCGCGGTGATCGGACCGGTGCTCGTCGGCATGGAAAAGCCGGTCCAGGTCGCGACCATGGCCTCGCCGGCGTCGGATCTGGTGACGCTCGCGGTGCTCGCTGCGGGCGGGATCACGGGGTAGGAGAAAGCAAAGTCGTCGTCCCTGCCTTTCGCAGGGGCGACGGCGTGCTACGGTCCGGTATTGCCGCCCTGCGGCCCGCCCATGCCGGCGGCGCCGACCGCGCCGATATTGCCGAAGATATCCTCGAAGAAGCTGCGGTCGCGACCCAGCGTCGGCGTCCTGTCGCCTTCGGGATTGATCTTGCTCACCAGTTCCAGCCCGGTGCGGTCGACCGCGGCGACATTGCCCTGCGCGTCGAAGCGGATGCGCAGCACCTGCTGCGCCACCGGGCGCGGATCGGCGAAGGCGAGCTGTCGCGTCTCGCGCGACAGATAATAATATTCCTTGTCGCTGAACTGACTGGTGAAGCTCGGATGGCCGAGCGTCTTCTCGACCGATTCGCGATTGTCGACGCCCGGCGTGATCGCCTGCGTCAGCACCGGGTCGATGACATAGCCCTGACGTCCGCGGAGCTGGCTGCATCCGCCGAGCATCAGCAGGGCGATCATCCCGGCCCCCAGCAGGCGCATGCGCGGGGTAGAGGCGGAAACGGCGGGCTTGGCAATCGGCATCGAACTATCTCCGGCGCGCAGACCCTGCCTGGTCTTACCGGGCCGCCCGCCCCGGCGGCCGGCAGCAGACGGCTGCGCTTGTGTCTGGCGCCTCTTAACCGCAAGCGGGCTGGGGGCACAAGCCGCTTGTGGCGGGACGAAGCTTGCTGGAAGCTGACCCGACTCCCTCTTTTCGCCGCCCGCAATTGCGCCTAAGCGACGGACCATGATTTCGCTGCGCAAGCTGTTCCGCTCCGGTCCCGACCCGCGCGAGGCCCGTCGCCCGCTGTGGCAGGCGGTCGTCGCGACCGCGCGCGCACCGCATTGGTATGAAGCGGGCGGGGTTCCCGACACGCTCGACGGGCGGTTCGACATGGTCTGCCTGATCCTCGCCCTCGTCCTCCACCGCATCGACGACGATTCGGCGCAGGCGCTGGCGGGAGTGGAGCTTACCGAGTTGTTCGTTGCGGACATGGATGGGCAGATCCGCCAGATCGGCTTTGGCGACATGGTGGTCGGCAAGCAAATCGGGCGGATGGTCGGTGCGCTCGGCGGTCGGCTCGGTGTCTATCGCGCGGCCGACGGATCGGACGCGCTGCGCGAGGCGCTGGTGCGCAATCTGTGGCGCGGGCAGGCGCCGGCGGACCCGGCGCTCGACCATGTGATGGCCGAGGTTGCGGCGCTGCGCGGCGCGCTGGCCGCGATGCCGGTCGCCGCGCTGGTCGCCGCCGACCGCCTGCCGGGCCAGACGGCGTGAGCGAGGGCGAATTTCCGCATGTGGTGACGCTGGCGGAGGCGGCGCAGGGGCGGCGGATCGCGCTGGAGGCCGACGCCGAGGCGCGCGCGCGGATCGCCCGGCGGCTCGACCTGGTGGCGCTCGACCGCTTCACGGTCGCGGCCGAGGTGCGCGCGGTTGCGGGCGGGATCGCGGCGACGGGCCGGATCGAGGCCGACGTGGTCCAGAATTGCGCCGCGACCGGACTGCCGGTGCCCGCCGCCGTCGCCGAGGATTTCGACCTTCGCTTCCTGCGCGACGCGATGCCCGTGACGGAGGCGGAGGAAGAGGTCGAGATCGGCAGCGCCGATTGCGACATATTGCCGCTGGAAGGCGACCGCGCCGACCTGGGCGAGGCGGCGGTGCAGACGCTGGCGCTGGCGCTCGATCCCTTTCCGCGCCATCCCGACGCCGACCGCATTCTGGCGGAAAAGGGCGTGCTCAGCGAAGAACAGGCCGGACCGTTCGCGGCACTCGCCAGACTGCGCGGCAAGTCCGACGGCTAGGACGGATCGACATTCAGAAGATGGCGAGCCGGAGTCGAAGACGGCGACAGGTCAAAATGGTGGGTTTTCGCGAACCGGAGCGTGAGCACCGGAAGCGCGAAAAGCCGCCCTTTGCAGGCCGCCAGAGTTGAATGTCGATCCGTCCTAGGGTTCTCCGTCGGATTCCGGCGCCGTATCGCCGCCCGTTGCGCCGTCGTCCGTGATGAGGTCCGCCATCGCATCGTCGAGGTTCGAATCCGGCTTGGCCGGTTCGGCGGCTGCATTTGCGGGCTGGTCGTCGTCCGCCACCGGCAGCGCGCCGCCAAGCGCCCTGGCGAGTCCGACGAGCTGTTCGCCGAGCACGCGGTCGACTGCGGGGGCAATCTCGGCCATCTTGAAGCGCATATAGCCGCCGACGACATAGTCGAAGCGGATCGCCGATCCGGCATCGGTGGGCTTGATCTGGATCGTCAGCGTGCCGGTGACCGCCTCGCCCTGCAGCGGACCGAAAGCGCCCGACAGGCGCATCATGTCGTTCGGCTGCGCGAAGAGGATGCGCGCGTGCTGGACACTGCCCATGCCCGCGGCACCTGGCAGTTTCTCGCAGAAACAGCCGCCCGCCTGCGAATCGAGCCAGAAGTTCGCCGCGTCGCCCGACCAGCTATGTTCGGCCGACCACCATTTGTCGGGGGTGCGGAGCATCGTCCACACATCCTCGGGTGCCGCGGCGACCTGCGCGGTGTGGGCGACGGTGAAGCCGATGTCGCTCTGATCGATGACCCTGGCCTGCGCCGCCGACGCGGCGAGCGCCGCGGCAGGCAGCAGGACGGCGGCCCAATATGTCCGGATAGCCATGTCCGTTTCCCCCTTGCCGTATCCATAGACCGCGGCGGGGGAACTGGCTAGCCGGCGGTGGCGAGGATGGTTTCGATCGCGTCGTTGACCTGATCGATCGGTGCCATGCCGTCGACGTGGGTGACGATGCCGCGCGCGTCGTAGATCGGCAGGATCGGGGCGGTCTTGGCACGATATTCGGCCATGCGCGTGCGCACCGTTTCGGCATTGTCGTCGGGACGACGCTTGAAGTCGTGACTGCCGCAGACGTCGCAGGTGTCGGCGACCTTCGGCAGCTTGTAGCGATCATGATAGCCGGCGCCGCATTTCGCGCAGGAAAAGCGGCCGGTGATGCGATCGACCAGCGCATCCTCGTCGACGACGAGTTCGATGACATGGTCGAGCCGGCGGCCGCGCGCGCCGAGCAGCCCGTCGAGCGCCTCGGCCTGCGCCGCGGTGCGCGGATAGCCGTCGAAGATCACCGAGACATCGGGGCCGAGTTCGTCGAGCCGCTCGCCGATCAGGCCCGAGACGATCTCGTCCGAGACGAGTTCACCCGCGTCCATCACCGCCTTGGCCTGGAGGCCGATCGGCGTGCCGGCCTTGACCGCGGCGCGCAGCATGTCGCCGGTCGAAAGCTGGACCATGCCATGCTCGTCCTCGAGGCGCGACGCCTGCGTTCCCTTGCCCGCACCCGGCGGGCCCAGCAAAATGATGTTCAGCGTCATGGAAGCCCCTGTATCCCGTCCCGACTGTTCCGTCGGGGTGGCCCTAACCGACCGATCAGCGCCGCGCAACGCCGCCCTTCAATTTGGCCTTCTTGATCAGATCGCCATATTGATGCGCGAGCATGTGGCTCTGCATCTGGGTGATCGTGTCGACCGTGACGTTGACGATGATGAGCAGGCTCGTGCCGCCGAGATGGAAGGGCAGGGCGGAGCGCGCGATGAAATATTCGGGCACGACGCAGATCACGGCGAGATAGGCCGCCCCGATTACGGTGATGCGCGTCAGCACGAAATCGAGATAGGCGGCGGTGTTCTTGCCCGGGCGGATGCCGGGAATGAAGCCGTTCTGGCGCTTCAGATTCTCGGCGGTCTCCTCCGGATTGAAGACGACCGCGACATAGAAGAAGCAGAAGAAGATGATGCCCGCGGCATAGAGGCTCATGTAGAGCGGCTGGCCGTGCGCGAGATACTGGTTGAGCGTGATCAGGAAGTCGCCCCACGCCGATTCGCCCGAGACGCGATTGCCCATCATCTGCGTGACGGTCAGCGGCATCAGCAGCAGCGACGAGGCGAAGATCGGCGGGATCACGCCCGAGGTGTTGACCTTGAGCGGCAGGTGGCTGCGGTCGGCCTGCATCCCGCGCTGGGTCGCGCGCTTCGGATATTGAACGAGGACGCGGCGCTGCGCGAGTTCCATGAAGCTGATGAAGGCGATGATGATCACCGCGCCGCCGAGGACGAGCAGGATGACGCTGCCGCTCATCGAGCCTTCGCGGACCTGGGTGAAAAGCTGCGCGAAGCTGCGCGGAAGCTGTGCGAGGATGCCCGCCATGATGATCAGCGACACGCCGTTGCCGATGCCGCGGCTGGTGATCTGCTCGCCGAGCCACATCAGGAAGAGGGTGCCGCCGACGATGCTGATGACCGCGCCGATGCGGAACAGCATGCCGGGATCGACGACCGCGCCGACCCCCTGGCTCGCACCGAGCGTTTCGAGCCCGACGGCGACGAAATAGCCCTGGATCGCGGTCAGCGCGACGGTGCCGTAGCGGGTATATTGGTTGAGCTTCTTGCGCCCGCTCTCACCCTCTTTCTTGAGCGCGGCGAGGCTGGGCGACAGCGCCGAGGCGAGCTGCACGACGATCGAGGCGGTGATATAGGGCATGACGCCGAGCGCGATGATGCTCATGCGTTCGAGGCTGCCGCCCGAGAAGGTGTTGAAGATGTCGAGCACGCCGCCCGAGGCCGCCTGATTGTAGAGCTGCGACAGCGCGACCGGGTCGACGCCCGGCAGCGGCACGAACGACAGGAAGCGGAAGACGATCAGCGCGCCGATCGTGAACCAGATGCGGTTCTTGAGTTCGGTCGCCTGACCGAATTTCGAAAAGCTGAAATTGGATGCCAGCTGGTCGGCGCGAGAGGCCATGATGTCTTTCCTCGAGTGGCGGACCGCGCCCCCGCGACCCGGCGCCTATGTGCGTTCGGCAGGCGCGAAACGCAAGGGGAAAGGCCCGATTTAACGCCCCTCCCCTTCAGGGGAGGGGTTGGGGTGGGGCCTGTCGATCACGCGCAAGACCGACACCCTCCCCGCTGCGACTAGCGAGCAAGCTCGCAAGTCTCGCTGCCCCTCCCGCAAGCGGGAGGGGAGCCATTATTTATTCGCCCTTGGCTTCCTCGGCCGAAGCCGCGGGCAGTTCGACCTTGCCGCCGGCCTTTTCGACCGCGGCGATGGCGCCCTTCGAGGCGCCGGCGACGGCGAAGCTCAGCTTGGCGGTCAGTTCGCCCTTGGCGAGGAGACGGACGCCGTCCTTGCCGCCGCGTGCGACGCCGGCCGCCTTGAGGGCCGCATGGTCGACCGTCTTCTTGGCATCGAGCTTCTTCGCGTCGACCAGCTTCTGGACCTGGCCGAGGTTCACGATCGCATAATCCTTGGCGAAGACATTGTTGAAGCCGCGCTTCGGCAGCCGCATGTGGAGCGGCATCTGGCCGCCCTCGAAGCCGTTGATCGAGACGCCCGAGCGGCTCTTCTGGCCCTTCTGACCGCGGCCTGCGGTCTTGCCCTTGCCCGAGCCGATGCCGCGTCCGACGCGCATCCGGCCCTTGCGGGCGCCGTTGTTGTCGCGGAGATCGTTAAGCTTGATAGTCATTTTGCACTCGCTTTCGCTGTGTTCGCGCTGTGGACCGGCCCCGAGGGATCAGTCCGGTTCGATTTCGCTCGATGGCTGAAAGCCGGGATAGGGTCCGGCCTTTTCCATCACGATGGCCTGGGCGACATAGCCGCGGCCATCGACCTGGGTGATCGACGGGCTGCCGTGAAGCTGCCACCCCCGATTGAGCAGCCCCTCGACCCGTGCGCAGAAGGCGCTGTCGTCGGGACCGGTCAACAGGCGGTAGAGCTTCATCGGCCCTAGCCCTCGATGACTTCCACCATGTGCGGAAGCTTGCGGATCATGCCGCGCACTTCCGGGGTGTCGACCAGTTCGACCTCGCGGTGCATCTTGCCCAGGCCGAGGCCGGTCAGGATGGCGCGCTGTTCCTTCGGACGACGGATCGGCGAGCCGATCTGGCGAATCTTGATAGTCTTGCCGGCCATGGTCTTACTCCGTCACCGCCGCGGCTTCGGCCTCGGCCGCGCGGTCGGATGCACCGCCGCGCTTGATGAGGTCCGACACCTTCTTGCCGCGGCGCTGCGCGACCGACTTGGGGCTGGTCTGCTCGCCGAGCGCCTCGAAGGTCGCGCGGATCATGTTGTAGGGGTTCGAGGTGCCGACCGACTTGGTCACCACATCGGCAACGCCCAGCGATTCGAAGACGGCGCGCATCGGGCCGCCGGCGATGATGCCGGTCCCCGCGGGCGCCGAGCGCAGCGTGACCTTGCCGGCGCCGAAATGGCCGCGGCCGTCGTGGTGCAGCGTGCGGCCGTCGCGCAGCGGAACGCGGATCATCGCCTTCTTCGCCGCGGCGGTCGCCTTCGAGATCGCTTCGGGAACCTCACGCGCCTTGCCGTGGCCAAAACCCGCGCGGCCCTTGCCGTCACCGACGACAACGAGCGCGGCGAAACCGAAGCGCTTGCCGCCCTTCACCGTCTTCGACACGCGGTTGATGTGGACGAGCTTTTCGATCAGCTCTTCGCCGCCATCCTCGTCGCGGTCGCGCGACCGGCGATCGTCGCGGCGGCCACGGCCACCCTCGCGACCGCCGTCACGGCCACCGCGGCCGCGCCGCGCCGGCGCGCCGGTCGTTTCGGTCGCCGCCTCGGGGGCGCCTTCGGCGTTCTGAACTTCGTCTGCCATCGTTAAAACTCCAATCCGCCTTCGCGCGCCGCGTCGGCCAGCGCCTTGATGCGCCCGTGGAACAGGAAGCCGCCGCGGTCGAACACGACCTGGGTCACGCCCGCCTTCTTGGCGGCAGCGGCGAGGCGCTTGCCGACATCGGCGGCGGCAGCGGCGGTCGCGCCGGTCTTGCCGCGGACGTCCTTGTCGAGCGTCGAGGCGGCCGCCAGCGTCTTGCCGGCGGCGTCATCGATGAGCTGCGCATAGATATGGCGGCCCGAACGATGCACCGACAGACGCGGACGCCCGGCGGCGCGCTGGCGGAGGGCGGTGCGGACGCGCTGGCGGCGCTTCTGGAAAGGGGTAAGATGTGCCATGGCTTACTTCTTCTTGCCTTCTTTGCGGAAGATGTACTCGCCGCGATATTTGATGCCCTTGCCCTTATAGGGTTCGGGCTTGCGCCAGCGGCGGATTTCCGCCGCGACCTGGCCGACCTTCTGCTTGTCGATGCCGCTGATCTCGATCGTCGTGTTGTCCGGCGTCTTGATCTCGATGCCCTCGGGCACCGCGAAATCGACATCGTGGCTGTAACCGAGGTTCAGCTTCAGATTCTTGCCCTGCGCGTTGGCGCGATAGCCGACGCCGGTGATCTCGAGCACCTTGGTGAAGCCCTCGGTCACACCCGTGATCAGGTTCTGCACCAGCGTGCGCTGCATGCCCCAGAACGCGCGCGCCTCGCGGCTGTCGTTGGCGGGCTGCACCGAGATCGAGCCTTCGCCGACCTCATAGCTGATCAGGTCGGACAGCGGCATCGCCAGCGTCCCCTTGGGACCCTTGACCGACAGCTCGCGACCGTCGATCGCGGCGCTGACGCCGCTCGGGATTTCCACGGCCTTTTTACCGATGCGCGACATCAGAACACCTCCGCCAGCACTTCGCCGCCGACATTATGCTCGCGGGCCTCGGCATCCGACAGGACGCCGCGCGGGGTCGACACGATGGTGATGCCCAGGCCGTTGCGCACGATCGGCAGCTCTTTCGAGCCCGAATAGACGCGGCGGCCCGGCTTCGAAACGCGGGCCACATGGCGAATCGCCGGCTGGCCCTCGAAATATTTGAGTTCGATGCGGATGCCCTTGTGCTGGCCCTTCGCGCCCAGCGCTTCTTCGCTGTAGCCGCGGATATAGCCTTCGCGCTGGAGCACGTCGAGAACGCGGACGCGCAGCGTCGAAGCCGGCGTCAGGACGCTGTCCTTCTTCGCCTGCTGGCCGTTGCGGATGCGGGTGAGCATATCACCCAGGGGATCGGTCATTGCCATCAGTTAAGTCCCTTACCAGCTCGACTTCACAACGCCGGGGATCAGGCCCTTGTTGGCCAGATCGCGGAGCTGCACGCGGCACAGCCGGAATTTACGGTAATAGGCGCGCGGACGGCCCGTCAGCTCGCACCGGTTGCGGATGCGGGTCGGGTTGCCGTTGCGCGGAATTTCCGCCATCTTGAGGCGCGCGATCAGGCGCTCGCCGTCGTCGAGCGAGGTGTCGGCCGCAATGGCCTTCAGCTTCGCGTAACGGCCGGCATATTTCTTCACCAGACGCTTGCGACGCTCGTTCTTGTTCACCGAACTCAGTTTCGCCATGACTTAAGTTCTCTTTCCTTATTGAGAGAGCACGGCCTGATCCCGCGGGATCAGGCGGCTTCCTTTTCCTTGGCTTCGATCGGGAAGGGGAAGCCGAACAGCCGGAGCAATTCGCGGGCTTCGTCGTCCGACCCGGCCGTGGTGGTCACGATCACGTCCATGCCGCGCACCGTGTCGATGCGGTCATAGTTGATCTCGGGGAAGATGATCTGTTCCTTGAGGCCCATGGCATAGTTGCCGCGACCATCGAAACTCTTCGCCGACACGCCGCGAAAGTCGCGGATGCGCGGCATCGCGATGGTGATCAGGCGATCGAGGAACTCGTACATCCGCTCGCGGCGCAGGGTGACCTTGCAGCCGATCGGCATGCCTTCGCGCAGCTTGAAGCCGGCGATCGACTTCTTCGCCTTGGTGATCACGGGCTTCTGCCCCGCGATCAGCTCCATTTCCGAAGCGGCGAGTTCGACCTTCTTCTTGTCCTGGACCGCGTCGCCCACGCCCATGTTGAGCGTGATCTTCTCGATCTTCGGCACTTCCATCGCATTCTTGTAACCGAATTTCTCGGTCATCGCCTTGACGATCACATCGTCATAGCGCGACTTCATGCGCGGGGTGTATTTATCAGCCATTGATGGTCTCCCCGGACTTCACGGCCACGCGGACCTTCTTGCCGTCCTTGGTTTCGAAACGGACGCGCGTCGGCTTGCCCGTCTTGGGGTCCGCGACCGCGACCTTGCTGACGTGCAGCGGCGCTTCCTTGCGCTCGAGGCCGCCCTGCGGATCCTGCTGGCTCGGCTTCTTGTGGCGGGTGATGATGTTGACGCCCGCGACGACGACCTTGCCGTCCTTCGGCAGGCTCTGCGTCACTTCGCCGGTCTTGCCCTTGTCCTTGCCGGACAGGACGACGACCGTGTCGCCCTTCTTGATCTTGGCCATACCCATGGTCAGAGCACCTCCGGCGCCAGGCTGATGATCTTCATATAGCCCTTGCCGCGCAGTTCGCGGACGACGGGGCCGAAGATGCGGGTGCCGATCGGCTCCTCATTCTTGTTGACGAGCACGGCGGCGTTGCTGTCGAAACGGATCACCGAGCCGTCGGCGCGGCGCACGTCCTTGGCGGTGCGGACGATGACGGCGCGATGCACGTCGCCCTTCTTCACCTTGCCGCGCGGCTGCGCTTCCTTGATCGACACGACGATGACGTCGCCGACGCCGGCGGTACGGCGCTTCGACCCGCCCAGCACCTTGATGCACTGGACGCGTTTCGCGCCGCTGTTGTCGGCGACTTCCAATTGTGACTGCATCTGGATCATCGATGCATTTCCTTCTTCCTTGGCCTACCGGGCCGTCCCGGCGGTTCCGTGAAACTCTTACGCCTCGGCCTCGACCGTGGGGGCCGCGGCGGGGGCCGCTTTCGGCTTGGTGGAGGTTTCGACCTTGTCGAGCACCTTCCACGTCTTCAGCTTCGAATAGGGCTTCGTCTCTTCGATGCGGACGGTTTCGCCGGCCTTGATGGCGTTGTCCTCATCATGAGCGTGATACTTCTTCGAGCGGCGGATGATCTTGCCGTAGAGCGGGTGTTTCACCTTACGCTCCACCTTCACCACGACGGTCTTGTCGCCCTTGTCGGACACCACCGTGCCGGTCAGAATGCGCTTCGGCATGACAGTCTCCTTATTTCGCGGCAGCCGCGCGCACGCGCGCGGTCTGTTCGGTCTTGATGCGGGCGATCGTGCGCCGCACGTCCTTGACCCGCGAAGCCTTTTCCAGCTGGCCGGTGGCGGCCTGGAAGCGGAGGTTGAACGCCTCGCGCTTCAGTTCGCCGAGCTGCTCGGCGAGCTGGTCGTCGGTCTTCTTGGTCACGTCTTCGGTCTTGGCCATGGCCCTCAACCCTCCAGGTGCGAGGTGTCGCCGAGGCGGGCAACGACCTTCGTCTTGATCGGCAGCTTCATCGCCGCGCGCTCGAACGCCAGCGCGGCCACCGGGCCGGGAACGCCGTCGAGTTCGAACAGGATACGGCCGGGCTTGACGCGCGCCGCCCAGAATTCGGGCGAGCCCTTGCCCTTGCCCATGCGGACCTCGGCGGGCTTCGACGACACAGGGACGTCGGGGAACACGCGGATCCACAGACGGCCCTGGCGCTTGATCGCGCGGCTGATCGCGCGGCGAGCCGCCTCGATCTGGCGCGCGGTGATACGCTCGGGTTCCATCGCCTTCAGCCCATAGGAGCCGAAGTTCAGATCCGTGCCGCCCTTGGCGAGCCCGTGAATGCGGCCCTTGAAGGCCTTGCGGAACTTGGTTTTCTTCGGTTGCAGCATGTCAGCGTTCCTTAGCGGCGGTCATCGCGCGCCGGGCGCACGCCCGACGTCTGCGCGTCGAGCATCAGCCGGTCGGTCGCCATCGGGTCGTGGCCGAGGATCTCACCCTTGAAGATCCAGACCTTGATGCCGCACACGCCATAGGCGGTGTGCGCTTCGGCCTCGGCATAGTCGACGTTGGCGCGCAGCGTGTGCAGCGGCACGCGACCCTCGCGATACCATTCGGTGCGCGCGATCTCCGCGCCGCCGAGACGGCCGGCGCAGTTGATCCGGATGCCCTCGGCGCCGAGGCGCATCGCCGACTGCACCGCGCGCTTCATGGCGCGGCGGAAGGCGACGCGGCGTTCGAGCTGGTCGGCGATGCCCTGTGCGACGAGCTTGGCGTCGACCTCGGGCTTGCGGATCTCGACGATGTTCAGCGATACGTCGCTGCCCGTCATCGCGCCGAGCTGCTTGCGCAGCTTTTCGATGTCGGCGCCCTTCTTGCCGATGATGACGCCCGGGCGGGCGGCATAGATCGACACGCGGCACAGCTTCGCCGGACGCTCGATCACCACCTTCGAGATCGCGGCCTGCGGCAGCGTCTTGAAGATGAACTTGCGGATCTTCAGATCCTCGACCAGCATGCGGCCATAGTCCTGCCCTTCGGCGAACCAGCGGCTGTCCCAGGTGCGGTTGACCTGCAGGCGCAGGCCGATCGGATTGCTCTTCTGGCCCATCTTACGCCTCTTCTTCCTGTTCGCGCACGACGATGCGGATGCGGCTGAACGGCTTGACGATCCGGGTCGACTTGCCGCGGCCACGCGCATGCCAGCGCTTCATCGAGATCGACTTGCCGACGCTCGCTTCCTTGACGACCAGCGCATCGACGTCGAGATTGTGGTTGTTCTCGGCGTTCGCGATCGCGCTCGCCAGAACCTTGCGCACGTCGACGGCCATCGCCTTCTTAGAGAAGGCGAGGACGTTCATCGCGTCTTCAACCTTGCGGCCGCGGATCAGCGCGGCGACGAGGTTCAGCTTCTGCGCCGAGCCGCGAATCTGCGTGCCGACCGACAGCGCCTCGTTGTCCGCAACGCGGCGAGGGGACTTTTCCTTGCCCATTAGCGTTTGCCCTTCTTGTCGGCCGCGTGACCGGGGAAGAAGCGCGTCGGCGCAAATTCACCCAGCTTCATGCCGACCATGTCCTCGTTCACCGACACCGGCACGAACTTGCGGCCGTTGTAGACGTTGAAGGTCAGCCCGACGAACTGCGGCAGGATGGTGGAGCGACGCGACCAGGTCTTGATCGGGGCAGAGCTGCCGCCGTCCTGCGCCGCTTCGGCTTTCTTGAGGAGATGAAGGTCGACGAACGGACCCTTCCAGACCGAGCGAGCCATGACTTACCTCTTCTTCTTCGCGTGACGCGACCGGATGATCATCTTGTCGGTCTGCTTGTTGTGACGGGTGCGCGCGCCCTTGGTCGGCTTGCCCCACGGGGTCACCGGATGACGGCCGCCCGAGGTGCGGCCTTCGCCACCGCCGTGCGGGTGGTCGACCGGGTTCTTGGCGACGCCGCGGGTCAGCGGACGCTTGCCGAGCCAGCGGTTGCGGCCGGCCTTGCCCAGATTGGTGTTCTGGTTGTCCGGGTTCGACACCGCGCCGACCGTGCCCATGCACTCGCCGCGGATGTAGCGCTGCTCGCCCGAGCCGAGACGCACGATGACGAGGCCGCGGTCACGCCCGACGACCTGCGCATAGGTGCCGGCGGACCGGGCGATCTGGCCGCCCTTGCCCGGCTTCATCTCGATATTGTGGACGATCGTGCCGACCGGCATCTGCGACAATTCCATCGCATTGCCCGGCTTCACGTCGGTCTTCTTGCCCGCGACGATCGTATCGCCGACGCCCAGCCGCTGCGGCGCCAGGATGTAGGCGAGCTCGCCGTCCTCATACTTCACCAGCGCGATGAACGCGGTGCGGTTCGGGTCATATTCCAGACGCTCGACGGTGGCCGGCATGTCCCACTTGCGACGCTTGAAGTCGATGAAGCGGTACTTCTGCTTGTGGCCGCCGGCGATGCCGCGCGAGGTCACATGACCCTTGTTGTTGCGGCCACCGGTCTTGCGCTTGCCTTCGGTCAGCGCCTTGACGGGCTTGCCCTTCCACAGCGCCGACTTGTCGACGAGGATCAGGCCGCGCTGCGCCGGGCTGGTCGGATTATAATGTTTGAGTGCCATTTCTCTGCCTTCCCGTGCGCGATCAGACGCCCGTGGTGACGTCGATCGACTGGCCTTCGGCCAGGCGGACGATCGCCTTCTTCACGTCGCTGCGCGTGTAGGGCTTGCCCTTCCAGCGCTTGGTCTTGCCCTTGGTGACCAGCGTGTTGACGCTGAGCACCTTGACGTCGAACAGCGCCTCGACGGCTGCCTTGATCGCCGGCTTGGTCGCGTCGTTGGCGACGCGGAAGACGACGGCGTCATTCTCGCTGAGCAGCGTCGACTTTTCGGTGATCACCGGAGCGAGGATCACGTCATAGTGACGCGCGTCGATGGTCTTTGCCTTAGCCATTGAAGCGGGCCTCCAGCTTTTCGACCGCCGCGCGGGTCAGGACCAGCGTGTCGGCGCGAAGGATGTCATAGACATTGGCCCCGATCGCCGGCAGCGAGTCGATGCCGACGATATTGGCCGAAGCCTTGGCGAAGCTGTCGTGGACCGCATCGCCGTCGATGAAGAGCGCGCGGGTGCCGAGTTCGAGCTTGCCGAGCTTGCCGGCGAGCGCCTTGGTCTTGGCATCCTTGAGCTCGAGCGTGTCGAGGACGACGAGCTTGCCGCCCTTCGCCTTGTCGCTGAGCGCCATCTTGAGGCCGAGCGCGCGAATCTTCTTGTTCAGCGAGTGGCCGAAGGTGCGGGCCCGCGGGCCGTGCGCCTTGCCGCCGCCGATGAAGACCGGTGCCTTGCGGTCGCCGTGACGGGCGGTGCCGCCACCCTTCTGGCGGCCGAACTTCTTGCCGGTGCGGGCGACGTCGCTGCGCTCGCGGGCGGCGCGGGCGGGGCCGCGGCGCTTTTCGAGCTGCCAGGCGACGACGCGGTGCAGGATGTCCGCCCGCGCATCGACGCCGAAGACGTCGTCGTTGAGGTCGATGTCGGCGCCAGCCTTGCCATCGAGGGTCTGAACCTTGACCTTCATGATCAGGACTCCTGTGCGCCGTCGGTGGCCGCGGTGTCGACGACGGCTTCCTCGACCGGCGTTTCGACCGGCGCGTCAGCCGGGGCATCGTTGGTGTTGGCCGCGCTCTTCAGGCCCGCCGGATAGGGAGCCTCGGGGTGACGCGGCAGCTTGACCGCATCGCGAACGAGCAGCCAGCCGCCCTTCGAGCCGGGCACCGAGCCCTTGACGAAGAGAAGGCCGCGCTCGGCGTCGGTGCGGACGATTTCGAGATTCTGCTGGGTGCGGTTGCGCGCGCCCATGTGGCCGGCCATCTTCTTGTTCTTGAAGACGCGGCCCGGGTCCTGGCGGTTACCGGTCGAACCATGGGCACGGTGACTGATCGAGACGCCGTGGCTGGCGCGCATGCCGCCGAAACCCCAGCGCTTCATCGCACCGGCGAAGCCCTTGCCCTGGGTGACGCCCTGGATGTCGACGATCTGGCCGGCGACGAAATGGTCGGCCGACAGTTCGGCGCCGACATCGAGCGTCGCGTCGTCGGCGACGCGGAATTCGACGAGCTTCGCCTTGGGTTCGACTTCGGCCTTGCCATAGGCGCCGCGCTGCGGCTTCGCCACATTCTTCGCCTTGGCCGAGCCGGCCCCGAGCTGGACGGCCACGTAGCCGTCGCGGTCCTTATCGCGCACGGAGACGACCTGGCAGCCTTCGAGGCTCAGGACGGTGACGGGCACATGGCGGCCGTCGTCCTGAAACAGGCGGGTCATCCCCATTTTCTTCGCGATCACGCCAGTCCGCATGATCATAACTCCTCAACAGAGGCCGGGCGGACCATTCCGCACGGCTTGCGGGACCCATCGAGGCAAGCCTCGGCGGAACCCTCCCAGCCCGAAATTTCGATGCGTCGCCCCGTCCGGGCTGAGGCGCCGCCTTCCCGGGGGGAGCAGCGGCGAGACGGGGGACGCGGCCCGGTCTGCAAGGCTTCCGATGGAAGCGACCGGCGGTATCCACCCTATCGTCGGTCCGGATCGCTCCGGACGATGCCAGCGCCAAGGCGGCTGGCCGATAGAGACCCCGGCTTTCGCCGGGGCTGCGTCAGCTCTTTAGGCCAACTTGATTTCGACGTTCACGCCCGCGGCGAGGTCGAGCTTCATCAGCGCGTCGACCGTCTGCGGGGTGGGCTGCACGATGTCGAGCAGCCGCTTGTGGGTGCGCACCTCGAACTGCTCGCGCGACTTCTTGTCGATGTGCGGGCCGCGGTTCACGGTGAACTTCTCGATACGCGTCGGCAGCGGGATGGGACCGCGAATAAGGGCGCCCGTGCGACGCGCCGTGTCGGCGATGTCGGTGGTGGCCTGATCGAGCACGCGATGGTCGAAGGCCTTCAGGCGAATGCGAATATTCTGCGTTTCCATGACTGTTCCAGTCGAATCCCGTCTGACGATGCGAAAGAGCCGAAATGGCCTGTTCCGACCCCCGCAGGGAGGCCGGAGAGGCCATTGAAATCCTTAAAAGCTGCGAGCCGCGCGAATCAACCGAATCGCGCGGCTCGCGGCCCTATATTACTTTGTGATCGAAGCCACAACCCCTGCGCCGACCGTACGGCCGCCTTCGCGGATCGCGAAGCGCAGGCCCTGGTCCATGGCGATCGGGGCGATCAGCTTGACCGACAGCTGGACGTTGTCGCCCGGCATGACCATCTCGG
>Ga0180219_1000558_pt1 | contig 29650 bp, 30 predicted proteins | sample eDN3rd30CBELigMG_FD_151338 | JGI IMG/M metagenome (GOLD analysis project Ga0180219, IMG submission 151338) | Enriched Miracle-Growth compost microbial communities from Emeryville, California, USA - eDNA 3rd pass 30_C BE-Lig MG (version 2)... ... | reverse complement strand
TGGTGGACCTGAGGGGACTCGAACCCCTGACCCCCTGCATGCCATGCAGGTGCGCTACCAGCTGCGCCACAGGCCCAGAATCACTTCGAAGCTCTCGAAGCAACCCGTTTAGATTACTACATTCCGGGGCACCGACGAAATCGAGCCATCAGCCGACAGAGGCCGGCTGCTCCTCGGCGATCGGCAGCACCGGGCAGTCCTTCCACAGCCTCTCGAGACCGTAGAATTCGCGCTCCTGCTCGTGGAAGACGTGCGCGACGAGGTCGCCGAAGTCGAGCAGGATCCAACGGGCCTCCTGCCGTCCCTCGCGGCGCAGGCGCTTGTAGCCGGCCTCGAGCATCTTGTCCTCGATCTCGTCGGCGATGGCGGCGACATTGCGCTCGCTGCGACCGGAGACGACGAGGAAGACGTCGACGAGCGGCAACGGCTCGGACACGTCGAGGGCGACGAGCTCTTCACCGCCCTTGGCCTGTGCGGCGGCCGCGGCGACGGCCAGCATGTCGAGTCCCTGTGGGGTTGCTGTCACGAAATGACTCCAGAAGCGAGGGCGTAGACGAGCACGCCGACAAGGGCGAGCGCGAGCACGCCGGCGGTGATGGCGAGCGACAGCATGAGCTTGCCGCCCTTCTCGGGGGCGGGCGCCTGCATGACCTCGTCGTTGGTCTTGATCGTGCTGACCGCGGCGCTGGCGGCGATCGGCGTGGGCGACGAGTGCGCGGGCAGCTCGCCGTCGACGAGGATCGCGTCGACCTCTTTGCCGTCGGCGGTGCCGACGGCGTGTCCGGTCGAACCGAGGCCCTCCGGCAACGCGAACGTGCCGGTCACGAGCACCTCGCCGGTGCCGGCGATCGGTGCGACGAGGGGTGCCGAGGTCTGCGACATGATGAGCGCGTGCGGTGCGGACGTGCTGCCGGTGCTCGCGGTGTCGCGCGTGAGCAGCTGCTCGAACGAGGCGGCCGGCTCGGGCGCCTTCGCGTCACCGGCGAGCAGATGCGCGCCGAAGGCGGGGTTCAGCACAGGCTTCTCGCTCGCAGGAGCGGCAGAAGCGGCCTGTGCGGCCTGAGCGGGTTGCGGGGCCGCCGGCGCGGCGTCTTCGGCGGACGCGTCGATGCCCAGCAGCTGCTCGAAGGACGGCTCGGGTTCGGGCTGCGCCACCGGCACGGGAGCCGGTGCGGGCACCACGGGCTCGTGCGCCGCGGGCGCGGGCGTGCTCGGAGCCGCCTCTTCGGGCGGAGCCCAGGGCGACCGCTCCGCGACCGTGGTCGCTGCCGGGCGCAGGGCGGGGAACGAAGCGGCTGCCCCTGCGACCTCGGGCGTGATGACGGGAACGGACGCCGTGCGGATGCGCTCCTGCTGGCGGGCCTGGCGGCGGGTCAGCGGTGTGGCGCCGAGATCGACGTTGTGGTCGGGGACCGGAGCGGTGTGCACCGGTGCGGGCGCTGCCGCGCGCGGCAACGGCGCGGGTGCAGCGACAGGGGCGGGCGTGGGATCGGGCTGCGGCGCGGGTTCGGGCTGCGGCACAGCCGGAGGCACGGCGGCCACGGCATCCTGCTCCGCCTCCGCGTTGTCTGACGCGGTCGCGGGCGTGACCACGGGGGTGACGCCGGTGTTGCGCAGCTCACGCAGCTGCCGACGCGTGAGCGGCTGATCGGGTGTGCTCATGCCTTGCTCCGGTAAAGATGATGCTTTGCGATGTACTGGACGACGCCGTCCGGGACGAGGTACCACACGGGGTGGCCCTCACGGACGCGCTGCCGACAATCCGTCGACGATATCGCCAGGGCGGGGATCTCCAGCTGACTCACGTCGTCACTCGGCAAGCCGTCCGTGTTCAGAACATGGCCGGGCCTGGAGACGGCGACGAAGTGCGCAAGATCCCATAGTTCATCATGGTCCCTCCAACTGAGAATTTGCGCTACGGCATCGGCGCCCGTGATGAAGAAGAACTCCGCATGGGGCCGTTCCGCACGCAGCTCGCGGAGGGTGTCGATCGTGTACGTCGGACCGGAGCGGTCGATGTCGACCCGACTCGTCGTGAAACGGGGGTTGGATGCCGTCGCGATGACGGTCATCAGATACCGGTGCTCACTCGGCGAGACCTTCTGCTTCTGCCACGGCTGGCCGGTCGGCACGAAGATGACCTCGTCGAGGTCGAAGGACTCCGCCACTTCGGACGCCGCGACGAGGTGGCCATGGTGGATCGGGTCGAACGTCCCACCCATGACCCCGATGCGCTCGGGCCGCGACGCCGTCATACGGTGGGCCTAGTGGCCGTGACCCGCCTGCGGTGCGTCGTCCGCGTGCTCCTTCGCGTAGGCCTCGGCCTTGTGCGCGTGACGGTTGGCGACGTTCTTGTAGGAGAGCGTCACCATGGCGAGGAAGAAGAACACGCAGAGGGCGATGATCGGGTACCACACCGTCTCGAGCATCACGTTGCCGGAGTGCTCGGCCTCCTCGGCGGCGAAGGCGATCAGCGGGGCGAAGGTCATCGGGACTCCGTTCGTGTCGTTCCTGGGCGCTTACGCGCCATCCCTCAGTCTAGGCGCTATGCCCGGACCTGTCCTGCACCGCGCGCGAGCCACTTCGTGCTGGTCAGCTCGGCCAGCCCCATGGGCCCCCGCGCATGCAGCTTCTGCGTCGAGATGCCCACCTCGGCGCCGAACCCGAACTCCCCGCCGTCGGTGAAGCGCGTCGAGGCGTTCGCCATGACCACGGCCGAGTCGACCTCGGCGAGGAAGCGCTCTGCGCTGGCGTCGTCGGTCGTGATGATCGACTCGGTGTGATGCGTCGAGTAGCGGCGGATGTGCGCCAGGGCGTCGTCGAGGTCGTCGACCACGCGCATCGACAGGTCCAGGCTCAGATGCTCGAGCGCCCAGTCCTCCTCCGTCGCCGGCACGACCTCGTCGGCGAGAGCCGCCACCGACGCATCGCCGTGGACGGTCACACCCGCCCGCTGCAGTGCCGCCACGACCGGACCGACGAGGCGCGGCGCGGCATCCCGGTGCACCAGCACCGTCTCGACGGCGTTGCACACACTCGGGCGCTGCACCTTCGCATTCACCACGATGTCGCACGACCAGTCGAGCGGCGCGCTCGCATCGAGCACGATGTGCACGACCCCGGCCCCGGTCTCGATGACGGGGACGGACGACTCGGTGACGACCGTCTCGATCAGCTGGGCGCTCCCCCGTGGCACGAGGACGTCGACGAGACCGCGGGCGTGCATGAGCTCACGGGCGCCGTCGCGACCGAAGTCATCGACGCTCTGCACCGCGCGGGGGTCCACACCGGCGCCCTCGAGCGCCTCGCGGATCACGTCCACGAGGACGGCGTTGGTGCGCTGCGCCGCAGATCCGCCGCGCAGCACGACGGCGTTGCCCGAGCGCAGCGCGATCGCCGTGATGTCGACGGTGACGTTCGGGCGCGCCTCGTAGATCGCGCCGACCACGCCGAACGGCACCGAGACCTTCTGCAGGCGCACGCCGCTCGGCAGCGTCCGTTCGTCGAGCACCCGGCCCACCGGGTCGGGCAGCGCCGCGATGTCGCGCACCGCATCGGCGAGAGCCGCGACGCGGGTCTCGTCGAGACGCAGGCGGTCCTGCAGGGCGGTCGACAGCCCGTTCGCCTGCCCGCGGGCGAGGTCTTCGCCATTCGCCGCGATGACACGGTCGGCGGACGATGCGACGGCGTCGGCGACGGCCAGCAACGTGTCACGCTTGGCGGCGTCGGAGAGCAGCCCCACCGTGCGTGACGCGTCCTTGGCCGACTGCATGCGGTCGCGGGCGGTGTCGACGATGGTGGTCACGGCGCCAGTCTAATCAGCGGTCGCAGCACCCGATCCGGCCGCGACGGATTGTGACGCCACCGCCAGCGCACCCGTGAGCGTCGAGTCGGGCGGCGACGGGTTCGGCGCGAACCAGGTGCCGATCGTCTGCCCTTCGAGGGCCGCACCGACCAGGTCGGCACGGGTCACGAGAGTGCCGATTCCGGATGCCGCGGCGAGCCGGGCCGCCGAGACCTTGGTGGCCGCTCCCCCGGTGCCGACACTGTTGACCACGACCGAGCCGAACTCGAAGCCGGCGAGATCCTGGCCGAAGGCGACGTGGTCGATCGGCCGGGCCCCCGGCTGCTCGGGCGGCGCGGTGTACAGCGCCTCGATGTCACTGAGCAGCACGAGGGCATCGGCCCGGATGAGCCGGGCGACGAGCGCCGCCAGTCGGTCGTTGTCGCCGAACCGGATCTCGTGAGTGGCGACGGTGTCGTTCTCGTTGACGATGGGCAGGATGCGCAGTCCGAGCAGGCGCTCCATGGCGCGCTTCGCATTGGAGCGCGGAGTGCGGTTCTCGAGGTCGCCGGCGGTCAGCAGCACCTGGCCGGCCACGATGCCGTACTCGCGCATCGCCGCCTGGTAGCGGTAGATCAGCACGTTCTGCCCGACGGCCGCGGCTGCCTGCTGTGTTGCGAGATCGGTGGGGCGCGAATCGAGCTGCAGATACGGCATGCCGGTCGCGATCGCCCCCGATGAGACGAGGATCACCTCGGTGCCGCGACCGTGGGCGGCGGCCAGCGCGGCCACCAGCGGCGGGATGTTGGCCGCGGCGTCGCCGCTCACCGACGACGAGCCGACCTTCACGACCACACGACGTGCGGCGGGCAGATCGGCGCGCTGCGGGGTCACTGCCCGTCCTCCTCCGCGTCGTCGCGACGCGCGATGCGCTCGGCCTCGAGCTCGGCACGGGCGGCGGCCTTGGCATCCATCCGCTCGTGATACCACTCGCGGCGCTCGGCAGTGGTGCGCCGCTGGTTCGGGTCGATGCGAGGGTCGCTGCCGCGCGGGGCGACCATGACCTCGGCCGCCGAGGTGAGCGCGGGCTGCCAGTCGAACACGACGCCGTCGCCGGGCCCGATGACGACGGTCGCGCCGGGCACGGCACCGGCCTTGTACAGCTCGTTGTCGACGCCGAGCTTGTCGAGCCGGTCGGCGAGGAAGCCGATGGCCTCGTCGTTCTGGAAGTCGGTCTGCGCCACCCAGCGCTCGGGCTTGGCGCCGCGGATCCGGTACAGCGGCCCATAGGTGCCGCCCTCGACGCGCACCGCGAACTCGCGCTCCGACCCGCGGGGGCGGATCACCACGCGCGGTGCCGGCGGCTGCGCGGCGAGCTCCGCTCGGTGCTCGGCGATGATGTCGGCCAGGGCGAAGGTGAGCTGCCGCAGACCGTCGTGGCTGACGGCGGAGATCTCGAAGACCCGATACCCCTGCGCCTCCAGATCGGGGCGCACCAGGTCGGCGAGCTCCTTGGCGTCGGGCACGTCGACCTTGTTCAGCGCGACCAGCTGCGGGCGCTCGAGGAGCGGAATCTGCCCCTCGGGCACCGGATAGGCGGCAAGCTCGGCGCGGATGACCTCGAGGTCGCTCATCGGGTCGCGCCCGGGCTCGAGCGTCGCGCAGTCGAGGACGTGCACCAGCGCCGTGCAGCGCTCCACGTGACGCAGGAACTCGAGACCGAGCCCCTTGCCCTCGCTCGCACCCTCGATGAGCCCCGGCACGTCGGCGACGGTGAAGCGCACGTCGCCGGCATCCACCACTCCCAGGTTCGGGTGCAGGGTCGTGAACGGGTAGTCGGCGATCTTCGGGCGTGCGGCGGACACCGCCGCGATCAGGCTCGACTTGCCCGCCGACGGGAAGCCCACCAGCGCCACGTCGGCGACAGTCTTCAGCTCGAGGACGACGTCGCCCTCCCAGCCCGGCGTGCCCAGCAGTGCGAACCCGGGCGCCTTGCGTTTCGTGGTCGCCAGCGCGGCGTTGCCGAGACCGCCCTGCCCGCCCGGGGCGGCGACGAAGCGCATCCCCGGCTCGATCATGTCGGCGAGCACGGCGCCGTCGTCGTCCTTCACGACGGTGCCGACGGGCACCGGAAGCTCGACGGAATCGCCCTGCACACCGGAGCGGTTGTCGCCCATGCCGAATCCGCCGTTGCCGCCGGCGCGGTGCGGAGAGTGGTGGTACGACAGCAGCGTCGTCACCTGAGGATCGGCGACGAGTACGACGTCGCCGCCGTTGCCCCCGTTGCCGCCATCGGGACCGGCGAGGGGCTTGAATTTCTCACGGCGCACCGAGACGCAGCCGTTGCCGCCCTTGCCCGCGCGCAGGTGGAGGGTGACGCGGTCGACGAAGGTGACCATGGTGCTCCTGGAGGTGGTGTGGAAATGCGTCGAGGGGCGAGCCGAAGCCCGCCCCTCGTAAAGCTATCGCGTGCGAACCCGGATCACTCCGCGGCTGCGACGATGTTGACGACCTTGCGGCCGCCCTTGGTGCCGAACTCGACGGCCCCGGCCGACAGCGCGAACAGCGTGTCGTCGCCGCCGCGGCCGACATTCACGCCGGGGTGGAAGTGGGTGCCGCGCTGGCGGACGATGATCTCGCCGGCGTTGACGGACTGGCCGCCGAAGCGCTTCACGCCCAGTCGCTGGGCGTTGGAATCGCGACCGTTACGGGTGGAGCTTGCGCCCTTCTTGTGTGCCATCTCTGCGTCTCTCCCTGGCCTACTTGATGCCGGTGACCTTGACGCGCGTGAGGTCCTGGCGGTGCCCCTGGCGCTTCTTGTAGCCGGTCTTGTTCTTGAACTTCTGGATCACGATCTTGGGGCCGCGCTCCTCGCCGAGCACCTCGGCGGTCACCGCGACCTTCGCGAGCTTGGCCGCATCGCTGGTCACGGCCTCGCCGTCGACCAGGAGCACCGCGGGCAGCTCGATGGTGTCGCCGACCTTCGCCTGCTGACGATCGAGGACGACGATCGAGCCGACCTCGACCTTCTCCTGCCGGCCACCGGCGCGCACAACTGCGTAAACCACTTCACACCTGTTTTCGTCTGGGAGCGCACGGCTCCGGTTGTCTTTTGCGAGACTCGCCACGTGCGTGTCGCTCTCGGGAAAGATGATGTTTGGTGCCAGGACGGCTCACGCTGGCGGCGGAGCCGGTCGACGCCTGCCTCGCGACGTGACGCACCAGGGATCTACTTTACCGGATGCCGCGGAATCCGGCAAAGCGAGCCGGATGCGTGTCGCGCCTAGGATCGGGAACGTGGCGATCCTGATCGACGATGCACGCTGGCCGGCGCACGGCACGCTGTGGGCGCACCTGGTCAGCGACACCTCGATCGAAGAGCTGCACGCCTTCGCGCGGGACAACCAGATCAACGCGCGCGCCTTCGACCTCGATCACTACGACGTGCCGGCGCGGGCGCACGACCGGTTGGTCGCCGCCGGCGCCGAGCACGTCAGCGGGCACGAGCTTGTCCGTCGGCTCATCGCCTCGGGACTGCGCGTGCGCGCGAAGGATCGCTGAGCGTCAGTCGCCCTCGGAGTGCTCCACCGGCGTCGTCGACACCGGGGTCCCCGTGAGCGCAGCAGTCGTCACACGGCGGCGCGACCGGCCCTGGCCGGGCGCCTTGGGCTCGGGCAGCGCGTTGAGCACCGAGTCGAGCAGCAGATCGCGCTCGGTCTTGGGCTCGTGCGAGCGCTGCTCCTTGTCCTTGCGCTTCTTGCGCTTCTTGCGCTCCGGCTCGACCGGCGGCGCGACCGGCGCCTCCGCCGGAAGCTCCTCGCCGTCGACGACGTGCAGAGTGGATGCCGCGATCTTCGCGAGTGCGGACTTCGCACCCTCGGTGATCACGTGGGTGCCGCCCGCCGGCGTGGTGGTCGGAACCTGCGCGGGGCGCTGGCGACGCGACGATCCGCCGTTGCCGCTGGGCCCGCGGTGCTTGACCACGGGGTCGTGGTGCACGATGATCCCGCGGCCCGCGCAGACCTCGCACGGCTCGCTGAACGTCTCGACGAGGCCGAGTCCGATCTTCTTGCGGGTCATCTGCACAAGACCGAGCGAGGTGACCTCGGCGACCTGGTGCTTCGTGCGGTCGCGGCTCAGGCACTCGACCAGGCGGCGCAGCACGAGGTCGCGGTTGGACTCGAGCACCATGTCGATGAAGTCGACGACGATGATGCCGCCGATGTCGCGCAGGCGCAGCTGCCGCACGATCTCCTCCGCCGCCTCGAGGTTGTTCTTGGTGACGGTCTCTTCGAGGTTGCCACCGGTGCCGACGAACTTGCCGGTGTTCACGTCGATGACGGTCATCGCCTCTGTGCGGTCGATGACGAGCGAGCCGCCCGAGGGCAGCCATACCTTGCGGTCGAGCGCCTTCTCGATCTGCTCGGTGATGCGGAAGTCGTCGAACGGGTCGCCGTCGCCCTCGTAGCGCTCGACGCGCTCGAGCAGATCGGGGGCGACCGCCTGCAGGTAGTTCTCGATGGTCCGCTGCGCGTCTTCGCCCTGGATGAGCATCTTCGAGAAGTCCTCGTTGAAGACGTCGCGGACGATCTTGACGAGCAGGTCGGGCTCGGAGTGCAGCAGGGTGGGGGCCTGCTGGGTCTCGACGAGGCGGTTGATGTGCTCCCACTGCGAGGTGAGGCGCTGCACGTCGCGCGTGAGCTGCTCTTCGGTGGCGCCCTCGGCCGCGGTGCGCACGATGACGCCGGACGACTCGGGCAGCACCTCCTTGAGGATGCGCTTGAGCCGTGCACGCTCCGTGTCGGGCAGCTTGCGCGAGATGCCGTTCATGGCGCCGCCGGGCACGTAGACGAGATAGCGTCCGGGGAGCGAGATCTGGCTGGTCAGGCGCGCGCCCTTGTGACCCACGGGATCCTTCGTGACCTGCACGAGCACCCTGTCGCCCGACTTGAGCGCGAGCTCGATGCGGCGCGGCTGGTTGCCGGTCTCGACGGCGTCCCAGTCGACCTCGCCGGAGTACAGCACGGCGTTGCGGCCCCGGCCGATGTCGACGAAGGCGGCCTCCATGCTGGGCAGCACGTTCTGCACACGGCCGAGGTACACGTTGCCGATCAGCGAGGCGTCCTGGCTGCGGGCGACGTAGTGCTCGGCGAGGATCTTGTCTTCGAGCACACCGATCTGGATGCGCCCGTTCTTCGAGCGCACGATCATCTCGCGGTCGACCGACTCGCGCCGCGCGAGGAACTCGGCCTCGGTGACGACGGGGCGCCGGCGGCCGGCCTCGCGACCGTCACGACGACGCTGCTTCTTGGCCTCCAGCCGCGTCGAACCCTTGATGCGCTGCGGCTCGGTGATGACCTCGACGGGGCGCTCGCGGCCCGACTGCTCGTCGTCACGGCCTTCGCCGCGACGACGGTTGCGGCGGCGGGACGAGCCGACTTCCTGCACCGGCGCCGGGAGAGCCGGCAGCACCGTGATCTCGGGCGCGTAGAAGTGCAGATCGGTCGACACGGCCGACACGAACTCCTCGGGCAGCAGCCCCAGACTCACCGCCGTCGGCTTCTCCGGCTCGGCCTGCTTCTCCGGCTCGGCAGAGGCTTCCGGCTCAGCGGGCTTCTCAGCCTCAGCCTCAGCCTCAGCCTTAGCCTCAGCGGGAGCCTCGGCCTCGGTGGGCGAGTCCTCGACCTCGGGCTCCGCCACCTCCGGCTCGGCCGCGGCGGGCTCCGCCCACGCCTGCGCGGCCTCGGCCGCGGGCATCTCGGGGATCAGCGGCGGCTGTGCCGCGGCATCCCACTTCGACTGATCATCAGGACTCTGGTTGTTCTCATCGACCGTCACCGGCGTACTCCCTGCGGGTGACACCGCGCGTCACCCGGCGAAATCTCGTGCGGCGCCGCTCCGCCCTTCCGGTGCGGGACGGGGGCCGCGAACTCACTCGGTCTGCAACCGGCCTGTGGCCCTGGCTGCACTAGGGCGTTCGTCGCCCGAAGTCTTCGTCGATGCGATCCCCGGCGCGGCCGCGGATGCATCCGACTTCCATTATCGCATCACCGAGGCGAAATGCGCGAAGCGGACGCCCCGCGCCGCCATAATCACGGCCGCTCCCGGACAACCGCAGATGCGGGGATGTCATAATTCCACCCATGTCACAGCCCCAGTCGCACACCCGACCGACAGGTCTTGCCATCTGGCTCATCATCGCGGGGGTGATCGGCTGGTGGGCGGCGTTCCAGCTGACGCTGGAGAAGATCTTCCTCCTGCAGAACCCTGACGCGAAGGCGTCCTGCGACTTCAGCGTGCTCGTCCAGTGCGGCAAGAACATCGAGTCCGCCCAGGGCAATGTGTTCGGGTTCTCCAACCCGATCCTGGGAGTCGCGTGCTGGGTCGCGCCCATCGTCGTCGGCGTCGCGATCCTTGCCCACGCGCGGTTCGCGAAGTGGTTCTGGTGGCTGTTCTGGCTCGGCCACGTGTTCGCGATCTCGTTCGTGTGCTGGCTCATCTTCGAGAGCATCTTCGTCCTGCACACGCTGTGCCCGTGGTGCATGGTCACCTGGTCGGTGACGATCCCGTCGTTCTTCGCCGTGACGATCCATCTGCTCCGGTCGGGAGTGTGGCCGCTGCCGGCCAAGGGGCGCGCGGTCGCCGACAAGCTGATGTCGTACGTGCCGCTGATGACGATCGTCGCCTACGGCATCGTGATCCTGCTCGCCCAGGTGCGCCTGAACGCGATCCCGAACGTGTGGCACACGATCCAGATCGCGCTCGGCTGGGCCTGAGTCAGCCGAACCAGATCGACAGCTCGCGGGCGGCCGACTCGGGACTGTCCGACCCGTGCACGAGGTTCTGCTGCACGGGCAGGCCCCAGTCGCGGCCGTAGTCGCCGCGGATCGTGCCGGGTGCGGCGGTCGTCGGGTCGGTGGTGCCGGCCAGCGACCGGAACCCCTCGATGACGCGCTCCCCCGCCACGCGGATGGCGACCGACGGGCCCGACATCATGAAGTCGACGAGCGGCTCGTAGAACACCTTGCCCGCGTGCTCGGCATAGTGGCGCTCAAGGCGCTCGCGATCGGGCTCGACGAGACGCAGGTCGACCAGCGAGTACCCCTTCGCCTCGATGCGCGCAAGGATGGAGCCGGTCAACCCGCGGGCGACACCGTCGGGCTTGACCAGGACGAGAGTCTCTTCGGTGGCCATGTCATTCTCCGTTCGTGGATTCGGCTTCTCGCATCAGCTGGGCGTTGCGACGGTCCAGAGACGCACCCTTGATGGTCGCATACCCCCACATCGCGCCGAAAACGACGGCCACGATCAGGTTCGCGAGCACGAGGAACGCCGACAGCGCCAGCACGACCTGCAGCGCCCAGCCGAGGATGATGCCCCAGCGGTGGCGCAGCACCCCGCAGGTGGCGAGCATCAGCACGGCCAGCACCGCGCCGCCGACGATCCCCCACCACTGCGGGACACCGTCCGGCAGCGCCCTCAGGCCGAACGCCACCAGGCCCGCGAGGAACACGATGACCGACTCGAACACCAGCACGATCTGGCCGAGCGACTCCTCGGCTCCCCGGCGGCGGCGCGGCGCGGCATCCTGTGCCTTCTCCTCCGGTGTGTCGGTCACGACTCCCACCCCGCCTTCCAGTCCTCCGCCGCGGACAGCGCGATGGCCTCGCCGGCGAGCACGATCGACCCCGCGATCACGACGGCACGGCGGTCGGATGCCGCGGCCCACTCCCGGGCGGCGTCCACCGCGTCCGTCAGGTCGGGGTGCACCGTGACCGGCAGACCCGCGGCCTCCACCAGGTCGGCGACGTCATCCGCGTCGCGGGCGCGCTCGGACTCGGGCGCCGTCGCGAACACGCGCGCGGCGACCGTCGCGAGCTCGTTCACGATGCCCGGCGCGTCCTTGTCGCCGAGCACGCCGAACACGACGCCCCACTCGTCGAAGTCGAACGACTCACGCAGCGCCGTCACCAGTGCGTGCGCACCGTGCGGGTTGTGCGCGGCGTCCACCAGCACCGTCGGCGCGGTGCCCACCAGCTGCAGCCGCCCGGGCGAGGTGGCCTCGCCGAGGCCCTCGGTGACGATGCCGTCGGGGATCGGTGCGGTGCGATCGCCGATGAGCGACTCGACGGCCGCCAGCGCGAGTGCCGCGTTGAAGCCCTGGTGCGCCCCGTACAGCGGCAGGTACTCCTCGCTGTAGGTGCCCCCGAGGCCCCGCACGGTGATCTGCTGACCGCCGACGGCCAGTCGCTGCTCGACCAGGGCGAAGTCCTGTCCCTCGAAGGCGATCGTCGCGTCGTGCGCGGCGGCGGCCTCTCGCAGCACGCGCTCGGCCTCGGGCGTCTGCCGGGCCGAGACGACCGCGGCGCCGTCCTTGATGATGCCGGCCTTGACGGTGGCGATCTCCTCGATCGTGTTGCCGAGGCGATCGGCGTGGTCCATCGCGATCGGGGCGAACACCGCCACGTCGCCGTCGGCGGTGTTCGTCGAGTCCCACGACCCGCCCATGCCCACCTCGAGCACGAGCACGTCGACGGGCGCGTCGGCGGCCACGACGAAACCCAGCACCGTCAGCAGCTCGAAGAACGTGAGCGGCGCATCGCCGGCCGCGGTCAGTTCGGCGTCGACGATCTGGACGAACGGGGAGATCTCGTCCCACGCGTCGGCCACCGCGCCGTCGTCGGCGGGCTCGCCGTCGACGAGAATGCGCTCGGTGAACCGCTCCAGGTGCGGGCTCGTGAACAGGCCCGTGCGCAGTCCATGCGCACGGATCAGGCTCTCGATCATGCGGGCCGTCGAGGTCTTGCCGTTCGTGCCGGTGATGTGCACGACACGGTACGTGCGCTGCGGGTCGTCGAGCAGTTCGAGCACGCGGCGCGTGCGCTCCACCCGCGGCTGCACCCACTGCTCGCCCTGCCGCTGCAGCAGCGCGGCATAGACGGCGTCGGCGCGGTCCCGATCACTCATGCGGGCACCTCCATCCTCTTCACGGCGACCCAGAAGTCTCCGGCATTCGCATAGGTGCCCCCGGCGAACTCGGCCAGGTGTGCACCGTCGACCTCGGGAGCGCCGTCGACGGCCGTCACCGCGTGCTCGAGGGCGAGCGTCTCGCCCGCCACGTCGGCGACGTCGAACGCCGAGGCGACGGCAGCACGGTCGGTCGCATCGGCGAACGCCAGCTGCAGGCGGATGCGGTCGCTCACGTCGAACCCGGCGGCCTTGCGGGTGTCCTGCACGGCGCGGATCACGTCGCGTGCGAGGCCCTCGGCCTCGAGCTCGGGCGTGGTCACGGTGTCGAGCAGCACGAAGCCGCCCTGCGGCAGCACCGCGAGCGCTTCGCCCTCGGGCCGGCCGCTGGTCTCGAGCACGAGCTCGTACTCCGCGGGCTCGAGTGCGATGCCCCCGGTGGTGACGACGCCGTCCTGCTCGGACCAGTCGCCGTCCTTCGCCGCGCGGATCGCCTGCTGCACCTGCTTGCCCAGGCGGGGGCCCGCGGCACGCGCGTTCACCGATAGCCGGTGCGTGATGCCGTAGTCGGCGGCGGTCGTCTCGCCGAGCTCGACCAGCTCGACGCTCTTGACGTTGAGCTCGTCGCGCACGATGCCCTCGTACGGCGCCAGGGCCGCGGCATCCGGCACCACCACCGTCAGGTGCGCGAGCGGCAGGCGCACCCGCTTGCGCTCTTTCTTGCGCAGCGCGTTGGCGACCGACGAGACCTCGCGCACGGTGTCCATCGCATGGCGGATGGTCACGTCGTCGGGGAAGGATGCCGCGTCCGGCCAGTCCTCGAGGTGCACACTGCGCCCGCCGGTCAGCCCCTGCCAGACACGTTCGGCCACCAGTGGGATGAGCGGCGCCGCCACGCGCGTCAGCGTCTCGAGCACCGTGTAGAGGGTGTCGAACGCCTCCGTCGAGCGCGGGTCTGCGGCATCCACCCCCGTCCAGAAGCGGTCGCGGGAACGCCGGATGTACCAGTTCGTGAGGATCTCGGCGAAGTCGCGCAGACGCTCGGTCGCGGTCGTCGAGTCGAGGCCCTCGAGGTCGGCCGCCACGTCGGCGGCGAGTCGGCCGGTCAGCGACAGGATGTACCGGTCGAGCACATCGGTCGAGTCCGTGCGCCAGGTCGCCTCGTACCCGTCGGACGCGTTCGCATAGGTCGCGAAGAAATACCACGCGTTCCACAGCGGCAGGAGGAACTCGCGGACCCCGGCGCGGATGCCCTCCTCGGTGACGATCAGGTTTCCGCCGCGCAGCACCGAGCTCGACATGAGGAACCAGCGCATGGCGTCGGATCCGTCGCGGTCGAAGACCTCGCTGACGTCGGGGTAGTTGCGCAGCGACTTCGACATCTTCTGCCCGTCGGAGCCGAGCACGATGCCGTGGCAGCTGACGCCCGTGAACGCCGGGCGGTCGAACAGCGCGGTCGAGAGCACGTGCATGAGGTAGAACCAGCCGCGCGTCTGCCCGATGTACTCGACGATGAAGTCGGCCGGCGAGTGGGTGTCGAACCATTCCTGGTTCTCGAACGGGTAGTGCACCTGCGCGTACGGCATCGAGCCCGAGTCGAACCAGACGTCGAACACGTCCTCGATGCGGCGCATGGTGCTCTGGCCGGTCGGGTCGTCGGGGTTCGGCCGGGTCAGCTCGTCGATGTACGGACGGTGCAGATCGACCGCGCCCTCGGGGTTGCGGGGCAGCGCGCCGAAGTCGCGCTCGAGCTCTTCGAGCGAGCCGTAGACATCGATGCGCGGGTGCGCGGGGTTGTCGCTCTTCCAGACCGGGATCGGCGAGCCCCAGTAGCGGTTGCGGCTGACCGACCAGTCGCGCGCGCCCTCGAGCCACTTGCCGAACTGACCGTGCTTGACGCCCTCGGGCACCCACGTGATCTGCTCGTTGTTCGCCAGCATCCGGTCTTTGAAGTCCGTGACGCGCACGAACCAGCTCGACACCGCACGGTAGATGAGGGGGTTGCGGCACCGCCAGCAGTGCGGGTACGAGTGCTCGTAGCTCTGCTCGCGCAGCAGCCGTCCGTTCGCCTGCAGCAGGCGGATGAGCGGGCGGTTCGCGTCCATCCACAGGGTGCCTGCGACATCCGTCACCTGCGGCAGGAAGTGCCCGCCGTCGTCGAGGCTGAGGACGACGGGGATGCCGTTGGCCTCACAGACCCGCTGGTCGTCCTCACCGTAGGCCGGGGCCTGGTGAACGATGCCGGTGCCATCGGTGGTGGTGACGTAGTCGTCGACGAGGATGCGCCAGGCACCGCCCGTGCCGTAGGTCTCGCTGTCGGCGTAATAGTCGAAGAGGCGCTCGTACTCGACGCCGCCGAGCTCGGTGCCGGTCAGGGTCTTCGTGACGGCGGTGGCCGCGGCTTCCGCGCTCTCGTATCCGAGGTCCTTCGCGTAGCCGCCGAGCAGGTCGCCGGCCAGCAGGTACGCGTGGTCTCCCCCGTCACGGGCACCCTCGGGGCCGGCGGGCACGACCACATAGCGGATGTCGGGGCCGACGACCAGCGCGAGGTTGGTGGGCAGCGTCCACGGCGTGGTCGTCCAGGCCAGGGCGCGCACGCCCACGACACCGAGCTGCTGCGCCTTCTCGCCGGTGAGCGGGAAGGTCACGGTCACCGACGGGTCCTGGCGCATCTTGTAGACGTCGTCGTCCATGCGCAGCTCGTGGTTCGACAGCGGCGTCTCGTCGCGCCAGCAGTAGGGCAGCACCCGGTAGCCCTCGTAGGCGAGGCCCTTGCCGTGCAGCGTCTTGAACGCCCAGAGCACCGACTCCATATACGAGATGTCGAGGGTCTTGTACCCGCGCTCGAAGTCGACCCAGCGGGCCTGGCGGGTCACGTAGTCCTGCCACTCGCGCGTGTACTCGAGCACCGATTCGCGGGCCTTCGCGTTGAAGGTCGCGATGCCCATCTGCTCGATCTCGTCCTTCTCGGTGATGCCGAGCTGCTTCATCGCCTCGAGCTCGGCGGGCAGGCCGTGGGTGTCCCACCCGAACACGCGGTCGACCTTCTTGCCGCGCATCGTCTGGAAGCGCGGGAAGAGGTCCTTCGCGTAGCCGGTGAGCAGGTGACCGTAGTGCGGCAGGCCGTTGGCGAACGGCGGGCCGTCGTAGAACACCCACTCCTCGGATCCCTCGCGCTGCGCGATCGAGGCTCGGAACGTGTCATCCCGTTCCCAGAACGCGAGCGTGTCACGCTCGATCTCGGGAAAGCGCGGGCTCGGGACGAGGTCGGCCGCCGGGCCGAAAGCGGATTCGCGGGGGTAGGTCATGGCGTCTCGCAGGGTCGGATCTTCTCCGCCGGGACGACCCGTGCCACCGGCCACGGACCGCGGTACCACCCCGCGTGAGCCCGCACCCGCGGTGCGCGCTCCCCTCTCACTGCGGCTGTCACGGGCCTGCCCCGCTCGGTTCTACCAGGCGCTGGTGCGCCGTTCTTCCGAGAGCTCCCCGGTGATGGCCGGATCGGTGCTGATCGATCCATTCTACGCGTGGGAGGGTCAGGATGCCGCATCCCGCCGCCCCTGCTTTCTGGAACGGGTCCAACTACCCCGCGGCGGTGGCAGGATGGTTCACCGTGACCACCGCGCCCGCCGTCCCCGACTCCACCGCCACCCCCACGCGTCGCGTCGCCTGGGCATCGATGGTGGGCACCTCGCTCGAGTCGCTGGACTTCTACGTCTTCGCCTATTTCTCCGCCTACTTCATCGGCCCGCTCTTCTTCGACCCGCTCGGTCACTTCGGCGGCACGCTCGCCTCGTTCGCGACGATCGCGGTGGCGTTCGTGGTGCGCCCGATCGGCGCGGTGCTGTTCGGGCACATGGGCGACCGGCTGGGGCGCCGTGCGACCCTGCTGTGGACGGTCGGGATCATGGGGGTTGCGACCGGGCTGATCGGCATGCTCCCCACCTACGCGGTCGCCGGATGGCTCGGCGCCGTGCTGCTCGTGCTGCTGCGCGTCGTGCAGGGCCTCTCCCTGGGCGGCGAGTGGGGCGGGTCGATCCTGCTGGCGACCGAGCACTCGGGGCGCGTGCGCCGTGCGTTCTACGCGGCGATCCCCCAGCTCGGTTCCCCGGTCGGATCGACGCTGTCGGCCGTACTGTTCCTTGTGATGGCTGCGGTCATGCCGGCCGCGCAGCTGGCGGCCTGGGGCTGGCGCATCCCGTTCCTGCTCGCTCTGCCGCTGCTCGCGGTGTCGCTGTACCTGCGGTGGTCGATCGACGAGACGCCGGTGTTCCAGCGCGTGGTCGCCCAGGAGCGTCGCGACCGCGTTCCCTTCGCCACCATGTGGGCGAAGCGGCCGGGCGCCATCGTGATCGCGATCGGGGCGGCGCTGCTCGGCATCGGCTCGTATTCGCTGATGAACACGTACACGATCAACTACGGCGTCGACCACCTCGGCTTCGCGTTCCAGGATCTGCTCATCGCGACGACGATCGGCGCACTCGTGCAGTTCGTCACCATCCCGCTGTTCGGCGCGTGGGCGAGCCGCATCGGCTCGGCGCAGGTGGTGCTCTGGGGCGCGCTGGGGACCCTCGTGATCACGTTCCCGATGTACTGGATGCTGCAGTTCGCGACCTTCCCCATCCTTGTGGGCACGATGATCATCGGCGGCATCCTGCCCACCATGTCGTGGGCTGCGCTCGGCGGACTCATGAACGACCTGTTCCCCGATCACTTCCGCTACTCGGCGCTGTCGGTGTCGTACGCGATCGCGGCGACCGTGAGCGGATTCGTGCCGCTGATCACGGTGGCCCTGGGCCAGGCGACGGGCTATGCCTGGTGGCATCCCGGCATCATCCTCGGGGCCATGTCGGCGGTCACCCTCGTCACGGCGTGGGCCGCGAGCCGGCTGACACGCGCCGCGGGCTGACGCGCGGGGCGCTCGCCCGAGGCGCCGCCCTCGCCCGAGGCGAGGGGATCTGCCGGAGCGAGTGCCCATCCGCGCGAAGCGCCCCTCGCCCCGTCCATTCCCCTCGCCCGGGGCGAGGATGCTCACGCCGCAAGGTGAAGACCCTGCGCGATCGCGGCGAGGATGCGCTCCTGCACGTCCTCCCAGTGGTTGACGACGTCGTCGTATCCCACGCGGATGACGAAGTATCCGCGCAACATGAGCTCGGTGTCGTGGGCGATGTCCGCCGCGCGCTGCGCGCCGACGTGGTGCCCGCCATCGATCTGGAACACGAGGCGATCGCCGATGAGGAAGTCGACGCGGTGACCGTGCAGCCAGACCTGCGGGCGGATGGGCAGCTTGAGCCACCGCAGCCGCGGGAAGACGAAGGACTCCAGCCCGGAGTCATGGAACGGCACGACCGCGGCGAGCAGGTCGCGCGCCTGCCCGCGGAAGGGGAATCGCTCGAGCTTCTTCTTGTCGGTCAGCCCCTTGTTCACCGCGCTGTCCCAGATGGCGAGAGCGGCCTCATAGGGCTGGCACAGCGCAACCGCCTGTAAGACGTTGGCGAGCGGATCCGTCAGATCGTCGGGGTCACGGGGCACGAGCGGAGTGAACCTGTGCAGCACGGCACCAGACACCGCGACCATTCCCGCATGCGGTCCGCATGCGACATGGGTGGTCGCGGCATCCAGAACCCACAAACCCAATCGCTTCGCGGCCGTCACACACGACAGCACGACACCCGCCCGCGCGGCCATTCGGAGGTCGACGTCAGCGTCGGGCGTCGCGATCCACACGCGCCGTTCGCGCACGAGTGCACCGGAGCGCACCGCAGCGGTGATGTCGTGTTTGCTGACTCCGGCCCGTACGAGCGTTTGGCCGCGCACGACGCCCCCGCCACGGCGAACAGCTTTGACGACGGCGTCGATTCGACTCTCCATGCGTCGAGGATGGCGCATCCCATCACCGGGATGAGCGGCCATGGCACATCTGTGGAGAGCTCCTCGCCTGTGGAGGAACCGGCGCCGGACTGCCCCTCGCCCGAGGCGAGGATGGCGCCCTATGCACCCACGCGCCGATACCCGTACATGTCGGTCATGGCCCCGTTGATCCAGAGCTTCGTGCCGTCGGGCGTGTCGACGAGCAGGGTGCGGTTGTAGGCCTCGTCCACGATCTCGGTGGAGAGACGGGATGCCTCGAGTCGCCGTTGCAGCGCATCGAGATCTCCGGAGTACTCCATGCCCAGGAGCACCCCTGGTTCGTGCGCGGCGTGGAAGGCGACCGACCCGCCCGACGGCGCCGTGAAGTCCACCCACGTGCCGCTGTCGGATGCGATACGCGGGCGCAGCCCGGCCGCATCGAGCACAGCACGTACCGGTGCAACGTCGGTGTCATACCAGATGGGCTGGATCAGCATCCCCTCGATGGCCCTGCGCGCCCCGGCGGATGCCGTCACCCTCACCCCAGACGGGGTCCGCGCAGACACGAGGGCGCCCACACCCTCCAAGACGGTGCGCGTCACCTCAGCCAGGGGCTCGAGCTTTGCCGCGAAGGCATCGAGGTCATCGACGAGAAGGTGGATGTCGGTGGTGCCGGCCAGTGCATCACCCTCGTCGACCCCGTGCACGGCGAGAATGCCATTCCCGTCGAACTCGCTCCACACGTCTTGGGCCTCCCCCACCGGAGTCAGTCCGAGCGCCATGGCAAGGGCATGCCAGTCGCGAGGCCGGCTCGTGTAATGGATCGCCTGAACGACACACACCATGTCAGTCCTCCTCCAGGTAGCGGGTCAGAGCCCGTTCGACCAGGGCCGACAGCGACATCCCGTCGTCGATGGCCCGATGCTTCGTCGCCTTCACGAGCGCCGGAGGCAGGTACACATTGAACTGCGCCTTCGCCGCAGGCGGGGCATCCTGTCTTTCTTGCATGCTAGCACTATAGCATTCAATGCGCCTCCTGTCGTGCGGTGGACACTGCTCCTCGCCCGAGGCGAGGAGATCTGCCGGAGCGAGGACCAGTCTGCGGAATCGGGCCCTCGCCTCGTCCATTCCCCTCGCCCGAGGCGAGGGCCGCGCACCCGCGTCACCCGCGTACCCGCGCATCCCCAGGCACACCGACGGCCGGTCCGATAAGATGGCCGGACATCCCACACTCAGGCACGCTCACACAGTGCCGCATACATCGCTCAAGGAGACCCCTATGGCCGACGCATCCATTCCCGACAAGCCCGCCCTCGAGGGTCTCGAATCCAAGTGGGATGCCGCATGGCGCGAACAGGGAACGTACCTGTTCGACCGCGACGCTGCCAAGGCCAAGGGCCGCGCGGGCGTGTACTCGATCGACACTCCCCCGCCCACGGCGTCGGGCAGCCTGCACATCGGCCACGTGTTCAGCTTCACGCACACCGATGTGAAGGCGCGCTTCGAGCGCATGCGCGGCAAGAGCGTGTTCTATCCGATGGGCTGGGACGACAACGGCCTGCCCACCGAGCGTCGCGTGCAGAACTACTACGGCGTGCGCTGCGACCCATCGCTGCCGTACGACGCCGACTTCGAGCCGCCGTTCCACGGCGACGCGAAGAGCCTGAAGCCCGCCGACCAGGTGCCGATCAGCCGCCGCAACTTCATCGAGCTGTGCGAGACGCTCACCGAAGAGGACGAGAAGCAGTTCGAGAGCCTGTTCCGTCAGCTGGGCCTGTCGGTGGACTGGACGCAGACGTATCGCACGATCTCGGACGAGACGATCCGCACCAGCCAGCTCGCGTTCCTGCGCAACCTCGAGCGCGGCGAGGCTTACCAGGCCCTCGCGCCGACGCTGTGGGACATCGACTTCCGCTCCGCGATCGCGCAGGCTGAGCTCGAGGACCGCGAGCAGCAGGCCAGCTACCACGAAGTCGCCTTCCACAAGACCGACGGCTCGGGTGACGTGCACATCCAGACCACCCGCCCCGAGCTGCTCGCCGCCTGCGTGGCGCTCGTGGCCAACCCCGACGACGAGCGCTACAAGCCGCTGTTCGGCACGACCGTGCGCACGCCGCTGTTCGACGTCGAGGTGCCGATCCTCGCGCACCCGCTCGCCCAACAGGACAAGGGCTCGGGCATCGCCATGATCTGCACCTTCGGCGACGTCACCGACATCATCTGGTGGCGCGAGCTGCAGCTGCCGAACCGCACGATCCTCGGCAAGGACGGCCGCATCCTCGCGGACGCCCCGGAGGCCATCACCACGGATGCCGCGAAGGCCGCCTACGCGGAGATCGCCGGCAAGACCGTGTTCAGCGCCAAGAAGCGCATCGTCGAGCTGCTCGAGCAGTCGGGCGACCTCGGGAGCGTGTCGAAGCCGTTCAGCCACCCGGTGAAGTTCTTCGAGAAGGGCGACCGGCCGCTCGAGATCGTCTCGACGCGCCAGTGGTACCTGCGCAACGGCGCTCGCGATGAGGACCTGCGCGACAAGCTCATCAGCCTCGGACGCGGCATGGACTGGCATCCCGACTTCATGCGGGTGCGGTACGAGAACTGGACGAACGGGCTCACCGGCGACTGGTTGGTGTCGCGTCAGCGGTTCTTCGGTGTGCCGATCCCGCTCTGGTACGCCCTCGACGAGAACGGCGAACGCGACTATGACCGCGTGCTCACCCCGGATCTCGCATCGCTGCCGATCGACCCGACGACCGATGTGCCCACGGGCTACAGCGAAGAGCAGCGCGGCGTGCCGGGCGGCTTCGACGCGGAGAAGGACATCTTCGACACCTGGGCGACCTCGTCGCTGACTCCGCAGCTGGCCGGCGGCTGGCAGCGTGACGATGAGCTGTGGAACCTGGTGGCACCGTTCGACGTGCGTCCGCAGGGGCAGGACATCATCCGCACCTGGCTCTTCTCGACGATGGTGCGCAGTGTTCTGGAAGACGGACGTGCGCCGTGGTCGGATGCCGCGATCAGCGGCTTCATCGTCGACCCCGACCGCAAGAAGATGTCGAAGTCCAAGGGCAACGTGGTCACCCCCGCCGACATCCTCGACAAGCACGGCACCGACGCCGTGCGGTACTGGTCGGCGTCCAGCCGTCTCGGAGCCGACGCGGCCTTCGACCCGCAGAACCCCACGCAGGTGAAGATCGGCCGCCGCCTGGCGATCAAGGTGCTCAACGCCGCGAAGTTCGTGCTGTCGTTCCCGGTGCCCGAGGGCGCCGAGGTGACGCATGCATTGGATGCCGCGATGCTGGCGACCCTCGACGGCGTGGTGCGCGACGCGACCAAGGCGTTCGAGTCGTACGACCACGCACGCGCGCTCGAGATCACGGAGTCGTTCTTCTGGACGTTCTGCGACGACTATCTCGAGCTGGTCAAGGAGCGCGCCTACGACCGCGGCGACGTGGGCCAGGCATCCGCGGCGCTCGCCCTGCGGCTGGCGCTCTCGACGCTGCTGCGGCTGCTGGCGCCCGTGCTGGCGTTCGCGACCGAGGAGGCGTGGTCATGGTTCGAGGAGGGCTCGATCCACACGGCCGCGTGGCCGGAGCCGCTCGAGCTCGCCGGCGACCCGAATGTACTGACGGCCGTGAGCGCGGCGCTGGTGGGCATCCGCCGTGCCAAGACCGAGGCGAAGGCCTCGCAGAAGACACCGGTCGCGCACGTGACGATCGCCGGCCCCGCAGACGTGATCGCGGCGATCCGCCTTGCGGAGGGCGACCTGAAGGCGGTCGGGCGCATCGCCGAGGTCTCCTATGCCGAAGCGGACGAGCTCACCGTGTCGGACATCGAGCTCGTCCCGCAGGAGGCCTGACATGCAGCTGGGCACCCGCTGGGCCGCGGGCGGCGAGCCCCCGGCCCGGCTCTCCCCCGAGTTCGTCGCCCAGCTGCGGGCCGTGGAGGCCGACCTGCCGCCGAACGAGGAGGGTGTCGCGCGCTGGACGCTCACCTGGCTCGAGGGCCGTCCGGTGGCTGAGCTCGACACGGGTGTGATCGTGGCGCTCGACCACGCGGGCGCCGTCGTGGTGCGCCACGATGACGAGGACGAGTTCGGCTGAGCAGCGCGGACCGCGGACTCGTGCCGGTCAGAAGATCAGCACGAGTCCGATGATCGACAGCACCAGACCGGCGATCGCAAGGCCTTTGCCCGCGTAGGGGCGCGTGAGCCCCACGATCGACAGGATCAGGCCCACCAGCGCGACGGCCACGCCGAAGAACAGAGGCAGGAACACCGACACGAGACCGACGATGAATCCGGCGATCCCCACGCCGTTGCTCTGCCGCGGAGCGACCGGCACAGCGCCGTACGGCGTCATCACCGGCATGGGTCGCTGTGGGACGACGCTCTGCGCCGGCGGATAGGGCGCATACGGCTGCGCCACCGGCATCGGCTGGGGCCGCGGGGACGGCGTCGGCGGCATCGCGTGCTGCGCGGCCGTGTGCGACGTCCATGCGCTGCCGTTCCAGTAGCGAATGGCCCCTGCGCCATCGTTGTACCACCCCGCCGGTGCAGACATCGGCTCCCCCATCCCCAGTGTGTTCTCCGTACTGTAGCGCGGGGAGGGAAGCGAGGAACAGCCCGGCCCGTCGGAGCCGGAGAGCATCGTCGGACGGGCCGGGCCGACCGTCAGCGCAGCGAGGAGCTCCGGTACGCGTCGACGGCGTAGCCACGCCGGCGCTCGACGGGATCGAAACCCTCGGCGACGCGCTCGGCGACCTGCTGGCGCCGTGCCATGCGGCGGTGGGCGGATGCCTCGAGCAGGCGTGCACTCGAGAGCAGCAGCTTCTCCATCGCGGTCGGCGGCGCCAGGTAGGGACGGGCGGGGATGATGCGGGTGGTCATGGCGGTCATGTCAGTGTCCCTCCTCGGGGAGCGGGAAGACGTCGGCCCGGATGGTCACGGGGCGTACGCCCTCCCCCTTCTGGTCTCGATACTTTGTGACGTATTCGTCGATGACCCGTGTCATGCGACGGGTCAGTTCGCCCATCTGCTCGTCGGTCAGGTGAACCGTCGCGGTCGTGATGGTCGCATTCTCGGTGACCTCACCGGGGTGGGCGATGCCGTCGGCGATGTGGTCCATGAGCTGCTGATGCCGGCGGTTGAAGAACTCGGTCATGACGACCTGGGTGGCGGCGCGGCCTGAGGGTGTCTTCAGCCCCTCCGCGCTGCCGAAGGACACCGACCCACGAGGCCGCTCCCACCAGCGCTCGCGTGCGCTGCCCCGCCCCTCCGCCTCTTGGATCAGTCCGTGCTTGGCGAGTGCCCGCAGGTGATAGCTGGTCGACCCGGTCGACTCCCCCGTCATGTGCGCGAGACTGCTCGCCGTCTGGGCGCCGTACTGCGACAGGATGTCGTAGATCTGGATCCGCAGCGGATGTGCGAGGGCTCGCAGCGCGCTTCCGTCGACGATGCGCTGCACATCGCTGCCGGTCGGGGTCTCGTTCTCGCTCATGACCACAAAGATACCTTTGCATCATCTTCTTTGCAAGTATTTCTTTGCAATTGATTCTTTGCGTTCCACGACTAGGGTGGAGGCATGACGGATGCCTCGGCCAACCCTCTTCTGATGCCCAGCCCTCTCCCCTACCAATTGCCCGACTACGCGCACATCCGACCGGGGCATTATCTGCCGGCGTTCGAGCTCGCCTTCGAGGAACACCTGCAGGAGATCTCGGCCATCACGCGCGTGCGTTCGATGCCCACGTTCGAGAACACGATGGTGCCCCTCGAGTCCAGCGGGCGCCTGCTCGGCGATGTGGCGCGCGCCTTCTACACGGTGGCGTCGTCCGATGCGACCGACGAGATCCAGGAGATCGAGGAGAAGCTCGCGCCCCTCATGGCCGCGCACGGAGACGCCATCCAGCTCGACGGCGCGCTCTACGCGCGCATCTCGATGCTGCACGACCGGCTCGACACGCTCGACCTCGACGCCGAACAGCGCTATCTCGTCCAGCGCTGGCACCGCGAGATGACCCACGCGGGCGCCGCTCTCGACGACGAGGCGAAGACGCATCTCACCGAGCTGAACACGCGGCTGTCGACGCTGACGACCGCGTTCGACAAGAACCTCCTGAGCGACACCAACGAGCTCGCGGTGGTCTTCGACGACGCATCCGAGCTCGACGGCCTCAGTGAGGGCGAGCTGTCGGCGGCCGCGCAGGCCGCCGCCGATCGCGGTCTCGAGGGGAAGTTCCTGGTCACCCTCGTACTGCCCACCGGGCACCCGTACCTCGCGTCGCTGAACGACCGCGATGCGCGCGAGCGCGTCATGACGGCATCCCGCTCCCGCGCCTCGCGCGGCAACGAGAACGACAACCGCGCCACCCTGCTGCAGATCGTGCGGCTGCGGGCCGAGCGCTCCGCGCTGCTCGGGTACGCCTCGCATGCGGCATACATCACCGCCGACGAGACCGCAGGCACGCCCGATGCCGTCCACGACCTGCTGCGCCGGCTCGCCGTTCCCGCTGCGCGCAACGCCTCGCGCGAGCAGGCCGCGTTGGAAGCGAGCGCCGGGACCGGCGTGAGCGCCGCCGACTGGGCGTTCTACACCGAGAAGGTGCGCCAGGCCGAGTATGCGATCGACACCGCGGCGCTGCGCCCCTGGTTCGAGGCCGAGCGCGTGCTGCGCGACGGCGTCTTCTTCGCGGCGACGAAGCTGTATGGCATCACGTTCACCGAGCGCGACGATCTGCGCGCCCACCACCCCGACGCGCGTGTGTTCGAGGTGCACAACGACGACGGCTCGCCGCAGGGCCTGTACATCCTCGACCTGTACACGCGCGACACCAAGCGCGGCGGCGCGTGGATGAACTCGATCGTCGACCAGTCGGTGCTCCGCGGCACCAAGGCCGTCGTCGTCAACAACCTGAACGTCTCCAAGCCCGCGTCGGGGCCGACGCTGCTGAGCTTCGACGAGGTCAACACGCTGTTCCACGAGTTCGGGCACGCGCTGCACGGACTGTTCGCGACCGTGACGTTCCCGCACTTCGCGGGCACCGAGGTCTTCCGCGACTTCGTCGAGTTCCCGAGTCAGGTCAATGAGATGTGGATGCTGTGGCCCGAGGTGCTCGACAACTACGCCAAGCACCTCGAGACCGGCGAGAGCCTGCCGACCGACATCGTCGAGAAGCTGCACGCGTCGGAGGCGTTCAACCAGGGCTTCGAGACCAGCGAGTACCTCGCCGCCGCCTGGCTCGACCAGGCCTGGCACTCGCTGTCGCAGGACGAGGCGGCGGCCGATCTCGACGTCGCCGGGTTCGAGGCATCCGCCCTCGCCGACATCGGGCTCGACAACCCCGCCGTGCCCACGCGCTACTCGTCGACGTATTTCCAGCACGTCTTCTCGGGCGGCTACAGCGCCGGCTACTACTCCTACATCTGGAGCGAGGTGCTCGACGCCGACACCGTCGAGTGGTTCAAGGAGAACGGCGGGCTCACCCGGGCCAACGGCGACCGCTTCCGTTCGCTGCTGCTCGGCGTGGGCGGATCGAAGGATCCCCTTGAGGCCTATCGTGACTTCCGTGGCCGCGATGCCGACATCGCCCCGCTGCTGAAGCGCCGGGGGCTCGACGGCTGATGCCGACCGACGACCCGGTGGCCCGGATCCGCGAGGCGTTCGATGCCCGCGCGGGCGACTACGACGAGAACGCCATGCACCGCGCGCTCGCGGCGTCGGTCGCGCGGTTCGCGCGCGTCCCCGATGACGCGACGGTGGTGGATGCCGCGACCGGCACCGGTCTCGTCGCCCGAGCCCTGCTCGCCCGACGCCCCGGTCTGCACATCACGGGTGTCGACATCTCCCCCGGCATGCTCGCCGTCGCCCGCACCGCCGAGCCGCGCATCGACTGGATCGAGGCGGATGCCGCGGCCCTGCCGCTCGACGAGGGCTCGGTCGATCTCGTCACCTGTGTGACGGCGCTGCATCTGTTCGCCGAGCCCGATCACGCGATCGCCGAATGGGCGCGCGTGCTGCGGCCCGGCGGCCGTGTCGTCGCGGCGACCTTCGTCAGCGGCGGGCATCACGGCAAGAACCACGCCGAGCACTCATCCGCCCAGCATCCCGCCGGCGTGCCGTACCCGCGTGACCACGCGTCGTTTGCAACACCCGAGCGCCTGCAGGCGCGCTACGCGCCGGTCGGCCTACGCATCGACCGTGTGGCGACATGGGTGCGCACAGACGACCGGATGCTGATCACCGAGGCCGTGCGCGGCTGACGTCGCCGGGTCAGGCGCTCTTCTTGCGCTTCTCGCGCAGCACCAGCGTGGGGGCCGCGCCCTCTTCGACCGCGTCGCGCGTGACGATGACCTTGTCGACGTCTTCGGTCGACGGGATCTCGAACATGATCGGGCCGAGAACGTCTTCGAGGATCGCCCGGAGGCCCCGCGCACCGGTCTTGCGGGCCACTGCCAGGTCGGCGATCGCTTCGAGTGCGTCGAGCTCGAACTCGAGCTCGACCTCGTCGAGCTGGAACATGCGCTGATACTGCTTGACCAGGGCGTTCTTGGGGGTCGTGAGGATCTCCATGAGCGCCTCGCGGTCAAGGGGCTGCACCGACGCCACGACGGGCAGACGACCGATGAACTCGGGGATGAGGCCGAACTTGTGCAGGTCTTCGGGCTGCACCTCGCTGAAGAGGTTCAGGTCTTCGTCCTTGCGGTGCAGGGATGCCCCGAACCCGACGCCGTGCTTGCCGACACGGGCCGAGATGATGTCTTCGAGCCCGGCGAAGGCGCCGGCCACGATGAACAGCACGTTCGTCGTGTCGATCTGGATGAACTCCTGATGCGGGTGCTTGCGCCCGCCCTGGGGCGGCACGGAGGCGACCGTGCCCTCGAGGATCTTCAGCAGCGCCTGCTGCACGCCCTCGCCCGACACATCGCGGGTGATCGAGGGGTTCTCCGCCTTGCGGGCGATCTTGTCGACCTCGTCGATGTAGATGATGCCGGTCTCGGCCCGCTTCGTGTCGAAGTCGGCGGCCTGCAGCAGCTTGAGCAGGATGTTCTCGACGTCTTCGCCGACGTACCCCGCCTCGGTCAGCGCGGTCGCGTCGGCGACGGCGAACGGAACGTTGAGGCGCTTGGCGAGCGTCTGCGCGAGATAGGTCTTGCCGCAGCCGGTCGGTCCGAGCAGCAGGATGTTGCTCTTGGCGATCTCGACCTCTTCGGCGCGCTCCTCGGCCGACTGGATCGTGGTGTGCGCGCGGACCCGCTTGTAGTGGTTGTACACGGCCACGGCGAGGGCGCGCTTCGCGTCATCCTGCCCCACCACGTACTCCTCGAGGAAGGAGAAGATCTCGCGCGGCTTGGGAAGGTCGAACTCGGAGACCGTGCCGTCGGCCGACTCGGCCATGCGCTCTTCGATGATCTCGTTGCACAGCTCTACGCACTCGTCGCAGATGTAGACGCCGGGCCCCGCGATCAGCTGCTGGACCTGCTTCTGGCTCTTTCCACAGAAAGAGCACTTGAACAGGTCAGCGCTCTCGCCGATGCGTGCCATGGGCACCTCCTCGTCCGCGGCGGGTGTCGGTCTCCCGCACCATTCGAGCCTAATCGCACCCGCAGACATCCGGGGGCATTGCGACGCGCGGTGCGCCGACAGATCGTTGCGCTGACGGCGAAGGCCCCGCCGCTGCAGAGAGCGACGGGGCCTTCGGCCGAATCGGGGCTATGCCGTCAGAGCGCTCTGGCCGCCGCGCTTGCGGGTGGTCAGCACCTGGTCGACGAGGCCGTACTCGACGGCGTCGGTCGCCGAGAGGATCTTGTCGCGGTCGATGTCCTTGTGCACCTGCTCGAGCGTGCGCTTGGAGTGCTTGGAAAGCGTCTCCTCCAGCCACGTGCGCATGCGCATGATCTCGTTCGCCTGGATCTCGATGTCGGACGCCTGCCCCTGACCGGCCTCGCCCACGGCGGGCTGGTGGATGAGGATGCGGGCGTTCGGCAGCGCGAGACGCTTGCCGGGGGCGCCGGCGGCGAGCAGCACCGCGGCGGCCGAAGCCGCCTGACCGAGCACGACGGTCTGGATCTGCGGCGACACGTACTGCATCGTGTCGTAGATCGCCGTCATGGCCGTGAACGAGCCGCCGGGCGAGTTGATGTACATGACGATGTCGCGGTCGGGGTCCTGGCTCTCGAGCACGAGCAGCTGCGCCATGACGTCGTCGGCCGACGCGTCGTCGACCTGCACGCCGAGGAAGATCACGCGGTCTTCGAACAGCTTGTTGTACGGGTCCTGACGCTTGTAGCCGTAGGCGGTGCGCTCTTCGAACTGCGGGAGCACGTACCGGCTGCCGGGCATCTGCAGCCCGGTCGGTGCGAGTGCCTGAGGGGAGGTCGGAAGACCGAAGGACGGGGTGTTCATCAGTTGCTCTCCTTCGTTCCCGACTGGTTCGTGCCGCCGCCGCCGTGCACGTCTTCGGCGTGCTCGCGGATGTGGTCGACGAAGCCGTACTCGAGCGCCTCGTCGGCCGTGAACCAGCGGTCGCGGTCGCCGTCGGCGTTGATCTGCTCGACGGTCTTGCCGGTCTGCGACGCGGTGATCTCGGCGAGGCGCTTCTTCATGTCGAGGATCAGCTGCGCCTGCGTCTGGATGTCGCTCGCGGTGCCGCCGAAGCCACCGTGCGGCTGGTGCAGCAGCACGCGGGCGTTCGGGGTGATGTACCGCTTGCCCTTCGTGCCGCTGGTCAGCAGCAGCTGGCCCATCGAGGCCGCCATGCCGATGCCGACGGTGACGATGTCATTGGGCACGAACTGCATCGTGTCGTAGATCGCCATGCCGGCCGTGATCGAGCCGCCGGGCGAGTTGATGTAGAGGTAGATGTCCTTCTCGGGGTCTTCTGCGGCGAGAAGAAGGATCTTCGCGCAGATCTCATTGGCGTTGTCGTCGCGCACCTCTGATCCCAGCCAGATGATGCGGTCCTTCAGCAGCCTGTCGAAGACGCTCTGCGCGACAAGGGGTTCAGCCATTCCAGCTCCTGATTCGGTTGCGTGCTTTCGAATCTACCGGGGCG
>Ga0180219_1000556_pt1 | contig 29673 bp, 17 predicted proteins | sample eDN3rd30CBELigMG_FD_151338 | JGI IMG/M metagenome (GOLD analysis project Ga0180219, IMG submission 151338) | Enriched Miracle-Growth compost microbial communities from Emeryville, California, USA - eDNA 3rd pass 30_C BE-Lig MG (version 2)... ... | reverse complement strand
GGTGCGGCTACTCCGCTTTCCCAATACCGGGCGGCGAGGCATGAGTGGCGGGGTAAAGCAGGATACCAGGCATCGCGAGACTCGATTCCCGGAATCGGTGCAGCGCGCGTAGGATGTCCTACGCGAAAGCCAATGGAAAAGAAAATGGCAGAATAGGGCAATGCGAAATTGGAGGGCGCTGCCGGCTGGTGCAGGCGGCGTCTTGATAAAGACGTGGCAGAGCAGGATTCTGCATGCCGGGACATAGCATAGGGGATTGGATGAATGAGTAAATTGACGCTTGAGCAGGCCAACAGGATTATCAACGCTGCGCTTGGCGACGCTCGGGCCAAGGCTTACAAGCCTATGGCTGTCGTGGTGCTGGACGATTCCGGCAACGTCAAGGCCGTGCAGCGCGAGGACGGCGCCACCATGTTCCGTGTCGATATCGCCACGGGCAAAGCCTGGGGCAGCGTGGCCATGAGCGCCGCCAGCCGTATTTTGAGCCAGCGGGCCGCCGACAATCCCAACTTCTTCGGAGCCCTGGCCTCGACGGGGCAGGGCCGGTTCATTCCCCAGCCGGGGGCTGTGCTGATCAAGGACTCTGATGGCCGCATTTTGGGCGCCGTGGGCGCCAGCGGCGGAACCGGCGACGAGGACGAGGAAATCTGCATGCAGGGCGTCGTCACCGCCGGTTTGAAATACGACTGATGCCCGATCAGGCCGTAACGCTGTAGCGCTCCAGATCCGCCGGGTCTTTATGAAACCGGCCGTCTTTCATGATGGCCTTCAGGCGGTTCTTGTCCTGCAATAGCGTGATGTCCTGGCTTGGGTCGCCGTCCACCAGCAGCAGGTCGGCCAGATAGCCTGGCTTGATCAGCCCAAGCTCGTCGCCCAGGCCCATGATCTCGCCGCCAAACTGGGTGGCCGCCCTCAAGGCTTCCGCCGGTGTGTAGCCGAACAGCCGAACAAACAGTTCCAGGTCCTTCGCATTGCACCCATTGGGGTTGAAGGGGAAGCCGTAGTCGCCGCCTGGCAACACGCGCACGCCGCGCCGTTTCAGTTCGGGCACCAGTTTTTTCTGCCGCTCCATGGCTACTCGGGAATAGTGCTTCATCGACGTCATGTCCTCGCCAGGGCGCGGTTCGACATCGATAATGGCCTGGACGATGCCGATGGCCGGAGCCATGAAGATCTTGTCGCGGTTGGCCTCCAGCATGTCCAGCGCTTCCTCGTCGGCGTACGAACAGTGGTAGATGACGCGGAAGCCGTTGCGGATGGCCATTTTCACGGCTTCTGCGGCTTGCGCATGGGCGCAAAGCCATATGCCGGATTCCCTGGCCTGTTCGCCGGCGGCGCGGGCTTCTTCCTCGGTATAGAGCAGTTGCTGCGATGTGCCGGGAATCAAAGTGTCCTGCCCAGAAAGCAGGAACTTCACCGATTTGGCGCCCATTTCGGCGCAATCCTTGATGAATGCACGTATAGCGTCGGGGCCTTGCCCGTGGTCTTCGACCTGTCCCGGAGCGAGTTCGTCCGGGCTGGGGGGCGAGCGCTCTATCGATGACGGAATAAAGCGCGGCCCGGGCATGCCGCCGGTTTCGATTTGCTTGTGCAGGGCGACTTCAATCAATTTGCTCAACGAACCCGCCGAGTAGGCGCTGGTGAATCCGTAGTCCAGAAGAATCCTGGCATTCCGGGCCGTGTTCAGCACCAGGTCCTCCAATGGCAGCCACATGCCGGGCACGAAGCGCTCGACCGATGTGGGCCACGACAAGTGGGCGTGGGCCTCGACCAGTCCCGGCATCAGAGTGCCGCCTTGCCCGTCGATGATGCGATCGCCCGGCTGGGCCGGCGATGGGCCGCCAGTGGGTGTGACATGGGTGATGCGATTGTTTTCGACGCGCAGTTCGGCGGGAAAGATCGGGCTGCCGCTGCCGTCGAAAATACGGATATTGGTGAAAGTGATGCCGGACACGGCTTGCCTCCAGATGTTGTGAGCAGGCTGGAACCGAAACCGGGCAGGTTCGCGCCTGATGTTCATAGCGGTAATGGCGCTTAGTGTATGGGGGCTCGCCCCGGCTTGAGAAAGCGACTTTCGCGATACCTGCTATTGCCATTCACGCCAGTTAGGGGTTAACCCCAGATGTCTGAAATCTACCGGTTTGAGACGGCTTTTGGCATGTTCTTTGCCGCTGCCGATTGCTTTAATACGCAACGATGCACGCAAGGCAACGTAAAACAATCACTCTTATGGGGGACGACATGCAGATAAGCAGGAGACAATTCCTGGGCTACGGCCTGGGCGGTGCCGCGGGTTCGCTGGTGGGCGGGCTCGGGTTTCCTTCGGCCAGCCTGGCGGCCGACACGATCAAGGCCGGGGTGTTGCTGGATCTCTCCGGCCCCCTGCAGCTTTATGGCCACGTCAAAGCGCAGTGCCTGGAGCTGGCGGCGGAAGAAATCAACGCCAAGGGCGGTTTGCTGGGTAAAAAGATCGAGCTCGTGAAATACGACACGCAGTCCAATAACCAGCTGTACGGCCAGTACGCTCAACAGCTTGCGCTGAAGGATAGGGTGGCCGTAGTGCACGGAGCCATTACCAGCGCGGCGCGCGAAGTGGCAAGGCCGGTGCTGGCGCGGGCCAAAACCTTGTATATCATGAACATGATCAACGAAGGCCCCGAAGGCGCGTGCGACCGCAATATGTTCACCACGGGCCCCACGCCGCAGCAATTGCTGAACAACCTGATTCCCTACATGATCAAAAAACATGGGAAGAAGGTGTACATATTGGCCGCCGATTATATTTTCGGCCAGTTGTCCGCCAAGTGGGCTGAACGCATCGCCAAGGAAAACGGCGGCGAGGTCGTGGGCCTGGATCTGTTTCCCATGGACGTCGACAAATTTGGTCCAACCATCGGCAAGATACAGGCCGCCAAGCCCGACTTTGTCTTCAATGTGTTCGTCGGCCCGGCCCATGCGGCATTCTATGGGCAATGGGCGTCGGCGGGCATGAACAAGCGCATTCCCATGGCTTCGCACACCATCGGCGATTCGGGTGAGCAGTTGCGCATGCCTCCTGATGTCAGCGAGGGTATCGTTACCGTCAAAAATTACTTCGATGAGCTCGACTCGCCCGCGAGCAAAGCGTTTATCGAGCGCTTCAAAAAACGGTTCGACGACTATACCTATGTCGGCTCTTTGGGCGTGGCCGACTACCAGGGCATGCTGCTGTGGGCCGAGGCGGTCCGCAAGGCGGGCTCGGTGGATCGCAGGAAAGTCATCGAAGCGTTCGAGTCGGGGATATCCATCGACGGCCCCAGCGGCAGGCTGGCCTCGCATCCAGCCACGCATTATTGCACTATGGACATGTACCTGGCGGAAATCCAGAACAGCAGGTTCAAGGTGCAGGAGTCCTGGAAGCAGGTTCCTCCGGTAAGCGATGGCGACGATAGCTGCGACGTGTTGAAGATGCCGCTTTGATCTTCTCGAAGGCAAGCACGGCAAGATAGCGTTTTATACAAGAAGCAAGGAGTATCCATGGACCTAGCCATGTTGGCTGGCATACAAATCCTGTATGCCATAGCCAGTCTGTTCCTGATCAGTGTCGGTTTGGCCATCATCTTCGGGATGATGGGCGTCATCAATTTCGCCCATGGCGAATTTCTGATGCTGGGCGGATTCGCCTTTATCTTGTCCGTGCGTGCCGGGGTGAATTTCTGGGTGGCCATGTTCGTGGTGGCGCCGCTGGTGGTGGCGTTTATCGGCGTTGTCATCGAGCGCCTCATCATCCGCCACCTGTATGGCCGCATCGTCGAGACCATATTGGCCACCTGGGGGCTCAGCCTGCTGCTCATCGGTCTGGCTTCGTCGCTTTTCGGCTATTACCAAATGGGCGTCAGCCCGCCACTGGGCAGTGTGCAAATCGGCTCTTACCAAGAGGGCGGGTATACCTTCTTCGTGATCGGCGTGGCCGTGGCGGTCGCGGTGGGCCTGTATTTTTTGCTGCGCCACACGCCATTCGGCCTCATCGCGCGCGGCACCATGCAAAGCGCCGACATGGCCAGCGCCCTGGGCGTCAACGTCAAGCGTGTCTATTCTGTGACTTTCGGCATCGGCGCTGCGCTGTCGGGCCTGGCCGGCGCCATTTTCGCGCCGCTGACGGGGGTTCTGCCGATTAGCGGGCTTACCTATATCGCCAAGGCGTTCATCACCGTCATTCTGGGCGGAGCCCTGCCATTGACCGGCGCGGCGCTGTCGTCGGCGTTGTTGGGAACAGTCAGCCAGGCCACGACACTTGTCAGCACATCCGTGCTGGGCGAGGTCATGCTCCTGGTTACGGCTATCGTACTGCTGCGGGTATTGCCTTCGGGTATTACGGGCAGATTCTTCAAGCGAGGCATCTGATGTGCGAAGTAAAAAGCCCGGGATTCTGGTGGGCGGCCATTGTGGCGCTGGCTCTGGTTTTCGGCATTCCATTGTTTGCCGAAACCTACACGCTGTATACCCTTACCGTCTTTGCCATTATGGCTGTACTGGCCCTCAGCTTGGGGCTGGTCTGGGGAGTGGGAGGTATATTGGCCCTGGGCCAATCGGCCTTTTTCGGCATCGGCGCCTATGTCTATGCGTTGATTGCCGTCAATATGGGCGATAGCACCTGGGCCTTGGCCGCGTCGGTGCTGGCGCCGGTTTGCGTGGCGGCGCTGCTTGGCTATTTTACGTTTTTCGGGCGTATCAGCGATGTGTATTTCGCTGTCATTTCGCTGACCATACCATTGATCCTGCTCAGCCTGATCAACAGCGCTTCGGGGCCGGCCTATCAGTTCGGCAAGGCGCATTTGGGCGGGTATAACGGCATACCGGGGGTGCCGCCCTTGAACAATCCCTTCGATCTAAGCGATGTCCTCGGTTTTGACGGCATGTACTACGCCTCGGCGCTTATCCTTGTCGCCATATACCTGGCTTTGCGCATCTTGGTGCGCAGCCGGTTCGGCCGGGTGGTCGCGGCTGTGCGCGAAAACGAATTGCGCGCCGAACTGCTGGGCTACGACGTGCGCTACTACAAGCTGGGTGTGTTCTGCATCGGCGCGGCGATCGCTGGCCTGGCGGGAGCCCTTTATGCCGCGTGGGGCGCGTCCATCGGGCCGACCGCTTTTTCGCTTTCTTTTTCGGCGCAGATCGTGATCTGGGTATTGCTGGGAGGCATGGGAACGTTGCTGGGCCCCATCTTGGGATGCTTTGTCGTCCAGGCCTTGTCCACATGGCTGGGCAGCGCCAGCGGCGTCAGCCCCGAAATCGCGCTGGGCCTGCTTTTCATTGCGGCCGTCCTGCTGATTCCCAGCGGCATCGTGCCGTCCATCCAGCAGCATCTTCGCCGGCGCAGGTCGTCAGGCCTGTTCAGCAAGGAGACGCCATGATTCTCCAGACGCATGATTTGTGGCGTACGTTCGGCGGAGTAGCCGCTGTTGCCGGCATCGACTTCAATCTCAAGAAGGGCGAGCTGCGGTGCCTTATCGGGGCCAACGGCGCGGGCAAGAGCACCTTCTTCAAAATGCTGACCGGCCAGATCAAGCCCACCTCGGGTCGCATCACGCTGTTCGGCAAGGACGTGACCAATCTGCCATCACATGCGATCGCCCGCATGGGGGTCGGGGTAAAGACGCAGGTTCCCAATCTTTTCAACGGCCTTAGTGTCCGGGAAAACCTGTTCATGTCGGCGCAGTGCGTCATGGGGCGCAAGCCGGCGCTCGAGGCGGTCGATGCCATGCTGGAAAAGATCCACATGACGGCGCATGCGCAGACACTTGCCGGCAAGCTTGCGCATGGCCATCGCCAATGGGTCGAGCTGGGCATGATCCTGATCAGCGAGCCTCAACTGGTGTTGCTGGACGAGCCCGCGGCGGGAATGACGGCGGGCGAGGTCGAGCGCACCATTGCCTTGCTCAACGAACTGCGCGGCCAGCGCACATTCATCATTGTCGAGCACGACATGCATTTCATTCGCCGCATTGCCGAGAAAGTAACGGTATTCCATCGCGGGCGGGTCCTGGTCGAGGACACGATGGAAGCGGTCGTGCGCAACACGGAAGTGCGCGATGCCTATCTGGGGCAGCACGGCAAGGAGGCGCGATGAGCGGTGAAATCTTGATGCGCGTATCGGGGCTGTGCGCTGGGTACGGTTCCATCCCCATTTTGCGGCAGATATCTTTTCAGATAGGGGAGGGGGAAATAGTCGGAGTATTGGGCCATAATGGCATGGGCAAGACTACGCTCATGAAAGCTCTGGCCGGGCTCCTGCCTGTGACCGACGGCCAGCTCCGGCTGAGCGGGCGCGACGTGGCGCATGCGGCTCCTCATGTGCGGGCGCATCAGGGGCTGGGGTATGTGCCGCAGGGGCGAGATATCTTCGGGTCGTTGACGGTGCGCGAAAACCTTGCCATCGGCGCGGCGGCGGCGGGCCTCAACCGCGAGCGTGCCATCGAGCGTTCGGTCAGCGACTTTCCGGTTCTGGAACGTCTGCTCGACCGTAAAGGCGGCGCGCTCAGCGGCGGCGAACAGCAGATTCTTGCCTTGGCGCGCGCGCTTTGCGGTGAACCCAAGGTGCTGTTGCTGGACGAACCCACCGAGGGTATACAACCCTCCATCGTCGAAGAGATCGAAGACCACCTCTTGCGCCAGGCACAAGAAAAATCACTGGCTGTGGTGGTGGTGGAGCAGGACGTCGAGTTTATCGGCGCCATTGCAAGCCGGGTGTTGTGGCTGCAAAAAGGCGAAATAGTCAAAGAATTGTTGCCCGGCCAATTGCTCGACCCCGACACGGTGGACGAATTCATCGGCCTTGAAGGCACGCAAGCTTGAACAGGGCCGAGCGCCCATTATATAAATCGGAGATAAAAACCATGGCGGAAAATTTGTGGGGATTGACCGCGCAGCAGATGCGCAAACTCGTGCGGAGCCGGGAGGTCAGTCGCGTCGAGTTGGTGCGGGCGCATTTGGATCGCCTTGAAAAAGTCAATTCCAGCATCAATGCAGTTGTCGAGCCGCGAGCCGATCAAGTTCTGGCTGAAGCCGAGGCCGCCGACCGGAATCACGCAAACCGCTCGGGGCTTGCGCTGGACGGCATTCCCCTTAGCATCAAGGATCACTTCGATGTCCAGGGCATGAAGCATACCGAGGGCCTGCCCGCACTTGCCGATGTCCGCTCGCCCGCCGACGAGGTGGTGATCCAGCGTCTCAAGGCAGCCGGCGCAATGATCATCGGCAAGACCAACCAGCCCGACCTCCAAATCCGCTGGAACACGATCAGCCATTTATATGGCGCCACGCGCAATCCGCGCAATCTTGAAAACACCGCGGGCGGGTCGTCCGGAGGCGATGCGGCCGCCGTCGCAGCGGGCATGGCCCCGATTGGCCTGGGCCTGGATTACGGCGGATCCATCCGGGTGCCGGCGACGTTTTGCGAAATCTACGGCTTGCGTCCTTCGGCCGGGCGCACGCCCGCCGTGCCGTCGCTGCCGCCGTTCGACAGTCCGCCGACCGTCGACTTGATGGCATCCATCGGGCCCCTGGCGCGTTGTGTGGAAGACCTGTGGTCTGCATATCAGGTGATTGCCGGCGCGCATCCTGCCGATCCCGCCACTTTGCCCATCCCGGTTTCCCGTTCTAAATCCGGAGCCGTCCGCCCGCGTGTGGCGCGGATGGTCGATCAGACGGGAGCCAAGGTTTCTCCCGAAATCGTTGCTCGCCTGGATGCGGTGGCCCGTATTTTGCAGGAGGCCGGGTATGAGGTGGTGGACGCCGCCATTCCCAACGCGCGGCGCGCTCCGGAGGTCTGGGCGGAGCTTATCGGCACCGAGCTGATGGAGGCAGGCATGCCTGTGTTCGGGGACAAGCTGGGCGAAAGCAACCGGCAGCATATTGAAGCGCTGTTTGGCATCTATAGCTTGGGCAAAGACAGCCGGCGCTTCATTCAGGCCTTCGAAGAGCGCCGCAAAATCGTTCGCGAAGCGGCTTTGTGGATGGAGGGGTATCCGTTGGTGCTTTGCCCTGTGGCGGGCATGCCCACGCCATCGCTCGCGTTCGATCATCTGCTCGACAAAGCGCAAACTCTGCATCTGTTCGACCAGATGCGCAATATCCCTTGGGTAAATCTGATGGGTATTCCCAGCGTGGCCTTGCCCAACGGCATACAGATCGTGGGCCGGCGGTTCCACGAGGCGCAGGCGCTTGAGGCCGCCGCCGCGGTAGAGCGGGTTATCGGGGCGGCATCCGTAGCCGCGCTGTAGCCGCTCTCTGTATCGCATAAGTGGGCGCCTCCGCACAAGGCAGCCGCAACGGCAGCGTCTCCCCGACGGGAGGCGCTGCCGACGGCCCGCCATTCATTCATTACGACGACCGCCTTCCCGGCGGCGATCTGCGTTTTTTGCACGTAGAGAGAATTTCGACGCGCGTCCGCAAATACAATTGGGAGCTGTTCCCCCATCGCCATCGCGATCTGTTCCAGATGGTCGTGCTGCAGGCGGGACGCGGGCATTTCAATTTCGACTTGTCGGAGGACACGTTCGAGGCGCCTTCCATTGTTCTGGTGCCGCCGCTGGTGGTGCACAGTTTTCGTTATGACCCAGGGGCGGCGGGCCAGATCCTGACGGTTTCCGACAGCTATATCCATGAGCTGGCCCGTTTTGCGGGCGAACCGCAATTGCCGGAAATGCTGATGCATCCCATGGTGCACGCGCTGCACGAGGCGGGCCGTGATCTGGCGCATATCGAAACGGCATTGAAAACCATAGGCGACAACCTGTCATCGGCGCGTCGGGGGCGGGGCGCCATTCTTTCGGCCAATCTCCTGGCTATTTTGGGCCTGCTTTCCCGATATGCGCGCGAAGAGCCGGCTCCAGGTTCTGAAACCAAGCGCCGGAGCCAGCTGTACGCTGATTTCCGCGAGTTGCTCGAGCGGCACTACCGCGAGCAGCTTCCTATTGCCAGCTACGCGGGCATGATGGCGGTCACCGAAAGAACCCTGCACCGGGCATGCCGCGAGGTGGCGGGGGAGTCGCCTCTGAAGATCGCGCATCGCAGAATGGTTCTGGAAGCGCAGCGGCTGCTGCTGTACTCCAGTCTTACCGTCAGCGAGATTGCCTACTACCTGGGGTTCAAGGATCCCTCCAATTTCAGCCGTTTTTTTGTCGATAACACCGGCGAGCCCCCGCAGGTCTTTCGGCGGGCCCGCCTGGGCTGAGCATAGCCGCGGCACATGCGGCCGCTGGCGCTCGTGCGTTTCTTCTTTGCTCACGGCTGTGCAATCGTTGCTAGAATTAGGCCAAAGAAGTCGATATACCTGCGAGGCAAACAATGACGAAGCAAGCGTCGGACGAGTCGCTGACCGATCTTTATATTCAGCCTGGGCACCTGTTGCGCCGGGCCCAGCAAATTTCCGCGTCGATTTTCCACGACGAGCTCGGCCAGTTCGTCACCCCCATCCAGTACGCCATCCTGCGCATTCTTATCGAGCATCCGGGAATCGACCAGGTTTCGCTGGCGGGGCTGGTTGCCATGGACACCTCAACCGCTGCCAGCGTGGCGATCCGGCTCGAAGAAAAAAAGCTGCTCGTCCGCCACATCGATCCCAACAACCGCCGCCAGCGGGCGCTTTACCTTACGGACGCGGGCAAAGAACTGTTGCAGCGCACGGGCGAGGGCATTGCCCGCCTGCATGACCGATTGTTCGAGGGTTTTACCGAGGAAGAGGAAGCAACCTTCATGGAGTTGCTGCAAAAACTGGTGCATATCAACAACTTCCAAAGCCGCGCGCCCTTGTCCCGCCTCAAGGCCGGGCCGGCCGTCGCCCGCGAAGCCGACACCAATCAAGCTGAAATCTAGGGAAAACCCTAGTAGATATATATCCATGCAAGGGTAAAAATAACCTTAGGTTCAGTGCACTGAATGTTGGTTGCGGCAAATGCGCCGCCACGCCGCGGGCAGTGCATAATGGATAAAGATTTCCGATGACTGCGGTTGCATGGCAAGTCCGGTCGTTTCTACTTTTTGCGAGGCAACTATGTTTCCTAAAAATACCTGGTATGTCGCCTGTACGCCCGATGAAATCGATGGCAAGCCATTGGGAAGGACAATTTGCGGTCAGAAAATCGCGTTTTACCGCGGCGCCGAAAACAAGGTGGCCGCTGTCGAAGACTTCTGCCCCCATCGCGGCGCGGCGCTGTCGCTGGGCTATGTCGAACATGGCAACCTGGTTTGCGGCTATCACGGCCTGGTCATGGGCTGCGACGGCAAGGTTGTTTCCATGCCCATGCAGCGCGTTGCCGGCTTCCCCTGCGTCAAGTCCTATCCGGTCGTGGAGCGCTACGGCTTCATCTGGGTGTGGCCCGGCGAGGCCGAGCTGGCCGACGATTCGCTCATTCCCCACCTCGAATGGGCGGTCAGCCCCGAATGGGCCTACGGCGGCGGGCTGTATCACATCAATTGCGACTACCGCCTCATGATCGACAACCTCATGGATCTTACCCACGAGGCGTATGTGCATACCGGCAGCATCGGCCAGGACGAGATCGACGAATCGCCGGTTAACACCAAGGTCGAAGGCGACCACGTCTATACCAGCCGCTATATGGACAACATCATGGCGCCACCTTTCTGGGCAAACGCACTGCGCGCCAATGGGCTGGACGACAAAGTGCCTGTCGATCGCTGGCAGATCTCGGTTTTCTCTCCTCCCAGCCACGTCCTGATCGATGTCGGGGTCGCCCATGCGGGCAATGGCGGCATCAATGCCCCCAAGGAACACAAGGCGGCGGCCATCGTGGTGGACTTCATGACGCCCGAAACCGAAACCTCGCACTGGTACTTCTGGGGCATGGCGCGCAACTTCAAGCCCGAAGACGCCGAGCTCACGAAAAGCATCCGCGAGGGCCAGGGCCACATCTTCAGTCAGGACCTCGAAGTACTGGAAGCGCAGCAGCGCAATCTGCAGGATTACCCGGATCGGCGCCTGTTGATGTTGAATATCGACACGGGTGGCGTACAATCACGTCGTATCCTCGATCGTATGATCAAGGCAGAACAAACCCCCGCCGCTGAGCCCGCTTAAGGCTTGTAGCCGCGCTTTCTTTGCGTGCCAGTATTTCCCATACCCGCAGAAATGCGGGTAAATCCGCTTTGTACCGTATAACTTGATGAGACAACTTTCCGTAAAAGTAGTTAATAAGGTGCTGGAAGCCGAGGACATCGTCAGCCTCGAACTTGCCAGTGTCGACGGCCAGCCCCTGCCGGCATTCAGCGCCGGTTCGCATATCGACGTCGAAGTCACGCCCGGCGGCCTTACCCGCCAGTATTCGCTTCTCAACGACCCGTCCGAACAGCATCGCTACATGATCGGCGTCCTGCGCGACCCGGCGTCGCGGGGCGGCTCCATTGCCGTGCACGACAGCATCAAGGTCGGCGACACCATCAACATCAGCGAGCCCCGCAATCATTTCGGCCTGGTGCAGGCCAAGCGCACGGTGCTGCTGGCCGGCGGCATCGGCGTCACGCCTATCCTGTGCATGGCGCGGCGCCTGAGCAAAATCGACGGCAATTTCGAAATGCACTACTGTGCGCGTTCCCCAGAGCGCACGGCGTTCCGCGAGGCCATCTCGAAATCGGCCTTCGTCGACAAAGTGCATTTTCACTACGATAACGGCGCCGATGACCAGAAGCTCAAACTGGAAAGCGTCATCGCCAAGCCCGACCCCGAGACGCACATCTACGTTTGCGGTCCCACCGGGTTCATCGACTACGTGCTCGGCACCGCCAAGAATCTGGGCTGGGCCGATAGCCAGGTGCACCGTGAATACTTCGGCGCGGCCGAACAAGACACCAGCGGCGACGTCTCCTTCCAGGTCAAGATCGCCAGCACCGGCCAGGTATTCGATATTCCGGCCGACACACCCATTACCCGGGTCTTGGAAGACAACGGCGTCTTCGTTCCCGTTTCGTGCGAAGAGGGCGTGTGCGGCACCTGCCTGACCCGCGTGCTGGAAGGCACACCCGATCATCGCGATCTGTATCTCACCGATTCCGAGCACGCCGCGAACGACCAGTTCACACCCTGCTGCTCGCGCTCCAAGACGCCGCTGCTAGTGCTCGATATCTGAGCCCGACATTTTTTTGTGGAGCCATGGCCCCCCTCGGGGGGCCATTTTATTAGTCTTATTGAATAGTAGAGAGAGTTAGATGACACATACTGTGAACGTGCAACGTCGCCACCTGATTCTGGGTGGCGCCGCCGCGGCTACAGCCAGTCTTGTACCCATGCGCAGTTTCGCCGCCGATCCCGTCAAGGTGGGCCTGATCGTTCCCATGTCGGGGCCGTTTGCCTCCACCGGCAAGCAAATTGCGGCGGCCGTGAGCCTGTATCAAAAAAAATACGGTGACACCGTCGCGGGGCGCAAGGTCGAGGTCATCCTCAAGGACGATGGCGGGGTTGCTCCCGACATGACCAAGCGCATCGCCCAGGAACTGGTCACGCGCGAAGGCGTGCAGATCCTGGCCGGCTTCGGCCTGACACCCCTGGCGTTCGCCGCCTCGCCGGTCGCCACGCAGGCCAAGACCCCCATGGTGGTCATGGCGGCAGCCACTTCGGTCATTGTCAAGCGTTCGCCGTATATCGTGCGCACCGGCTTCACCCTGCCGCAGGTTACGGCTCCGATGGCCGACTGGGCAACCAAGAACAACATCAAGTCGGCCATCACCTTCGTGGCCGACTACGGCCCCGGCATCGACGCCGAGAAAGTGTTCGTCAAGCAATTCACGGCCGGCGGCGGCTCCATCATGCACAGCATCCGCACGCCGCTGCTCAATCCCGACTACGCGCCGTTCCTGAAGCGTGTCAAAGACTCCAAGCCCGAGGCGCTGTTCGTGTTCGTGCCGTCCGGTGAAGGTGCGTCCCTGATCAAGCAGTTCAACGAGCGCGGCCTTGCGGCCGAGGGCATCCGCCTGATCTGCACCGGCGACGTGCTCGACGACGATCTCATGGTCAGCATCGGCGAGGTCTCCAAGGGCATCGTCAGCAGCCACCACTATTCCGCGGCCCATCCTTCGCCGGAAAACAAGGAATACGTGGCCAGCTTCGCCCGCGACAACAACGGAATGCGGCCCAATTTCCATTCGGTGGGCGGCTACGACGGCATGCATCTCATTTATGAGGCACTGAAAAAAACCAACGGCGATGCAAATGGGGATAAAATACTCGCGGCCATGAAGGGCGCATCGTGGACGAGCGTGCGCGGCCCCATGACCATCGATGCTGAAACCCGCGATGTCATCCAGGACATCTACATCCGCAAATCCGACGAAGTGGATGGGCAGATGTGGAACGTCGAATTCGACAAGATTGCCCAGTTCAAGGATCCGGGCGTCTAGACTGGATTGTTGCAATGTGCGCCGGTTTCAAGGCGTTCACCTACAAGACGTGCTTGAGTCTTCCCAGAACGGGGCGAGATTCAAGTACGTACTTTTGTATCGCAGTTTACATTTTTGATAATTCAAGTACGTTCAGACATCCCACAAGGAGTGAATAAACCATGCTAGAACATGCAGCCGGCAGCGCACAGCTGCCGTCCAGGGCGCATAGGTGGCCGCCATGCTAGGAAATTTCGTCGGCGTATTGTTCGACGGCATTGCATACGGAAGCTTGCTGTTCCTGATCAGTGTCGGTTTGTCGGTCACGATGGGCTTGATGAATTTCGTGAACCTGGCCCACGGCGCATTTGCGATGGTTGGCGGCTATGTTTGCGTCGAACTCATGAACCGCATGGGCGTTCCGTTCCTGGCCACGTTGCCCATCGCTTTTTTGGTAAGCGCCTTTGTCGGCTTCGTGCTGGAACGCACCTTGTATCGGCGGCTGTACGAGGCCGACGCGCTCGACCAGGTGCTGTTTTCCATCGGTCTGACCTTCATGGTCGTGGCGGCGGCAACGTATTTCTGGGGCCCGTCGCAGCAGCCGGTTCACTTGCCCGATTGGCTTAAAGGCCAAGTCACCATTCTGGGCCTGGCCGTCGGCGTGTACCGCTTGTTCCTTATCGGCGTCGTCGTCCTCATTACGCTGGCCCTGGGCCTGCTCATCGAACGCACCCGCTTCGGCGCGAAGATCCGTGCTTCGGTCGACAACCAGCAGGCCGCGGCGGGCATGGGCATCAACGTCAGCCAGGTGTTCAGCCTGACGTTCGCGTTGGGTTCGGGCCTGGGCGGCCTGGGCGGAGGCCTGGGCATCGACGTGCTGGGGCTCGACCCCACTTTCCCGCTCAAGTACATGGTGTACTTCCTGATCGTCGTCGCGGTGGGCGGCGCGGGCACCATCCGCGGCCCCTTGCTGGCGGCCGTGCTGCTGGGTGTGTTTGACGTGGCCGGCAAATACTACGTGCCGGTTATCGGCGCCTTCGTCATCTATGGGCTGATGGTGGTGTTGTTGCTTCTGTTCCCATCCGGACTGATCTCGAGGCGCTCATGAAGAATCTATCCCTATCTTCCCTATCCATTGCCAACATGCTGCCGGCGCCTCGTGTGCCCAACGATCGCTGGCACAAGCTCGAAATCGTTTTCTGGCTGATCCCGTTCGCAGTGTTCTTCCTGCTCCAGGGCTATCTGGTCCTGGCGGCCCAAATCATGATTCTCGGCATCTTTGCCTTGTCGCTTGATTTGCTGCTGGGTTACGCGGGCGTCGTTTCGCTGGGCCATGCCGCCTTCTTCGGCCTGGGCGCGTATACCGCCGGCCTGCTTGCAGTGCATGGCTGGGGCGAACCCATCAGCGGCATGCTGCTTGGCGCCGTGGTGGCCGGCGTGTTCGGCTTCCTGTGCAGCTTCCTGGTCGTGCGCGGGCACGACCTGACACGCCTCATGGTTACCTTGGGCATCTGCCTGATGCTCTACGAAGTGGCCAATAAGGCGGCGTTCATTACCGGGGGCGTCGACGGCCTGTGGGGTGTCAGCATGTGGAAGCTGTTCGGCGTGTTCGAATTCGATCTGGCCGGCCGCACCGCGTTCTTCTACAGCTTCGCCATGTTGTTCATCGTGTTCCTGGGCGTCCGGCGCCTGGTCAGTTCCACGTTCGGGCTTAGCCTTATCGGCATCCGCGAGGGCGTCAAGCGCATGCCGGCTATCGGGGTCGACGTCAATCGCCGCCTGGTTGTCGTCTATACGATCAGCGCCTTCATCGCGGGCATCGCCGGGGCGCTGCTGGCCCAGACAACGCAATTCGTCGGCCTGGACTCCCTGGGTTTCGACCGTTCGGCCGACCTGCTGATCGTCCTCGTGCTGGGCGGTACGGGCCGCCTGTACGGCGCGCTGATCGGCGCCGTGGTGTTCATGATCGCCAAAGATCAAATCGCCAATATCAACCCTGTGTACTGGCAGTTCTGGATCGGCCTGCTGCTGATCGTCATCGTAATGGTGGGACGAGGAGGCATTTTGGGCAGTATCGAGCGGTTCCGCGAGAATCGTCGCGTACGCGCGGCCGGACAAGGAGGTCGAGCATGACGGACACGACTCTGCGCACAGAAGGCATAAGCAAGGTCTGGGGTACTTTCCGGGCCAATAGCGATGTGTCGCTTTCATTCGCGCCCGGCGCGCGCCATGCGCTCATCGGGCCCAACGGGGCCGGCAAAACCACCTTCATCAACCTGCTGACCGGGGCGCTTGCGCCCACCTCCGGCAAGGTGTTTTTCGGCGACCGCGACATCACCAGCCTGCCGCAGCATCAGCGGGTCAAGCTGGGCATGACGCGCACATTCCAGATCAACACCCTGTTCGGCGGCCTGACCGTGCTTGAATCGGTCATTCTGGCCATCAGCGAGCGCGAAGGGCTGCAGAAGGCCTGGTATAAAACTGTCGAGCATCAAACCGCGGCCATCGAAGAAGCCGCGCAACTGCTTGCCACGTTGAAGCTAAGCGCCGACGCCAACACCATTACGCGCAGCCTGCCGTACGGCAAACAGCGCCTGGTCGAAATCGCCCTGGCGCTGGCCACCAAGCCCAAGGTCCTGCTGCTGGACGAGCCGGCCGCTGGGATTCCCTCGGCCGAAAGCGCCGAGCTCTTCGAGGTCATTGCGCAATTGCCGCGCGACGTCACCATCGTGTTCATCGAGCACGACATGGGGCTGGTGTTCCGTTTTGCCGAGCGCATCACCGTGCTGGTGGGCGGCAAGGTATTCACAGAAGGCACACCTGCCGAGATAGCCGCCGACAAGCGGGTCAAGGAAGTATATTTGGGCGAGGCCGAGCATGAAGAGTAATGGCAAAGAGCTGCTGGCGCTCGAAAACGTCAGTGCGGGCTACGGCGAATCCGTGGTGCTCGAGGGTATTTCCCTGGCCCTGAACGAGGGCGACAGCCTGGCGCTGCTGGGCCGCAACGGGGTGGGCAAGTCCAGCCTGCTGCTGACCATGATGGGCATTACCCGCCTGCACAGCGGGTCGCTGCGCTGGCGCGGCAAGGACATGACCCGCGTGTCCACGTACAGGCGGGCGCATGCCGGCCTGGGCTGGGTTCCCCAGGAGCGCCTCATGTACCCGTCGCTTACGGTGGAAGAGCACTTGACCGTGGTGGCCCGTCCCGGCGAATGGGACCTGAAGAAAATCTATCAGGTGTTCCCCAGGCTGGAAGAGCGGCGCGGCAATATGGGCAACCAGTTGTCGGGCGGCGAACAGCAAATGGTGGCCATTGCCCGCGCGCTCATGATCAATCCGCAATTGCTGCTGCTGGACGAGCCCATGGAAGGCCTGGCCCCCATCATCGTGCAGGAGCTGCTCGAGGTCATCAAGCGCCTGGTTTCCGATAGTGGCATGACCGTCATCGTGGTCGAGCAGCACGCCCGCATGGCGCTGGGGCTTACCAATCGGGCGATCGTGCTCGACCGTGGACAAATCGTGCACGATTCCGACAGCCAGGTTCTTCTGGACGATCGGGAAAAGCTCGACCGCCTGGTGGCGGTGGCGTAGTCGCTTGCCGGTCTTGTGGGCGGCCTGATGGCTGCTCCTACAAACGTTCCATCAAAAACCGGTTCGGATCTCCAGGATCCGAACCGGTTTTTTCATAGGTGGAACAACTTTCTTCATCAACCTGTCGTCGACGCCAATACCGATAATGCGGCCGTTCTCCTAATATCGTGTCATTAATTTGCCGGACTACGTCTGGCCTATGGACAAGTATTTACGGAGTGCCTTACTCATGGCCGCAGAAGTCGCAGTTGTTACAAAAGTTACGGGTCAAGCCTGGATCCGTACCGATGACGGGCAACTTGTTGCAGTGCACGAAGGGCAGCGCATTCCCCTGGATACGGTAATCATCACGGGCGACGGGGCCAGCGTGCAATTGTCCGCGGATGGCGTGCCTTCCATCATGGTCGGCGCAAACCGTGAGTTCGTGTTCAGCGGCGATGTCGTTCAAACAAATGTCGATTCGGCCGACTCGGCCGTAAGCGACACTCCGGCGCTCAATACGTTGGCCACGCTGCTCAACAGCGGCCAGGATCCCTTCGCGGTCCTGGAAGCCACCGCAGCCACCAAGCCCGACGACAGGGCGTTTTCCATACATGTATCCAATCTTGGGTCGGCCGGCAACTTCGACCATGTAAGCGGCCTGGTTCGCCTGTTGGGCATTCAACTGTCGTCGTTGCCGCTGAACGAACAAACCACCGGGTTCACGACACCACTGGTGGGAACCCTGGATAATTTCTTCACCCATGGGTCGGGCAGCCACGGAGATGCCAGCGGGAACGACAGCGGCTCCGGCTCGGGTTCCGGATCGATCTCTTCCCTGGCTGTCTCGGGCAATTCTCCAGCCCTGGTTCCCGCCAGGGCCAGCATAGCGTTCGACACCATCGCCGGCGACAACATCATCAACAGCATCGAGGCACGCGGCGATGTGCTGGTTTCGGGAAGTGTCGGCGGCGATGTGCGGGCGGGCGATCTCGTCAGGGTCACAGTTGGCGACGTCGTTTATGTAACCAGCGTGCAGGAAGGGTCCGTCTGGTCGGTGAATGTTCCCGGCTCGTTGCTTTCCGGCCATGGCAGCATCAGCGCCCAGGTTGCCACTACCGGCGCTGACACCCAGTCGACGTCGGCCACTGCGGAACAGTCGTACGCCACCGATCTAAGCGCCACGGCAACCATTACCATTGACAGTGTTGCGAACGACTACATCGTGAATGCGGCGGAGTTCGCCGGCACCGTCGCCATAACCGGGAAAGTGGGCGGCGATGCGAAGGCGGGCGACGTCGTCACCGTGACGGTGGGCGGCCATACATTCACCGCCACTGTCGCTGCAGACAATACCTGGTCGGTGAATGTGGCCGGCTCCGCCCTGGTGGGCAGCACCTCCATCAGCGCGGCGATATCGGCCAGCGACGCAGCAGGCAATACCGCGACCGCCAGCGCTACGCATGCTTACAGCGTGGACCTGGCCCCTACAGCGCAAGCAAGCAGTGTGCAGGGTGTGGAAGATACGCCATTGGTGCTGACCTGGAACGATTTCAAGGTGACGGACGATTCACCGTCCTCGGAGCAGGGGCTGCATATTACGGGCCTGCCGGGCAATGGGGTGCTGGAGTATTCCAGCGACCCGGGCGCGGCCAATGCGGTGTGGACCACGGTAACGCTGACGAACGGCCACTACGATATCTCGCGTGCCGACATCGAGGCGGGCAAGCTGCGTTTCGTGCCGGGCGAGAACGAGTCGAGCAGCGGCTCGGGCGCGGCGGGCGTGGGCAACGGCCATGCCGACTATGCGCAAATCACGTACCAGCCGGTGGATGGCCAGAACGTCGGCCAGTTGTCGGTGCTGACGGTGGACGTAACGCCGGTGGCGGATGCGCCCACGGTAAGCCTGTCGCTGGGCGACATCAGCGAAGGGGGCAGCGGCGGGGCGACGTTCACGTTCGACGGCATCACGCTGCAGGTGGGCGCGGATGGCTCGGTCAGTGCGTCGGGCTCGGGCTTGACCGGCAGCTTGCAGACGTCCCCCTTTGATGCCTCCACGGGCGGGAACATCAACGACAACGATCCCAGCACGGACGTGATTGCCGTGATCGGCAATTTCGACCAGGTCGTGCATGGCCGGGACGGCCATGAGTGGGAGAACCTGCACGGCATCAGCGGCAATGGCGACTACGTGTTCTTCAGCAAGGCGGAAGGCGCCTACCAGATCACGAACGAGGTGATCAACGTCAACAATGGCGTGGCGCAGATTTCGGCCACGGTGACGGATCTGGCCACTGGCATTTCGATGAACCTGAACAATATCCGCGGGATCCTGTTCGGCGACGGAGGCAGCGTAGGCGGGGATGCCTCGAAGCATATTCCGGGGCTGGATACGCAGGCCGTAGAAGGCGCCTACCACGATGTGGACGTACACGTGGTGGCGGCGCTGACGGATCGGGACGGCAGCGAATCGCTGTCCGGGGTGACGCTAAGCGGGGTGCCTGAAGGCGTAACGATAGAAGGCGCCACGCAACTGAGCAATGGCGACTGGTTCGTGGCGAACAGTTCGGGCCTGCTGACGGTGGATACGCACCTGACGATGCGCGTTCCGAACGGCACGGAACCGTTCAGCCTGACGGCCAGCGCGACCTCCAGCGAATACGGCGCGAGTGCGAATTCGAGCACGACGACAGTGACGCTGGATGCGGTCGACGTGGAAGCCAGCGCCACGATCACGATCGACAACGTGACAGGCGACAACGTGGTCAATGCCACGGAGGCGGCCGGCACGGTTGTCCTGACCGGCTCGGTAGGCGGTGACGCCAAGGTGGGCGATACCGTCACGGTTCACGTGGGGGATCACAGCTTCGTCACGACGGTTGCCGAAGGCAAGACCTGGTCGGTGGGCGTGGATGGCTCAGTGTTAGCGGGCAACACGTCGATCAGCGCTTCGGTGACGGCCAGCGATGCAGGCGGCAATACGACCACAGTTTCCGCCACGCATGCCTATGGTGTCGACACTTCGGCAAATGCCACGATCACGATTGACTCGGTCACCGCCGACAATATTGTGAATGCGGCGGAGTCCGCGGGTTCAGTAGTGATCACGGGCGCCGTGGGCGGCGATGCCAGCGTTGGCGATGCGGTTACCGTTCAAATCGGCGATCAGGTCCTGACGACGCGCGTGCTCGAAGGCAACACCTGGTCGGTGAGTGTCGATGGTTCCGTCCTGTCCGGCAACGCATCCATCAGCGCCTCGGTCTCGGCCAGCGATGCTGTTGGCAATACCACCAGGGCCAGCACCAGCCAGTCCTATGGCGTCGATACCTCGGCGAGTGCGACGATCAGCATTGATGCGGTGACTGCTGACAATACCGTCAATTTTTCTGAGTCCAACGATACGGTTGCGATTACGGGGACTGTGGGAGGTGACGCCAAAGAAGGTGACACAGTCACGGTTCATGTTGGGGAGCATGAGTTCACGGCAACGGTTGGAGCAGACAAGACCTGGTCCGTGGATGTGGCAGGTTCCGTCGTGGCTGGAAATACCTCGATCAGCGCGTCGGTTTCGGCCAGCGACGCGGCTGGCAATACGACTACAGCTAATGCGAGCCATACCTACAGTGTAGATATGGCAGCGGAAGCGACGATCGCGATCAACGACATCACGAGCGACAATGTGGTGAACGCGGCGGAGTCTGGCGACACGGTAACGATCACGGGTTCCGTTGGGGGTGACGCGAAGGTTGGTGATACGGTTACAGTCACAGTGGGTGAGCATACGTTTAGCGCGACAGTGGCTGAGGGTGATACCTGGTCGGTCGAGGTGGACGGTTCGATTCTTGCCAATAACAGCTCGATCACCGCCTCGATCACCGCGGGAGATACGGCAGGCAATACGACCACTGCCAACGCGACGCATACGTACAGCGTGGATACAACGGCTAGTGCGACGATCACGATCAACGATGTGGCTGGCGACAACACAGTCAACTCTGTGGAATCTCAAGGTACGGTCACGATCAGTGGTACGGTCGGTGGCGATGCGAAGACTGGTGATACGGTCACGGTACAGGTTGGCGATCATACGGTCACCACGACAGTGGTTGAGGGCGGAACCTGGTCGGTGGGTGTGGCTGGCTCGATTCTGGCTGGCAATACGTCAGTGAGTGCGTCGATTACGGCTACGGACGCCGCCGGCAATACGGCCACGGCGGATGCGGCGCAGTCTTATACCGTTGACACCACAGCGAATGTCACAATCACGATCAACGACGTGACGGCCGACAACGTGGTCAATGCGGCAGAGTCTGACGGCACGGTAACGATCACAGGTTCCGTGGGCGGCGATGCCAAGGAAGGCGACACGGTCACGGTTCACGTTGGAGAGCACGAGTTCGCGGCGACGGTGGCAGAGAACGGCACCTGGTCAGTCGATGTGGCGGGTTCTGTCTTGGCTGGCAATACCTCGGTGAGTGCGTCGATCACAGCGATGGATACCGCTGGCAATACGGCCACAGCGGATGCCTCGCACACCTATACCGTTGACACCACAGCCAGTGCCACGATCACGATCAATGATGTGACGGCCGACAATGTGGTGAACGCGGCAGAGTCTGGCGGTACGGTTTCGATTACCGGTACGGTTGGCGGCGATGCCAAGGAAGGCGACACGGTCACGGTTCATGTTGGAGAGCATGAGTTCGCAGGAACGGTGGCAGAAAATGGCACTTGGTCGGTCGAGGTGGCGGGTTCCGTCCTGGCCGGTAATACCTTGGTGAGTGCGTCGATCACGGTGACGGATGCCGCCGGCAATACCACGACGGCCAATGCCAGCCATATTTACACAGTTGATACGACAGCAGAAGCGACGATTGCGATCGATTCAGTTACTGCCGACAACGTCGTGAATGCGGCAGAGTCTGGCGAAACGGTAACGATCACGGGTTCTGTGGGTGGTGATGCCAAGGAAGGCGACACGGTCACGGTTCACGTTGGAGAGCATGAGTTCACGGCGACGGTGACAGAAAATGGCACCTGGTCGGTGGGTGTTGCCGGCTCGGTGTTAGCCGGCAACACGTCGATCAGTGCCTCGGTTTCGGCCAGTGATGCGGCGGGCAATACGACTACAGCTAACGCGAGCCATATCTACAGTGTAGATACGACAGCGGAAGCGACAATTGCGATCGATTCAGTTACGGCCGACAACGTGGTGAATGCCGCGGAGTCCGGCGGTACGGTGACGATCACGGGTTCTGTGGGTGGCGACGCTAAAGAAGGTGACACGGTCACAGTTCATGTTGGAGAGCATGAGTTCTCGGCGACGGTGACAGAGAACGGCACCTGGTCGGTGGATGTTGCCGGCTCGGTTCTGGCTGGCAATACGTCGGTGAGTGCGTCGATTACGGCGACGGATGCCGCCGGTAATACGGCCACGGCGGATGCCTCGCACACCTATGCGGTTGACACCACAGCGAATGCCACGATCACGATTAATGATGTGACGGCCGACAATGTTGTCAATGCGGCGGAGTCTGGCGAAACGGTAACGCTCACGGGCTCCGTTGGCGGTGACGCGAAGGAAGGTGACACGGTCACGGTTCACGTTGGAGAGCACGAGTTCGCGGCGACGGTGGCAGAGAACGGCACCTGGTCAGTCGATGTGGCGGGTTCCGTCTTGGCTGGCAATACCTCGGTGAGTGCGTCGATTACGGCGACGGATGCCGCCGGTAATACGGCCACGGCAGATGCGACGCAGTCTTATACGGTTGACACCGTAGCCAATGCGACGATCACGATCAACGACGTGACGGCTGATAATGTTGTGAATGCCACGGAGTCTGGCGGCACGGTAATGATCACGGGTTCCGTTGGCGGCGATGCCAAGGAAGGCGATACAGTTACGGTCCACGTTGGAGGGCACGAGTTCACGGCGACGGTGGTTCAAGGCGGCGCATGGTCGGTAGGTGTAGAAGGTTCTGTTCTAGCCGGCAATACGTCGATCAGCGCGTCGGTTGTGGCCAGCGACGCGGCGGGTAACACCACGACGGCCAGCGCCAACCATACCTATAGTGTAGATACGGCAGCAGAAGCGACGATCGCGATTGATTCGGTGACTGCCGACAACGTCGTGAACGCTGCGGAGTCCGGTGGCACGGTAACGATTACCGGTACGGTTGGCGGCGATGCCAAGGAAGGTGACACGGTCACAGTTCATGTCGGAGAGCATGAGTTCTCGGCGACGGTGGCAGAGAATGGCACCTGGTCGGTCGACGTGGCGGGTTCTGTCTTGGCTGGCAATACGTCGGTGAGTGCGTCGATCACGGCGACGGACGCCGCCGGCAACACCACGACGGCCAACGCCAGCCATACTTACATAGTTGATACGGTAGCGGAAGCGACGATTACGATCAACGACGTTACGGTCGACAACGTGGTGAATGCCGCGGAGTCTGGCGGTACGGTAACGATCACGGGTTCTGTGGGTGGTGATGCCAAGGAAGGCGATACGGTCACAGTTCACGTGGGTGATCAAGAGTTCACCGCACAGGTGGCAGCGGATAAGAGCTGGTCGGTGGGCGTGGATGGTACGCTCCTGGCTAGCAATACCTCGGTGAGTGCGTCGATCACGGCGACGGATGCCGCCGGTAATACGGCCACGGCGGATGCCTCGCACAGCTATACGGTTGACACGACAGCGGAAGCGACAATTTCGATCGATTCGATTACTGCCGACAACGTCGTGAACGCGACGGAGTCTGGCGGTACGGTAACGATCACAGGTTCTGTGGGCGGTGATGCCAAGGAAGGTGACACGGTCACAGTTCATGTCGGAGAGCATGAGTTCTCGGCAACGGTGGCAGAGAACGGCACCTGGTCAGTCGATGTGGCGGGTTCCGTCTTGGTCGGCAATACGTCGGTGAGTGCGTCAATCACGGCCAGCGATGCGGCGGGCAACACAACCACGGCGAATGCCTCGCACAGCTATACGGTTGACACCACAGCCAGTGCCACGATCACGATCAACGACGTGACGGCCGACAACGTCGTGAACGCGGCAGAGTCCGGCGAAACGGTAACGATCACGGGTTCCGTTGGAGGCGACGCCAAGGAAGGCGACACAGTTACGGTTCACGTTGGAGAGCATGAGTTCACGGCGACGGTGACAGAAAATGGCACGTGGTCGGTCGGTGTGGAAGGTTCTGTTCTGGCTGGCAATACGTCGGTGAGTGCGTCGATTACGGCGACGGATGCCGCGGGTAACACGGCTACGGCGAATGCGGCGCAGTCTTATACGGTTGACACTGTGGCCAATGCCACGATCACGATCAACGATGTGACGAGCGACAACGTCGTGAATGCGGCGGAGTCTGGCGAAACGGTAACGCTCACGGGTTCCGTGGGCGGCGACGCCAAGGAAGGCGATACGGTCACAGTTCACGTTGGGGAGCATGAGTTCACGGCGACGGTGACAGAAAATGGCACCTGGTCGGTCGATGTGGCGGGTTCCGTCTTGGCTGGCAATACTTCGGTGAGTGCGTCGATTACGGCGACGGATGCCGCCGGCAATACGGCCACAGCGGATGCCTCGCACACCTATACCGTTGACACCACAGCCAATGCGACGATCACGATCAATGACGTGACGGCCGACAACGTTGTGAATGCCACAGAATCGACCGGCATGGTAGCGATCACAGGTACGGTTGGTGGTGACGCTAAGACCGGCGATACGGTTACGATTCAAGTTGGCGATTACACGGCCACCACGACGGTGGCCGAAGGTGGAACTTGGTCGGTGGGAGTCGATGGCTCCGTCCTGGCCGGCAATACATCGATTAGTGCCTCGGTCTCGGCCAGCGACGCGGCGGGTAACACCACGACGGCCAACACCAGCCATACTTACAGCGTGGATACTGTCGCGAATGTGACGATCAGCATTGACGCTGTTACCAGCGATAACGTGATCAACCACGCTGAATCCAACGCGACGGTAACGATCACGGGCTCTGTTGGTGGCGACGCCAAGGAAGGCGACACGGTTACGGTTCACGTGGGTGATCAAGAGTTCACTGCACAGGTGACTGCGGATAAGAGCTGGTCGATGGGCGTGGATGGTGCGCTCCTGGCCGGTAATACCTCGGTGAGTGCGTCGATCACGGCCACGGATGCCGCCGGCAATACCACGACGGCCAATGCCAGCCATACTTACAGTGTAGATACGGCAGCGGAAGCGACGATCACTATCAACGATGTGACGGCCGACAACGTGGTGAACGCGGCAGAGTCCGGAAATACGGTGACGATCACGGGGTCCGTTGGCGGTGATGCCAAGGAAGGTGACACGGTCACAGTTCATGTCGGAGAGCATGAGTTCGCGGCGACGGTGACAGAGAACGGCACTTGGTCGGTCGGTGTGGCTGGCTCGATACTGGCTGGAAACACCTCAATCAGTGCCTCGGTTTCGGCCAGTGATGCAGCGGGCAATACGACTACAGCTAACGCCAGCCATATTTACACAGTTGATACGACAGCAGAAGCGACGATTGCGATTGATTCGGTTACGGTCGACAACGTGGTGAATGCCGCGGAGTCCGGCGGTACGGTAACGATCACAGGTTCTGTGGGTGGCGACGCCAAGGAAGGCGACACGGTTACGGTTCACGTGGGTGATCAAGAGTTCACCGCACAGGTGGCAGCGGATAAGAACTGGTCGGTGGGCGTGGATGGTGCGCTCCTGGCCGATAATACCTCGGTGAGTGCGTCGATTACGGCGACAGATGCCGCCGGCAATACGGCTACGGCGGATGCCTCGCACAGCTATACGGTTGACACGACAGCGGAAGCGACGATTGCGATCGATTCGGTGACGACCGACAATGTTGTAAACGCGGCGGAGTCCGGCGAAACGGTAACGATCACGGGTTCCGTTGGCGGCGATGCCAAGGAAGGTGACACGGTTACGGTTCATGTGGGTAATCAAGAGTTCACGGCGCAGGTTGCGGCGGACAAGACCTGGTCAGTGGATGTGGGTGGTTCCGTTGTGGCCGGCAATACGTCGATCAGTGCGTCGGTTGTGGCGAGTGATGCGGCCGGTAACGCCGCGACGGTCAACGCCAGCCATACTTACAGTGTGGATACTGTAGCCAATGCGACGATCACGGTCAACGACGTAACGAGCGATAACGTTGTGAATGCGGCAGAGTCCGGCGAGACGGTCACGATCAGCGGTACGGTAGGTGGAGATGCGACGGAAGGCGACACGGTCACGGTTCACGTTGGTAGTGAAGAGTTCACGGCGCAGGTAGCGGCGGACAAGACCTGGTCAGTGGATGTGGACGGTTCCGTTGTGGCCGGCAATACATCGATTAGCGCGTCGGTCTCGGCTAGCGATGTGGCTGGCAATACAACGACGGCGGATGCCTCGCACACCTATATGGTTGACACGGTAGCGGAAGCGACGATCACGATCAACGATGTGACGGCCGACAACGTGGTGAACGCGGCGGAGTCCGGCGACACGGTAACGATCACGGGTTCCGTTGGCGGTGACGCCAAGGAAGGCGACACGGTTACGGTTCATGTGGGTAATCAAGAGTTCACGGCGCAGGTTGCGACGGATAAGACCTGGTCGGTGGGAGTCGATGGCTCTGTCCTGGCCGGCAATACATCGATTAGTGCCTCGGTCTCGGCCAGCGACGTGGCCGGTAACACTACGACGGCCAATGCCAGCCACACTTACAGTGTGGATACTGTTGCGAATGCGACGGTCAGCATTGACGCTGTTACCAGCGATAACGTGGTTAATGCAGCAGAGTCTGACGGTTCGATAGCGATCACCGGTACAGCCGGCGGCGATGCGAAGGTTGGTGATGTTGTCACAGTCACAGTGGGTGAGCACACGTTCAGTGCGACAGTGGCTGAGGGTAATACTTGGTCTGTAGATATTGCTGGTTCGGTATTAGCAGGAAACACGTCGATTAGCGCTTCGGTTTCGGCCAGCGATGCGGCGGGCAATACGGCCACGGCGAATGCCTCGCACGCCTATACGATTGACACCGTAGCCAATGCCACGATCACAATCAACGACGTGACGAGCGACAACGTTGTGAATGCAGCGGAGTCCGGTGACACGGTAACGATCACGGGTTCCGTGGGTGGCGATTCCAAGGCAGGCGACACTGTCACAGTTCACGTTGGCGAGCACGAATTCGCGGCGACGGTGGCCGAAAATGGCACCTGGTCGGTCGACGTGGCGGGTTCCGTCTTGGCTGACAATACCTCGGTGAGTGCGTCGATCACGGCGACGGATGCCGCCGGCAATACGGCTACGGCGGATGCCTCGCACAGCTATACGGTTGACACGGTAGCGGAAGCGACGATTGCAATCGATTCGGTGACGGCCGACAACGTGGTGAACGCGGCGGAGTCCGGTAACACGGTAACGATCACGGGTTCCGTTGGCGGAGACGCCAAGGAAGGCGACACGGTTACGGTTTATGTGGGTAATCAAGAGTTCACGGCGCAGGTTGCGGCGGATAAGACCTGGTCGGTGGGAGTCGATGGCTCCGTCTTGGCTGGCAATACGTCGATTAGTGCTTTGGTGGTTTCGAGCGATGCAGCTGGCAACACGACAACAGCAAATGCCTCGCATGAGTATGGAGTAGATACAGTAGCCCAGGCGTCGATCACGATCAACGATGTGGCGGGTGATAACACCATCAATTATGCAGAGTCGAATGGCACTGTCGTTATTACCGGCACGGTTAGCGGCGATGCCAAGGCTGGTGATACGGTTACGGTCACGGTGGGTGAGCATACCGTCACTACGACGGTGGCCGAAGGTGGCACCTGGTCGGTGGATGTAGAAGGTTCCATCCTGGCCGGCAACACTTCGGTGAGCGCTTCGATTACAGCCGTGGATGCAGCTGGCAATCAAGCAATGGCCAATGCCAGCCACACTTATGATGTGGATACGTCAGCCAGTGCGACGATTGCGATCGATGCTGTCACGGCCGACAACGTGGTCAATGCGACGGAGTCCGGCAGTATGGTGGCGATCACCGGTACGGTTGGCGGTGACGCCAAGGAAGGCGATGTTGTTACCGTCCATATTGGAGGTCAGGTCTTTACAGGACACGTTGCCGCCGGTAACACCTGGTCGGTGGATGTGGACGGCTCTCTCTTGGCCGCCAACACGTCGATCAACGCTTCGGTAACTTCGAGCGACACAGCTGGCAATACGACGACAGCGAATGCGTTGCATACGTATGGTGTGGATACGGTGGCTGAGGCTTCGATAGCGATCGATGCGATCACCAGCGACAACATTGTTAATGCTACGGAGTCGGCTGGAACGATAGTAATCAATGGTACGGTAGGTGGTGACGCCAAGGAGGGCGACACGGTTACCGTCCATATTGGAGAGCAAGAATTCTCGACGCACGTTGCGGCGGACAAGACTTGGTCCGTGGAAGTAGATGGCTCCGTCTTGGCAGCCAATACCGCAATCAGCGCATCAGTAGCTTCAAGTGATGCAGCCGGTAACACTACGACGGCCAATGCCAGCCACACTTACAGTGTGGATACTGTTGCGAATGCGACGATCAGCATTGACGCTGTTACCAGCGATAACGTGGTGAATGCCGTGGAGTCTGGCGACACGATAATCATCACGGGTTTCGTTGGTGGTGATGCCAAGGAAGGTGACACGGTCACAGTTCACGTTGGAGAACATGAGTTCGCGGCGACGGTGGTAGAAGGTGGTACGTGGTCGGTCGACGTGGCAGGTTCTGTCTTGGCTGGCAATACGTCGGTGAGTGCGTCGATTACGGCGACGGATGCCGCCGGTAATACGGCCACGGCGGATGCCTCGCACACCTATACCGTTGACACCACAGCGAATGCCACGATCACGATTAATGATGTGACGGCCGACAATGTTGTCAATGCGGCGGAGTCTGGCGAAACGGTAACGATCACGGGCTCCGTGGGTGGCGATGCCAAGGAAGGCGATACGGTCACGGTTCATGTCGGAGAACATGAGTTCGCGGCCACGGTGGCAGAGAACGGCACGTGGTCGGTCGATGTGGCTGGTTCCGTCTTGGCCGGCAATACCTCGGTGAGTGCGTCGATTACGGCTACGGATGCCGCTGGCAATACGACCACGGCAGATGCGACGCAGTCTTATATGGTTGACACCGTAGCCAATGCCACGATCACGATTAACGATGTCACGAGCGACAACGTTGTGAATGCGGCGGAGTCTGGCGACACGGTAACGATCACGGGTTCCGTTGGCGGCGATGCCAAGGAAGGCGATGCTGTCACGGTTCATGTCGGAGAGCATGAGTTCACGGCCACGGTAACCGAAAATGGCACCTGGTCGGTGAGTGTGGCTGGCTCGATTCTGGCTGGTAATACTTCAGTGAGTGCATCGGTGGCGGCCAGCGATGCAGTCGGTAACACTACGACGGCCAATGCCAGCCACACTTACAGTGTGGATACTGTAGCGAATGCGACGATCACGATCAACGACGTGACCGCTGACAATGTGGTCAACCACGCGGAATCCAACACGACGGTAACGATTACCGGTACGGTGGGCGGTGATGTGGGGATTGGTGATACGGTTACAGTCACAGTGGGTGAGCATACGTTTAGCGCGACAGTGGCTGAGGGTGATACCTGGTCGGTCGAGGTGGACGGTTCGATTCTTGCCAATAACAGCTC
>Ga0180219_1000555_pt1 | contig 29683 bp, 16 predicted proteins | sample eDN3rd30CBELigMG_FD_151338 | JGI IMG/M metagenome (GOLD analysis project Ga0180219, IMG submission 151338) | Enriched Miracle-Growth compost microbial communities from Emeryville, California, USA - eDNA 3rd pass 30_C BE-Lig MG (version 2)... ... | reverse complement strand
CGTCCAGCTGCTACTACGCTAGATTTCATTGATGTGGAACGCATCGAAGTATTGAGAGGACCGCAAGGCACCCTATTTGGAAAAAACACGACGGCTGGCGCATTTAATATCACCACGCGTAAACCCAGCTTCACACCAGAGGCAATTTTCGAAGCGAGCTATGGCAATTATGGTTATATACAAGCTAAAACCTCCGTTGCCGGTCCTTTGAGCAGTAAGTTAGCAGGCCGGGTTTCCTTTTCGGGCACACAACGCGATGGCGTCTTGTACAATGTAGCCAATCAACAACATGTAAATGATCTCAATAACCTAGGTGCTCGCGGACAACTGTTGTATCAACCTACTGAAAAAACCAACATAATCTTAGCGGCCGATCTATCGCGACAAAGGCCTAATGGTTACGCGCAGGTTGTAGCGGGTGTTGTACCTACACAACGGGCAGCTTATCGTCAGTTCGAAAATATCATTGCCGATTTAAATTATGATTTACCAAGCCGTAATCCTTTCGATCGCATCATTGATCATGATACCCCTTGGCAATCAAACAATGATCTTGGCGGAGTGTCTTTAAATATCGATATCGATCTCGGTGCCGGAACATTGACCTCCACCACGGCTTGGCGTTACTGGAAATGGGGGCCCTCCAACGACCGCGATTTCACGGGTCTACCCGTCCTTTCTTTATCACAAGCTCCATCCAAGCACCAACAGTGGTCGCAAGAAATTCGCTATGCAGGCGATTTCTCTTCACGTTTAAATGGTGTATTCGGTATTTACGCCATTGGTCAGGACCTGAAGACCAATCCCTATCATACCGAAGAATCGGGCGCCGCACAATGGCGATTCTCCCAAAACTCCACTAGCCCATTATGGCAAACACCAGGTCTATTAGATGGTTATGGCATACATACCCGGTCGAAACTACAATCGTTCAGTGGCGCCATCTTTGGACAATTAGATTGGACAATCACCGATCAACTCCATGTTTTGCCTGGCCTACGCCTTAATTATGACGAGAAAAAAGTAGATTTCAATCGGCAGACCTACGGTGGATTAGAAACCGACGATCCGGATTTAATCGCACTCAAAAAAGCCGTTTACAGCGATCAGGCATTTTATGTAAATACCGATAACACCAATCTATCTGGACAGTTAACCCTTGCCTACAAATCAAGTGAGCGCCTAAACGCGTATGCCACGTTCTCTACGAATTATAAACCGGTAGGTCTGAACCTCGGTGGCTTGCCAACGAGCAACGGTGAACCCATGCTGGAACTAGCCAAAGTGAAGCCGGAATATGTAACCCATTATGAAGTTGGACTAAAAACCCGACCAAGTACCGGGTCTATATTGAACTTAACCCTGTACAATACGGATATTAAAGATTTTCAAACACAGGTCCAAACTGCCGAAGTAGGTGTCAACCGTGGATACCTCGCCAATGCAGAAAAGGTACGGGTTCGCGGTGCCGAACTAGATGGTAGCATCTTAGTCAACACCACCCTATCGTTATACGGTTCGTTGGCTTATACAGACGGTCAATATATATCTTTTAAAAACGCTCCTGTACCACTGGAAGAAACAGGTGGAGCATCTGCCTATAAAGACATTTCGGGCGGTGAATTACCCGGCATATCGAAATGGGCCGGTTCATTAGGGGGCGAAGTGGGCTTACCTGGTCATTTAATTGGCTTAAGTGGCAAATATTTTCTTGCTGCCGACTCCTATTACCGTTCTTCATTTTCTTCCAGTCCATCGCCGTCAGCCTATTTAAATATAGATGGTTATGTACTACTCAACGCGCGATTGGGTTTTCAAACACCTCAAGGCATCGCCTTCTTTGTGTGGAGCCGTAATTTATTGAATAAAGATTATTTTGAACAACTCTTACCTGCAGCCGGCAATGCCGGTCATTATGCAGCCGTATTGGGCGACCCCAGAACTTATGGCATTACATTGCGCTATGCTTTTGGTCGTAACCCATCTTAAGCTTGCTTAGACATCATTGCCTGCCTTGCTGGCAGGCAATGATGTACATCGCACAAACCCAGCTATTAAAAACAAAACGATGCGTTTCCTTGTTGAAAGAAAAATGCTATTTTAGCATAAATTTGATTTTATGCGTACAAAAACCGTATTCATCATTATCTTGACCGTACTGGCCACCATTATCATCATGAAAAATACCGATGAGGTTATTTTTTGGATTTTTGGCGATCGCTATGTACCTAAGTTAGCGGTACTGGGCACCATGTTTGCTTTTGGCCTTATTGTAGGCTTCCTGCTCGGCAGGCCCCGAAAGAAATCAGACAACACATCCGCTTCTACCGCTCCCTTTCAAACAGACACCCATACTTCAGATGATCTCACCGATCCCTATCGAGCTAATTTAAGTGATGATGATCGGAAATACATCGATTAAATCTACGTTAATTGAGGTTAAATGGTTGATTGTTTTTGATTATACTCTTTGATTCGAGTACTAACACGACCACCATGATGCCAATTACAATAGATAAAATCAACTGCAGTGTAGAAAAAAGACGCGTACCCTTCATAATAAATTGTGCATCCGTCATCAATTTCTTTCCTACCAAAGTCTGTAACTTTTCCAGTTCTGATAATTCATTGATGGCCGCTTCTAAAGCCGATTTTCCTTGCCGAACATGAGGCACAATCTGTAGTCGCACATGCTGCATATCCATCGTCAACAATTGTTTTTCTTGTGTTCTATAATCCGCTAACCGCTTTTTAAATCCTGCTAAAGAAGCCTTCTCTTGCGCTACCAGATAGGTCTGCTCATATTTTAACAACAAAGTATCTATCGCGTGGCTATGAGGCAACAATTGCCTTTCCAATGCCAAGAATACATCTTGGCTCCATTCAACTTCATGCTCAAAAGCATGTAGCAAGAACTTTTTGGCATATAAGTGTTCGGCCATATAAAAAATATCCGACGCCGGCACCAATCGGTCATCGTACATGGATGATAATGCCTGACTAATATTTTTAACATTTTTATCTTCTAAGATCCGAATGAGGATCGAGCACGCCATAATGCTAAATAAAAGCACCGCAACTTTTAACTTCTGACGAATAAAATAGGTCCACTTCATAAGCTGCCAGTCTGATTAAACCAGCAAAATACGGATTATATTTTAAATGACGATCAGATAAATTGCCCAAAGTACACAAACGCATCATCTCGCTTATATTAAAAAAATGCTTGACTGCTAAGTATAGCGGTCAAGCATTTTTACTTTTTACTTTTGAATTTTTACCTCCCTACAATCCAATCAACTCATATGGTACTCGTATCCCTTTCACCCGATAATAATAAGGATCGATCACACCTTCTTGACATTCGCCCAAGCCACAGGCTGAGTAATTCAGGCAATAGGTTACCAACAACTCGTTCCGTCCATTATCAAACTGCGGATGAATGGCAGGGGTGTAATAACGGGCATATTGCCCGTAAAAATATTCATTGATGGTATAGACCAACTTCCTTTCCGTAAACGGACCGGTGGGGCTATCGGCTGTAGCCATATAAATATTTCGTTTGGCATCACAGTTAAAACCTTGATCCATCGTCAACAGGATATATTTCCCATTCAAATAAGCAATCGCCAAGGTACCCAGTCCGTCAGCTATTTTCGAGGTCGCTCCTTTCACCGGATTGCTTATCCACGAAGTCCCATCAAAGAAGCTCCACTGTTGCGGGTCATCCTGCCGGAAACGGGCCACATGCAAGTAGGTTTCATAACCAAAACCTACGGCTTCGCTACCAAAGGCATACACATAGCCATCGGCCGCTTTCACCATACCCGAAGAATAAACAATATCGGTGTAACCGCTTAATCCAGCAGGTGTTGTCCGCTCAGCCTCCCAAACCGTTCCCGCATTTTCGGTAAAGACATAGAGCGACTGATCGGTAGCACTTAAACCCGAGCCTTCTCCACAGTGAATATACACCTTATTGCCAATCTCCACTCCCACACCCGGCCAAGCAAAAGTATTGTTGGGCTGTATGGTACATACTTGTCGCGGACGGCCGTTTGCCCCATTTGGGACGGTTACATTGGGCGTATGTAGGTTATTCCAATCATTCAATGTCGGCTGCAATAACATCGAATTTCCGTAACTAAAAAAATAGCCGCACGGAAATTTATTATTTTCCCGCAAAGAGGTCCCGTCCCAAGCATCCTGCGTTAACCACAACACTTTTCCGTTATTCGGCCCCCAACTTAAAGGAATACTGTTTCCTTGATCAAAAGCTACCGAGCCTTGGCTCGGATCATTCCGATTAAAAAACTGCACAACCGCATCATCCCGATAGGTATCGGAATTCGTCGGTGCAATGACCCAATGTTGAGCAGCCGTATTTCCTACAGCCGCTGAAAAATATTTGTTCACCAAAGTATAATGCCCCAGTTCAGAAGCTTCTTCCAACTTCCATAACTGCCTGTCGGCTTCGTCATCCAAGGCCGACCACTGTACCAATGCATCATCCGCTTCAGGCTTGTTCCCTACTGCCGTAAGCAATTTACCACTGTGTAGGTTTCGAATATGGTAGTAAACCCCACCCGCTAAATCCTGCTTCATCAAATGCCATTTCTGATATCGGGGCACTCGTGTGCCCAGTCCCTTAGGCAATGTACCAATCCGTGCCCCATCATCGTACTTTTTATTGTATAGGGTATCACCCAATACACTTAAATATTGTGCTTGCTGTTCATCTGTAATCAAATAGGTTCCGTACGCACCAATGGATAGCACCTCAAATTCTACTTTCCATTCCATCGTCAGGCCGGAGGCCGAAGTAACCGTGTAGGTATATTGATGGTTTTGTGATACGTCAATCGGCTGCTCAGAAGCGGGTGATATCACCGCACCATCCGAAATCACAATGTGTGGTACGAGGGCTTTCAGATTTAAACCTTCAAAGACCTGAATTTTGATCGTGCTTCCGCTTTCCTGTATCGTTACTTGTGGACTCCCATATTGTCCATTCGCTAACATAAACGATTTGATCAGCCGTTCCGGACTGGGAGGCATTTTATACTCTTTCGAGCAAGATGTTAGCGCTAGGATGGCCAACAATAAAAAAATTCGATTCATTTGTCAATAAATTAGTTAGTTGATGATTTATTTCAGGTTTACTTATTTAACAGATACAGATTACTTTACTTCTTCTTGGTATTAACTGTATGTTGGATCGCTGCTTGAACCAAAGGCTCCATAAGTTGGTAGCCCGCTAAATTAGGATGAACGCCATCTTCACTGAGCCCTTTTTTCAATCCGCCATCCACATCAACAAGGGCCGAATAATAATCAACATAGGCCAACCCGTTCTTTTGAGCATAATCTTTCAACAACTTATTCAGCGCGATGATAGATGGAGCTGGCGCTATGCCCGGATGCCAAGGAAAACTAAGCGCCGGAAGCACCGAGCAAAGAATAACCCGAATGCCGTGTGTCTGCGCAAGTTCGGTCATGGACATGATATTGCCCACTACATCTTCGATTTTAGAAGGGCCTGTATTTTCGGCAATATCATTGGTACCCGCCAGAATGACCACTACGCTGGGTTTTAGATGCACGACATCTTGTCGGAAACGAACCAACATCTGAGGGGTGGTTTGTCCGCCAATGCCTCTATTGATATAGCGATTCCCTTTAAAAAAGTCCGGGTTTTTCTCCATCCATCCCTCCGTAATGGAGTTACCCATAAACACCACCCGGTGTGCGCTATTCGGATCGCGAATAAGAGCTTCGTTATCGGCAGCGTATCGACCCAACCAGGCCCAATCGTTGCGCATTCGATCCTCAACGGCCTTCATAAAATTAGCCCACGCCTCCTCCTTTTTTTGCGCTTCTGTTTTCGGGGTCCCTTCAACTACAGTTGTTTGCGCATATGCCGAAACATAGGGAATAACAGTTACCCATATGATGAACAATATGATCTTTGTCTTACTCAATCTCCCTTTTTTCATGTATATCATTTAAATAATTATGCATTTATTTTAATTTAAATGTAGTTTCCAAACGCATCATCTGTTGGTATTCGGTTCGGCCCAATCATCTGTTCGGAACGGCATGGCGGGTAAGCCCGCACCATTCTGCAGGTTGGTTTCCGGATAATTAAAGAAAGCATAACGCACCGCAACCGGCTGCTGCACCTTTTTGCTCCTTAATGCAATGGTGTTACCTCGAATCACTGCTTCCGCAGGATAGAAAACACGATCTTTTCCGGCGACAGCAAAAAATGTGGGTGCACGATTGTCCGACGTACGCAAACCGGCTGTCAAGCTGTTTGGCTGGTAATGGACAATCGCCTGATCATCTTGATAAGTTACATATTGCATCGTTGGCCCTTCATACGGTACATCTAAACGCCCATAAGTGCGATTCAAGGCCGTCAATGCAAGCCGTTCACCCAAAGGTTTTTTGTTCTTGGGATGTAGGTTATTGGCCTCACCAATATCGACACTGACAATCATCGCCGTATTATTCAGAAGGGCTATATGTGCCTGTGCTTCTCTAAAGAAGGCATCTTCTGTTAATGTTGAGTCTCTTTTTTCATGATCATATGGAGCTATCAATACATAATAGAAGGGAAGTTGCCCCTGCTGGAACGCTTTCCGCCAAGCCGCTATCTGGAAATGTGTGAGCCGCGTATAGGCTGCTCTTTCTGTGTGATTGGATTCGCCCTGATACCAGGTAAATCCTTTGATAGACAAATGAACAAACGGATGAATCAGTGCATTATATAGCAGATAAGGTCGGGTTACTTTCTCAAAAGAGAAGCCACCATCGATTTTTTCTTTTGACTTCGGACTGTCTAAGTAGGGTTGCAAATAAGTCGCATTCAATAAAGAATCAGCCGCCAATACTGCCTTGGGCACATAGGCCTGTGCTGCCGATGCACCAATCCCGGTAAAGACCAAGCCAATGGGATAATTTAACGAGTCGAGTAGCTTGCGGCCCATATAATAAGCTACTGCACTGAAATCTTTTGCAGTGGTCGGTGTGCATACTTTCCATTGACCGCTGATTGAATCGATGGGCGTTTCGCTAAAATTCAATCCGGCACTGAATAAACGGATGTGTGGTTGATTGGCTTTTGGTATCTCTTCTGCAGCATGCAAATCTTCCTTGAGCGAAAACTGCATATTCGATTGCCCCGAACAGAGCCACACATCACCAATCAATAGCGAGTCTAATAAAATGGATTGATCGCCTGTGGAAACTTCCAACTGATGGTGATCAAAATCTCCTGCTTGTATTGCCGGCACTTCTATCGTAGCCAAAAACCGGTTGTGCTCATCGGCCTGGACGGCAACTGTTCCCTTCAGCCAATCTGCACGTACTTGTACAGTCGCTCCAGCTGACGCCGTTCCCCATATGTGGAACGGCTTATTTTGCTGCACAACCATCTTAGACTGCAACACAGGTGAAAGCTTAAAAACAGCCGATTGCTGCGCTATAGCAGTGGGTAGACAACCGTACAACCATAGAATCAAAAACAACAATGCGTGTAACCGAATTTTCATCAAACTATTCATATTACGGCTCCATGCTGGTTAATGAAAAAGGTTTGTCTGCTTCCTGGATACCTCTTCTCCTATTAGGTTGATTACCCATCTGCAATTTCAGTTCTCCCCCTTCGATGATATCCGCATAGTCTATCCAATTTTTTTCCAAAGGCACCCCATTTAAGCTTGCCGATTGGATGTACACATTTTCAGTACTGTTGTCCTGCGCCTCAATAACAAATTGCTTTCCATGCTCGAGGGTAATGGTGGCTTTGCGGAACACCGGGCTTCCGATATTATATTGGGTAGTCCCTGGACAAACACTGTATAAGCCCAAAGCACTGATGACATACCAAGAAGACATTTGCCCCTGATCTTCATCGCCCGGAAATCCTTTTTCGGTGGCATTATACAGCTGCCGCATGATTTTCCGTACCCGGTCTTGCGTTTTCCATGGCTGCCCTGCGTAGTTATAAGCGTAGGCCACATGCTGCACAGGTTGATTGCCATGGGCATACTGCCCCATATTGGCCAATACCATCTCGGTCATTTCATGAATTTCCTGTCCATAAGTACCCACCTTAAATTTCGAGTGCATGGTAAAGAAGGAGTCTAGCTTGTTTACAAAAGCTTGTTGTCCGCCCATCAGGTTGGCCAGACCACCAAGATCATGAAAGACCGACCACGTATACTGCCAGGCATTTCCTTCGGTAAAAGCGCCACCCCACTCAATGGGGTCGAAATTGGGTATCCAGGAACCATCTTCCAGTCGCCCACGCATAAAACCCACGCTGGCATCCCAAACATACCGGTAATTGTACATTTGGCGGGCAAATATATTGGCATAATATTCATTACCGATGGATTTGGCTATTTGGTAAGCACAAAAGTCGTCATACGCATATTCCAAGGTCTTAGCCGTGGTCTCATGTATTTTCCCATAAGGAATGAACCCCTTCATGAAGTAACTCTCCCAGCCTTCACGACCGTTTGACCCACCCCAAAAGCCACGGCCGGTTACTTCATGTAAATAAGCCGCCAATGCTTTTTCTGGATCAAATGTTCGAATACCCTTCATCCAGGCATCGGCCAACAGCGAGATGGCATGGTTACCCAACATCACGCCAGACATGCCCGGGTTAGACCAAGTAGGAAACCACCCAGCTTGCTCCTGCGCATCCAGCAAAGACTGCATATAACGGCCCTGCATGATGGGATGCAAAATATTACTCAAGGGGAATTGCGCTCTAAACGTATCCCAAAAACCGTTATCAGTATACATATAACCGGAGTAAATTTTACCGTCGTATGGACTAAAATAATACGGTTTGCCTTGCTGATCAAGCTCATAAAATTTACGGGAGAAAAGATTGGCCCGGAATAAACAGGAATAAAAGGTAGCCCGCTCTTCTTCCGTTCCCCCTTCTACCAACACACGGCCCAATAATTTATTCCATACAGCCGCTGCGGCAGTTTTGGTATCTTCCAGTTTTTTATGCGGCCCTAACTCCCTGTCTAATGTCCATTGTGCTTGTTCTGGGCTAATGTAGGAAGAGGCTAATTTGGCCTGTACCCGTGCTCCTTTACCGAAGGCCAGATAGGCCCCCACTTGCTCCCCCGTAATGGTGAGCTGGTCTTGCTGTATATGTTTGCCCCCTTCGTTCCAAGTTCCATAACCTTTAAAATCATGATCAAATTGAATAACAAAATAATTCTTAAAATTTTCTGGAATAAACAAGCCGTTACGAACATAGCCAACAATTTTACGTTCTTTGGGCAAGATGGTGATGGATGCATTTTTCAGGAAACCATCCAACACTAAATAAGAGGCATCTCCTTTTGGGAAAGAAAAACGCATATGCGCCCCCCGCTCTGTTGGCGAAATCTCCGTCTGAATGCCATTATCAAACTTAACACGGTAATAATTCGGTTTGCCCAATTCATTCTGATGACTAAATGTACTGGCACGCTCATTTTCCTGCACACGCAACGTACCGCTCACCGGCATGAGTGAAAATACGGCGTAATCGTTCATCCACGGACTGCATTGATGTACTTGCTGAAAGCCACGAATGCTTTTCGCACGATACTGGTATTTCCAACCATCGCCGTTTTTTCCCGTTTGGGGAGAAAAGAAATGTTGGCCAAAAGGCAAACCTATCGTGGGATAGGTATTGCCGTAAGATAGTTTTGGATCCGAATCTGTTCCCTGCAACGTATTGACATAACGAAGCAAATCGGATTGACGCGCTTGCACGAAAAGGAAGCAGCATTGTAATAATATAATAATCGTCGTTCTCATCTCGTTAAGTAAAAATTTAAAAGTAAAAAGTAAAAAAGCCTAGAAGCGAAAGCTTAAAGCGAAAAGCCCTCAACCGCCACTGCCACTCGCACAACTCACAACCAACAACCCACTGGCAACCCACAACTCACAACTCGCAACACACAACTGATAATACATACAGGTACGCGCAACTGACAACTCGCAACTCCATAGCTAAAACCCAATCTGGATACCCAGATTCACGGCTCGCTGATTAAAATAAGCATCGCCGGTCGAATTACTTGAAATTTCCGGATCTTGTTGATATTTATTGTAGTTCGTCCATGTCAGTAAATTATAAGCACTCAGGTATAAACGCAAATTATTCAATCCAAGCGGTAACCTATCCCCCGCAAACTGATACCCTAAATCAACCGTTTTTAATCGGATATAGCGTGCATCAATCAACCAGAAATCAGACGTATAGGCACGTGCGCTGTTTACGGTAGTGGGGTTTTGTGTCAACCGTGGGAACTCCGCGTGACCGGCATTTTCCGGTGTCCAGCGCTGTTGATGTACGGGTTGGAATTGGCTCTGAAAGGCCTCAATACCGGTACCAATGACGCTAAAGCTGTAGTTAAATGACCCTTGAAACAATACATTGACACTAAACCCTTTGTAATTGGCCCCAAGGGTCAACCCCAATACCGTACTGGGCAGGTTGGGCTTACCAATGGGCCCCATATCGCGGTCGTCAATAAATCCATCCGCATTCAAATCCTTATATTTTAGATCGCCCGCTTGGATACCGCCTTCTCCCGAAGGTACCAAGCCGTAAAGTGGAATGGGAGGACGCTCCGATGCAGGTGCAACGCCATCGGCCGTATAAATACGAGCCACGTCAGCTTCGGTATAAAAACCGTCAAATGCATAGCCAAAAGGCTGACCAATAGGCCTACCTGTACGGGCCAACCAAGGGAATGCGGGCAAGGCTTCGTCTTGGAAGAGCACTTTATTCTTAAAGAGTTGAAACACCAGGTCGCTGCTAACGGCTACCCCACCGATCTTCCCTCGATAGCCCAACACCCCATCAAAGCCCCGGTTCACCGTTTTGGCTACATTGGTAGGCGCAAATCCGATACCTAGTATAGAAGGAATAGAACCCCTTTGCGTCAACTGGTCAAACCGGGTATTGTAAAAATAGTCGATCGTTAAATTCAATTTTTGATTGAATAAATTGAGTTCCAGTCCGACATTACGTTTCCACTCCTTCTCCCAGGTCACATTGGTATTTCCCAAATCACCTTCTGCCACGGTACCTACTGCTGAACCACTGGTACCAAACACATAACCTCCCGAAGGCGTATACGTCTGGTTGTAGAGGTAATGGTTACCACTCGTAATATCCGATCCAACCAGTCCGTAAGATCCGCGTATCTTTAGTAAATCTATAGCAGGTATCTTGTCTTTAATAAACGATTCTTGCGAGGCCACCCAACCTAAGCCTACAGCCGGAAACCAACCGTAGCGATGGTTTTCATCAAACCGGTCGGTACCATTATAAGCCGCATTGAAGTCGAGCAAGTACTTCTCCTTAAAATAATATCCTATTTTTAGCGATGTTCCCCTGAAATTGGAAGGCACATCGGCTTGAGACGATACACTTTGCTGATTGAATAACAGTAAAGAACTGATCTGGTGGTCGCCAAAGGTGCGATCGTAATTCAAAAAGCCCTGTATATTGAGGTTGCGATAATATTGATTGGTGCTTCCTGTTACAGCATACGGTTCCAATACATATTTTCCTCTCGGATCCAGCAAATAACTACCTGTTAGGCTGTCGTAATGATACGATGGTGGCAACGCGCCTCGAAAGATGTTCCGGGCATATTCCTCCACACCGCCATAGGCTACCCTCGCCGTGAGCGCAAGCCCCTTCGTTATAAAATCAAGCGCCTGTTTTGCTTGCAACAAAGCGTTATAGTCCGTGCGTTTGGTACGATTATAACCACCATTCGCTAAACGGGCATTCAATGTGGGCAAAGCGTCTGGATTGAAGTCCGAGTAGGCATAGGCATAACTTCCATTCGGGTTCATAAAGGGAGCAGAGAAAGGGGTTATTTTGCTAAAATCATAAATTTCACCCACCGCATTCAACGACTGCGGTTGGTTGATATCGGCAAAGCGGGTACTCAAGTCAAAGCGCAATTGCAAAGTTTTGGTTGCCTTGAGATCGAGATTCGAGCGGAAATTGTATCTTCTAAAAAAGTAATTCGTATTCACTTCATTGAAAGGATCGTCGAACGTCCGAACCAACCCACCTTGTGTCAAGGCTCCCCCTGAAACGAAATAACGCAATGCTTCCGATCCGCCCGAAAGATCAATATTGGCATTGGTCTGACTGGCTACCGACTTAAAAATAGCATCGTACCAATTCACATCGGGATGGCCATAGGCATCTTTTCCATTTTTAAAGAGCTCCAGATCAGCCTCACTAAACTTAGCTGGTAAACCGTCGTTTGTATAGGCTTCATTAATGAGTGTCGCTGCGTCGTAGGAGTTTAGGAATTTAGGAGTCCGAACAGGATTTTGAATACCTGTTTCTAAACGGAGATTGACCTGTGGCCTGCCCGAGCTTCCCCTTCGTGTGGTCACGACCAATACGCCGTTGGCACCCTTGATACCATAGATAGCCGTTGTGGATGCATCTTTTAAAATAGAGATGCTTTCGATTTCATTGACATTGATTTGTTGCAATTGATCGTACGAATATTCGATGTCATCTACGATGATCAGGGGGTGATTACCTTCCATATTCAAAGAACTCACTCCGCGAATAAAAAAGTCGGATGCATCACGTCCGGGCTGGCCCGACCGCTGCTGGGCTACAAATCCAGGCATCCGCCCCATCAGGGTATTCTGCACATTGGCTGTCGGCACATTCCGAATCTCGGCTCCCGAAACTGTACTGATGGCTCCCGTATTGGTAATTTTCCGGGTGGTACCAAACCCCACCACCACCACTTCGTCTAAGCCTTGGTTGGATGGTTGCATGGTTACATCCACATAATCCAAACCAGCAACCTGTACTTCATTATCGGCAAAGCCCAATAATTTCACAATGATGGTATTCGATGAGCCGCGTAAAGTCAACTGAAACTGCCCTTTAGCGTTCGATGAGGTTACATTTTTTTCAACACCTTTTTCGCGGATGGTTGCTCCCGGGAGGATCCCTCCTAAATCGCGCACGGCGCCCTTGATAACCCGCTGCTGCGCAAGCAATGTCACATGCGCTAATAGCATCGCGTTGAATATGATAATTGACAATAATTTCTTCATGTTCATAAGCTTGTACAATACGTAAAATCTGTTAACGCCTCTGATTAATCCCAGCCTGGATTTTGCTTCATGGCGGTATTCTTCAGTACCTCGCTATCCGGTATGGGATAGAAATACATGTTGGGCATAAAGCCCGGTTCGAATACCTCCACCCGGTTGTAGGTCAACATGCCGGCCGACTGGATGATCTGCATGCCGTGCAACGGTTTGCTCATACTCGTTTCGGCCAGTTTCCATCGTCGGATATCCCAGTACCGCTGTTCTTCAAAAGCCAGTTCGATCCGTCGTTCATTCCGAATCAAATCACGCATCTGCTCCTTATTCAAGTTAAGGGGAATGCCGTAGCGGCCATCATCACCCGCTAGAATGCCCGCACGCTGCCGAAGGGCCCAAAGTTGGTCGTATACAGCTTGCACAGGGCCACTGTATTCATTCAAGGCTTCGATGTAATTCAATATCACTTCGGTATAGCGGAAAAGAATATAATCACGCTGTACTTCACTGTATTGGGATGCATTTTCAAAATCGCCCATCATTTTCCGCATGTAATAACTAGTACGAGTTTGCAGTTCCGTTCCACCCGGTTTATTTCTACCTCCCTCAAAAGTCTCCAATGGCACGCTTAACCAAGTTGCTCCATTATACAGCACGGTCATAGCCAAGCGGGGATCCCGATTAGCATAGGGATTATTGGGGTCATAATCGTCCGATTCATTGATCGGTTCGCCCGTGTTCATCGGAAAAGCTTCGACCAGTTCTTGGGTCGGACTGGTCCTACCGTCGCCCCCAATCTGGGTACCAAAGCCAAATGGCCCATTGGCATTTTCTATATCTTTATTGTTTCCCCATTGTTTGAAAAAGATGATTTCCTTGTTATATTGACGGGTAAATACTTCCTTTGCGTTATCTTCCAGTCCATAGGTATGTAAGTCGATAATCGCCTTAGCCGCTTCGGCTGCACGGGCCCAACGTTCGGCATCAAAGGAAGGATATCCGGTGAGCGGATTGTTGCCGTCGATATTTTCACCATTGGCAAGCGGACTCGCTGCATATAATAATACCCGTGCCTTTAAGGCCATGGCAGCGCCTTTAGTTACACGATGACTGTTGCGTGAAGGGCTAGGTACCGGATAAGCCAACAAGCTATCTTGGATGGCATCCATCTCTTGGACGATGTAATCAACACAAGCAGCATAAGTATCGCGTGGTAACTCCACATCTTCACCTAGTTCCAATACGCGATCGCCCATCAATGTAATTCCACCGTACCTTTTTAGCAACTCAAAGTAGGCCAACGCTCTTAAAAAACGTGCTTCTGCTTTCCATGTACGCTTTACGGTCAACCCAGTTGGCAACGGATCGAATTTGCCGTCGTTCACCGGCACTACATCAATGTTGTTGATAAAAATGGTAGCCGCACGGATATTCTTGTAACAATCGCCCCAGATCATATCCGAGTTTACCCGATCGTAAGCACTATATTGTCCCTTCGCTAACCGACTCGCTTCATTATCTTCGATATTCGAAGGAATGGCATCGTCGCTAGCCGCATCTAATAAATTGCCATCTATCCGGTTGAGCGAAACACTTTTCGGAAACATATCCGCATACATGGAATTCAAAAACCGCAAAGCGTTGGTACCCAACGAATCATTGGGATCAAATACATACTCAATGGTCACATTCTCCAGCGGTTCTGCTTCATAATCTTTTTTGCAGGATAACATAGTAATAACCATTCCTATGAACACGATGGAAAATAGCATACATCGTCTTATATTTTTATTTTCTTTTGTTCTCATCAGTCCCAATTTTATAGATTTACATGAACGCCCACATTAAACACCCGTTGCAAAGGGTAGGAACCGATAGGCACTTCTGGATCCTGCCCCTTATAAGCCGCCCATGTGGATACATTCAACGCATTGGCGAATACTTTCAATCCATTTAGTTTAAGTTTTTCTGCGAATGAAGCCGGAAAATGATAGGCAACTTGTACATTTTTAAGTCGGAAATAATTGCCCGACCGAATCCAAAAGGAAGATTCCGCATAGTTATGCGAATTTCCAATGGTTAAACGTGGATACGTAGCCGTAGCACCTGTTTCGGGTGTCCATCGATCCAAGACGGGTTCATAGGCCTGTTCAAATCCACCGAAACCAAGAAACCCACCATGTATAGCCCGATCACCTAAATAAATTTCACGATTGGTTACGCCCTGTATCAGTGCACTACATTCCAAACCTTTCCAATGAAAGCCCAGGTTTAGGCCATAATATATCAAGGGTTTGGTAGACGATATCAACGTCCGATCAAATTGATTAATGACTCCATCTTCATTGAGGTCGCGGTATTTAATGTCTCCAGGTTGCGCCTCATACCCAATGGTGGAAGCACTGCTTTCGGCTTCTTCCATGGTTTGGAAAAGCCCCTCTGCTACATAGCCCATCCGGGATCCGATGGGTAGGCCCGTCAGTTGTTGCCATGAATAACGTTGCTGCTGTTCGTCAAAAAACACAATTTTGGTTTGTTCAACCGTCAAATTGGCCGATGCGAAATAACCAAAGTTTCCCAACTGCTGCTGATAAGTCCACGTCGATTCCAATCCTTTAATGGCTGTTTTACCAATATTTTCGGACGGGTAGGCAATACCGATCATTTCAATACTCTTTCCACGCGTTTGCAAGAGGTCAAAATAGCGATCGTAATAGGCATCTGCTACCCATTGCAGCCGATTACCGAAAAATGCGGCATCAAATCCTACATTCAACTTATAAGCTCCTTCCCACGTACGTACGTTCGGTAGATATGGGTTCTCCCAATAACCGCGCAGCTCCGAGCGTTCCGTTCCAGCACTGTATACCCCGCTACCTATACGACCATCGGTAGCCATAAATGTAGCGCGGTAATCATAATATCCCGAATTGTCTACACCGTTCCCTGTCTTACCAAAGGTTCCCCGTACTTTCAACTCATCCAACCAGGTGGCACCATCTTGCAGAAAAGTCTCCTTTTTGATATTCCAGCCTAATCCAAGTGCATAAAAAAGCCCATATTGATATCCCGGCCGATAGCGATTAAAACCACTCGTATTCAAGGCCGCCTGTGCCATATATTTTCCCTGATAATCGTAAGAGAGCTTTCCAGTGAGGTTGGTCGCTACCGCGGGTAAGTCATAATTAAAAAGTGTCCGGCGCTGATCGCCCATCAAACTGGCCTCAAAATGATGTTCTTCCCAATCCCGCTCATAGTTAACAGACACCTGGCCGAACCAATAACGTGCATTGAAAACCGTGTTAAAATTATTGCTTTGGGCCGCCGCCGTCGCCATAACATTGTAGGCAGTATCTCCAGCAGGGCCGACAACCATTTGATACGTCGGTTCCTTCCTTTCGCGCACCATACCGGTAAGCGATTGTACGGCTATGTTGGTGGTTGCTTTGACCGACAAACCTTTCACCCAGTCATTCAAATCGTAACGCAAATCGACATTGGCCATCACATCTTTGAGATGGTCCTGCCGATAACCCGAATTGGTTGTTAAGGCCAAGAGATTATCTTTAAAATAATTATTGGATCCCCAGCTACCATTTGCATTTTTGATTGGGTAAACCCCATTAGGCGTCTTCTTTAAGGTTTCCAATAAATTTTGTGTACCTACTCCCGGTTCGTTTCCGTCTTGTATCCGTCCCATTAGCTGCATACCGAGTGTAAAGCGATCGGTAATGCGAATGTTTACGTTGGTATTCAGGCTGTAGCGCCTCAATGAGCTATTGGTATTATAGGCCACCTCAGGCGATTCTTTAAACAGTCCGCGTTGATCGGTATAGTTCAAAGCGATTGCATATTGCGCTGTCTTTCCACCCCCATTGGCCGACAAATTATAACGCATCAACGGTGCCGTCTTTCGTAATACTTGATCATACCAGTCGGTGTTTGGATAACGGAGCGGATCGGTACCTGCCCGAAACAACTCAAATTGCTCTTCGGTGTAGGCCGGCTGATTGCCCCCATTCGTCAAAGCTTCATTTAAGAGGTAAGCAAACTGATACGACGGCAACGGTTTCGGCAAACTCAACGGCTCCTGCAGGGCTGCCTGTGCGGTGAACGAAATGCGTGTGGTACCTACCTGAGGTTTTTTGGTGGTAATCAATAAGATGCCACGCGAACTCCGCTGGCCTAAGGCAATGGTCGATAGCGCGTCCTTTAATACCGTAATCGATTCAATGTTCTCCGGATCAATGGAAAAAATGTCGCGCTGTATCCCATCAATGACCACAATAGGTGCTTGCCTGCGCATGCTTAGATCGTATTCGGTGTTTTCGCTTGGCACACCGGCACCAGCAATTGGCCGGTTTCCTACAAAGATGTCTACATTATAATTGACGGCCGTATTGGTTAGCCTAAACCCTCGATTTTGCTGGGTATAAAACCCCGGTACACGTCCGGTAAGGGCCGGCAAGTAACCGGTAGATGGTGTGGTTGTGAGCTGATCTGCTACCAGCGTGGTACGCGCCCCCAAAAATGTCTTTGCCGGTACCCGATCATAGAGTACCTCCAAACTGTCGGTTTCCTGACCTCTTGCCCAGAGCGATGGCAGGTGTATGCTCCATAATGCAAGAGCAACTAAAAATTTCTTCATCTGTTTATCTTTAAAATAAAAGCTTCTATCTCTATGCGCATTTTTGCATCCGTCAATGGATACGATTCCTATTAATCGCATCGAAAGGTATATACAAAAGGCTCTTCGGTATTGGCATATCCTACCTTGATATTTCCGGTCTGATCGGTAAAATAATAGGTTAAACGCTCAATCACTTCCCCCTCCTGTAAACCGAAATATTGCCGTGGCCAAAAGGTCATCTCAAACCTCCCCTTTGCACCGGTTACTGCTTTCATGCGCTGTGCTGGCGACGCCTCGCACACGGTTTTGCTTGTACCTCCAACCAACTCAGCTGTTGCACAGAGGTAAATCTCTTCGTTCAATGGTCCCGGTAAAATATCTCGATCATATGTCAAGGTGAGCACATCATTATCCGTCGAGCGAAAAGGATCAACGAACGTCTGGGGAGGATTACAAAAATCCATCAAGTCACCTTCACCGTCTGTTACCTCAAAGCAGTCGGAGAACCAAGTTTTATATTTAGCTCCCGGTCCGCCCAAGTAATCGTCTAAACCGTCTATACTCGACCCAATAAAATAGCCCACCTTAAACTTCATGTTTTGCAGTCCGCTTTTAATGGAAATTTGCGCGTCGATCTTCGGTTTATCACCGTTTTTCATATTGTATTGCTCTTTGGTCCAAAACACCACCCACTCCATATCATCAATGAGGTTTGGACCAATACCGAATCTATTTTTCAAGGCTGGAGACCAATCCAGGTTGTTGCCTGAATTCGGTGCTTTTACGCCAGCAGGCACCTGCACCAGTGTTCCGGAGCCAAAATCTTCCGACACATAACTCATCTGCATGTTTTGCGCGGCATTCCAACTACGGGGAACTAAAACGGCAATCACAAACCGGACGTTCTGCCGGTCTTCCGCTACATCCACATGGGCATGCAAAGTAGCTTCCAATTGTTCGCCTGCCTTCACCGAACTGGGCTGGTCTACCCCATCCAAATACACACACCCTACGATGAGTGCAACCAGTGCACATCCAAGCGCCCATCTAAAGGATAAGGCTCGTTTTATCTTTATTGTATTCATGAAATTCATTTATCAAGGGTTATTGATCGGTTGTTTTTACCAACGTATACACATAGGTATTAGAACTACACCCCGCACTGAAGGTGAGGTATAAATTCCGTGTTCCCGCTACAATGGGGTAATCAAAACTGGAGCCGACTTCCCGGTTGGTTTCGGCTTCTTTAAATTTAATTTGAAAGGGGTACTGCGGATCATCCAGCGAATAAACGCCATCTTTTGCCACAATAAATGGTAACGGATGCTGTATCTGATAATTTCCATCTGCTTGAAAAGTAATCCGGAAAGGTGAAAAATCGAATTTTTCTGTAATATCGGTACCATTTCGGGTTGCTTTGGTAATCTGCCAACTCCCCTGTATTTGTTTAACCGATTCGACCGTGGCGATTTCTTCCATTTTACAAGAAATCAACTGCATGCCCAGCAATAATAAGCAGGCATACGTATAAACGGATGGACTATATTTGGTAATCATCATTTTGGTATTTGGTTATTGATTATACGCTATTTGATTAGTAGCCGGGATTTTGTTCCAGTTCGGGTGACTTTCCTACTTCGCTCATAGGAATGGGCCAATAATACATCTCCGGCCTGAAGTTGTGCTTATCTACCGCTACAACTCGATACGTTACTTGTCCGTTTCCACGTCTAACCTCCATTCCATGCATTTGCTGGTTTTGGGTATCGCCCAACATCCAACGCCGTACATCCCAGAAGCGATGTCCTTCGAATGCCAGTTCTACCCGTCGTTCGTTCCGGATACGTTCCCGCATTTCCTCTTGTGAAAGACCTTCTGGCAACTGATAGGGGTTTAAACCGGCCCGCTTTCTCACAGCCTCCATCGCCTGATAAACTTCGGTAGTAGCCCCACTATATTCATTGAGGGCTTCGGCATAATTCAACAGGATTTCGGCATACCGAATGAGTGGAAAGCAACGTTGACCGCCATGTATGAAGTTAGCTGCGTGTTCCGGATTGAGCATCTTGTTGGTGTAATATCCTGTAGGTGTTCCGGCATAAATGGCATCCTGACTAGAAGGTGTTCCGTTGGCATTTAAGTAAATATTGACTGGTGCCATCGCTCCTTGGTTATTCGCAATCACCGTTTGGTCTTTGATAAACGTGTAAGCCAATCGCGGATCACGGCCAGCATAAGGATTGTTATCATCGTAACCACTACCCGCTTCATCAATGGCCTTCCCATTTTGCATGCCAAAGGCATCTACGGTTTCCTGATAGGGGAAACCGCCCTTCGCCGCACCTCGCGAAGGTGGCTGCCAAATTTCTTCTAATTCTTTGTTGCCACCCTGCATGCGCGCAACGATATATTCTGGGTTTTCCCGTAAGGTAAAAAGGAAGTAAAAACTATATCCGGGGGGGTTATTATTCTCTTCATACAAGGCATACTGACCCGAGGTGATGATTCGTTGAGCAGCATCTGCCGCTTTCTTCCAACGCTCGGAATCTGCTGATGTATATCCGAGCAAAGGGTTGCTATTGGCCCGGTTATACAACGGACTGGCGGCATATAACAAGGTTCGCGCTTTCAATGCATCACATGCTGCCCCACCTGCACGACCATATTCGCCCCTAATTTGTTTATAGGGAAGCACATTACGTACCGCGTCACATTCGCCCACAATATAATCCACACATTCGGCATAGGTGTTTCGCTTTGCAGGGATATGGTCTGTAAAAGCATAGACCGTATCACCCACCAATGGGACACCGCCATAGTGCTTCAACAAAATAAAATAATACCAGGCGCGTAAGAAACGTGCTTCAGCAGCCATGAGCTCCTTCTGGTGCGCAACGATAGGCGCTTGCGGCAGGTGCTTCAATAGTTGATTCACCTTGCGGATGTTGGCATAGGGTTTCGTCCACGCATCCGTAGCGATACTCGACGCTGTGATGGTACCCGACGAAAAAAGTACGGTGGTGGTAACATTCACCGATTGTTGTGGCCTCGATTCATCACAAGCTGCATCCAAGCCCCCATTGCCAAATCGGTTGGCATGTTCAGAAAAGCCGATATCGCGATAAATATCATTTAAAAACTGAACAGTATACAAACTGTCTGAAAAGACCAAGTCTTCTGTCAGATCGGAGGTAACCGTTTGGTCTAAAAAGCCCTGCTTCCCGCAAGACATGCACACCATCAGGAGTATACCCGAAAAAAATAGTGGTATAAAAACGTGCTTCATACTTAGATTTTGGTTAAATGGTTTCGTTAGCATTACGTATTCGTCATAAAGACACATCACCTCCAAAAAAGGGGTAATCATGTAGAAAAAAAACAGCGTATTATGCCGTTTGATCCATCAGGGTATGACTACAATAGGCCCTGACCGACTTAAAAGCCAACTTCATATGCTTCTTCACAGTCTCTACAGAAATGTTCAGCATGCCAGCAATTTCATGCTGTTTCAATCGCGCCATTTTATTCATGCGAAATACCCGTTGTTGCTGTGCCGGCAATTGACTGATCGCTTCATCCATCAGCTGTGTATAATAGCCATAAAGATCGTCAGGAGCTTCTGCGGGCTGATAGTGATCTATACGCTCCATCCATTGTTGGTTAATCCGCTGCTCATTGGCTTTTTTCCGCAGCGCATTTAACATCCTGTTTTTTGCTATCACAAATACAAACCGTTTAAATGATTTGATATGGTGCAATGATTTCCGTCTGAGCCAAATCTCGATAAAGGTCTCCTGTGTAATTTCCTCTGCCAATACACGGGATGAAGTAAGTTGATAAACCACAGCGCCCAGGTAATCGTGATAGCTGCAAAACAGCCATTCAAAAGCATGGGTATCCCCCTCAGCCACACGTTGCAATACCTCAGCTTCATTTTTTCTGATAGTAGCCATTGATTTCACGGTGTATGAATTGGTTTTGAGGTTATATGAATGGATGAACACATCATGATAGCGAAAAGCCATAAAAGTGGTCTATAAAAATGTCTCATAAAATGACCTTTGGTTATAAAAGATTTATGGGCTTACGCCCCGTTAGTTATAGCAACCAAAGGTAGAGCAAGAAGCAAAATTTGCTACGTGAAAACGTGCCAATCTTCCGAGGATTTGTGCCTTTTTTATTCTAACACATCTTTTTTAGCGTATTCTGTGGGTAGTACGCCAAATTGTTTCATGAAATTCCGGGTAAAGGTGTCGGGAGATTTGAATCCGGTCTGCATCGCAATTTCGTATATTTTCAGATCGGCCGACCGCAGCATCTCCGCAGCTTTTTTGAGCCGGATAAGAATAATCATTTCCTGCGGCGAAATACCCGATACCGCTTTGATTTTACGGTACAGATTTCGACGGCTCATATGCAGCATAGACGCAAGGCCATCCACGTCTAAGTCTGCATTTTCCAAATTCTCCAGAATGATGTCGTTCAACTTTTTCAATAAGATATCGTCTGCCTTGGATGGAGCAATGGTATTAATTTCTGCCCCGGGAGAAATAGCAAAATGATGCATCATCTTGACCCGATTGAGCAGCAGACTATTAATCTGCGCTTTTACATGCATAGGTGAAAAAGGTTTTTCAATATACGCATCCGCGCCTAACTCCAACCCTTCGATCTTGGCGTGCACACTGCTTTTTGCCGTCAATAAAATGATTGGAATATGGCTGAAGTTAATATCACTTTTAACCCGTTCGCAAAGTTCAAAGCCATCCATTTCGGGCATCATGACATCACTGATCATTAAATGAATGTTCTTCCGGTTCAACACGGCTAACGCTTCCACGCCTGTTCCGGCGGTGTGTACCTGATAATCACTCCGCAGTTCCTGAAACAGGAAACGCATGATTTCCGTATTATCTTCTACAATCAAAAGGTGTTTTTTCGCTTCTTTATCTGTCCGGATCTCCATATCTTGATCCAAATCTTCCTGAAAATAGTCCAGATCAAATTCGATTTCCTGATGGATGGGTAAAGTGAGCGTAAAGACATTGTATGCGGAAGCTGTACTGACAATCAAAGACCCATGGTGCAAAGCCGCCAGTGAACGGGAAAGCGCCAGCCCAATCCCTGTACCTTCGGTATGTTGCTTGGCTTTTAAGCGATAAAAAGGTTCAAATATTTTTTCTTGCAAAGGTTCTGGAATAAGCGCACCATCATTCTGCACGGAGATGATTATATTTTTTTCATCTTCGGTGCTTAAACGCACCGAAGCCAGATGGTCTCCATATTTCAACGCATTTTTTAACAAGTTAACCATGATCTTCGTCAAGGCTTCTGGGTCTACATAAGCATATACGGGTTGCCTATCCATCGTAAGCTCATACCTCGTTTCCTGCATTTCTGCACTGAGCTTAAATCGGTCAAAATTCTCCTGAAGCAGCTGTCGGATATCTGTTTTAACAAAGTTCAGTTTCAGCTCCCGCTGCTCCACCTTTCGAAAATCAAGCAGTTGATTGGTTAGCTTTACTAAACGATCTGCATTTTTATGCATGATACCCGCATTGTATTTAGCCTCTTCCAGCTTACTGGCCTGTTCAATTTTCTCCAAGGGTGCCATAATGAGCGTCAATGGTGTCCGTATCTCATGGGCAATATTGGTAAAGAAATCGATCTTAGCCTCGTAAATCTCTTTATCTTTCTGATGGTTCAGTAGGCTGTATTTCCGTTCATGCTGCTCATGCACTCTTTTTTGGTAATAACGAAAAGCAGCAAAAACGACCGAACACCCCAGCAGCACATAGACCATATACGCTTGGGAACTCAACCACCACGGTGGTGTGATGATGAGTTTCAGGTTTTGTTCTTGGCCCCATCTCCCTACCATGGTTGCCGCTTTCACTTGGAAATTATATTCGCCCGGTGGCAATTTGGTAAAGTAAACACGTCTATTGGTTTTCACTTTCGTCCATCCGGTCTCCAATCCTTCTAAACGATAGCTATATTGTGTCAGTTCGGGCGATCGGTAAGAAAGCGCAGCAAAATCGATACTAACCGATGCACTATCATAGGGTAAGGTGAGCGTTTTTGTCTCCACGATCGACTTTTTCAGCGCCGCCTGCGGACCGATGGGTAAGGCAGCGTTATACACCTGTATGCCTGTTATAAATAAGGGAGGATGTACAGCATTCTCTGCGATGGTTGCCGTATGAAAGCTAACCACCCCTTGAGTCGATCCAAAATAAATAACACCATCCGGCGTAATATAGCCAGAATTACCTGCAAACTGCTCAATAGGCAATCCGTTTGATCGATTGAATATTTGAATCGTACCTGTTTTACTATCGAGCTTACATAATCCCGAAGCGGTAGAAATCCACAGTCCATTCCCTGTTCGCAGTATTTTAAAGATATTGTTACTGGGCAAGCCATCATCAGTCGTCAGAAATGTGACCTTCTTACCTTTCGGCTCATACCTCACCACCCCTCTTCCTTCTGAAGAAAACCACATCCGCTGATCACTGTCTTCCATGATACTCGTTACCGTATTATTAAATTTTCCACCTTCTGCAAAATCGATGGGTATAGACCTACCCTGCATGGTCATCGGATCAATATAATAGAGCCCCGAGAAATAGGTTCCTACCCATATCCCACCGGCATGATCTTTAAATACAGAAGATACCACCAACTGCGGTATGCCGTTCACTGCACTGATCTGTTCTGTTTCTGCATCTAAAAAGAGCATCCCATCTGTTGTGCCGATCAACATACCCTTCGCGGTTTTGGCAAAACAATTCACTGCTCCCGTTCCGATACCGTCGGATATGCCGAGCGTCGTGTATTGGTGCACCATACTCCCATTGTGACGGTTCACGACAAAAACGTTTCCTCTACCGGAGCCAAACCAAAGTTCATCGCCATCCGCAAAAACACCGGAAACATTATTAAAATCACGAAACCGTCGTCTGAGCACTTTATGGGAGGTGTCCAGAGAAAACAACCCGGCATTTTCGGTAGCTACCCATATCTGTCCTTGTTCATCAGCCGTTATTTGACCAATCATCTGTTGTCCGCGCGATTCACTATTATATAGCGTAAACCATCCATTCTTTTTATTGAAATAATTGATCCCGCTATATTTACAGCCAACCCAGATCCCTCCCTCCCGGTCCATTTGCAAATTTTTAATATTGTTATCCGACAAACTGTTCGGATCTTTGTCGTCTCGACTTAATAGTATACTTTGACCCGACTTCAGGTTATACACATAAATGCCTTTCGTGGTACTTATCCAATATTCGTCCCCTCCTGATCGGAGGATATCGGTCACACTCGCAGGTATCCCATCTGGGGTTGGCAAGGGCACTTCCATAAATTTTCCTGTTTTCGGTTCAAATCGCTTCAATCCGTTATGTTCTGTACCGATCAATAGGGTATTTTCATCCACGAAATGGATTTTTCTAATGAGGATGGGCGTTGCTTGGGATGTAGTATTAGGCACATAAAAGGCTGTGCACCTATTCGTTTGAGCATCATAGCGCAACATATATCCACGGTTAGTTCCGACCCAGATATCACCATTAGGCGCTGTCAATAACGATACGCAATAATATTGATCAAAGAAATGGTAAGCTCCCGATTTTAAATGATATTTCACGAGCTGGTCATTGCAGATCATCCACAAATGGCCTTGATGATCATCTGTAACCTCTGCTATCCATTTGGTAAAGGTAAAATTCAATCGGGTGAACGTCTCATCAACCGCATCATATTTCCAGAGACCATTATGTGTACCCACCCACAACGTATCGGTATTACCCACATATAGGGAACTGATAAAATTATTGCCAATGGCTTTCAACTGTTTATTGTCTGTTCGGAAAATCTTGAACTCATGCCCGTCGAAACGGTTCAGCCCATCCCAAGTACCAAACCATAAAAAGCCTTTGCTATCCTGCACACTGCAATTGATGTTATTGAAAGATAGGCCATCCCGATTATCATAGCGTTTAAACCAATAATTTTGCGCATAGACCACGTTTACTAGTAGCAAGATACCAGCAATCCACACTATTGTCCATCTCAAAACCCTGGAAAAATACATCATGAAGCAAAATCAATCAGTCAGCTAAATAGGCTTGTTAATTTACACAAAACAAGCAATTTTTTTCCAATTTTATCGAATTTAGCGATGATATGCTTCGCGAGTATTCTTTTCTATACTGTCTGGAGCAATTAATCTGCCACTAATGTGTTCATCGGCTTATTTCCCATTTCTAAACGTAACTCGCCTCCTTTCATGATATCGGCATGCAGCAGGTAGCTTTTGTGATAAGGCTTACCGTTTAACTGGATGGATTGAATATAGCTATGCTCAGGTGAATTGTTTTCGGCAATAATGGTAAACGTCTTTCCAGCAGCATATGCGCTATCCAAACGAATGTCAACTTGATCGAAAAGCGGACTCGTGATCTCATAACGGCCATCTGCCGCTGCTATGGGATGGATACCACTTGCGGCCAATACGTACCAGGCCGACATCTGTCCGACGTCCTCATTGCCTACCAGGCCTTTCTCCACCGCATTGTGATACGCTTGTGTACATATTTTACGTGTCCATTGCTGGGTTAAAGATGGCTTACCCAAATGATTAAACAGAAAAGCAACGTGATGCACCGGTTCATTGGCATGATTATAATAGGCATTCCAGTGAAAGTCTTCAGGTGTCTTTTCAAAAAAAGATTCCAAATCTGCTAACATACGTTCCTTTCCGCCCAACAAACTTGCTAAACCAGCAATGTCGTGCGGTACAAACCATCCTTGTTGATAGGGGTTACATTCTATCGTGCCGTACCACTCCTTTTCTCTGCCTTCCGTGGGCCAAGCCAACCAGTGGCCTTTTTCGTCTTTCGGTCGGAACCAGCCTTTCGCCGGATCAAACAAATTTCGGTAGGCAGACGCCCGTTGCGCATACCGTGCTGCATCGGCCTGTTTACCCAACTGTTTTGCCAAGGTACTCATGCACCAATCGTTATAGGCATATTCCAAGGTCAAGGAAATGCCTAAATTACCAGGTGTATAGCCTAAACTGTCGTTTCCAAACTTCGCTAAAGAACCAACAGCCAATTGATAAGCTCGGTCTACCGGGTAATTCCGAATACCCTTGGCATAAGCTTCGGCAAGGACATTCACGGCCGGATTGCCTATCATACAGCCTGAATAGGCATTCATCATTTCCCAACGTTCGAAGTAGTTCAGTTGCTTTTCGTCGGCCAAATCCGTTAATGATTGTAGCAGGTCGCTTACTACCTGTGGATTAATTAAGGTCTGTAGCGGTATCTGACTCCGGAATACATCCCACCCACTAAAAATCGTACGTCGGGTATGTCTATTTTCTGCCTGATGGATTTTAGCATCACCACCGGGGTATCGACCATCTACATCCTGCAACGTGCGTGGATCAAGCATGGTACGATAGAGTGCCGTATAGAATACTTTTCGTTGCTCGGCTGTACCTCCCGTTACTTGCATTTTATGCAGCGCATCCGACCATAATTGACGCGCCTGTTCATGTGTACGGTCAAAATCCCAGTCTTTGATCTCCGCTTTCAAATTCTCTTTCGCTCCTGCCTCATCTACGAAAGAGATGCCCACTTTCATCAATACTTGCTCCTGATCTGTTGTGGCAAAGGTGGTATAAAAGCCTATATGCTTACCCCTCACTTCCCGCAATCCATCCTGCACCTTGGCATGCGCAATCCATTGCTGATAATAATCTGCCGTTACGTTCTCCAGCTTTCGATGGGCCGTATCCGGAATATCGGCTTGCCAGATGCCCACATGTTTCAAAGGCTTACTAAATTCAGCATAAAAATAAACCGTATAATTGGCTTTACCATCGCCATTGCCCCAGCCACCCCCATCGGGTGTACAGCGCATCCATCCACCAATACTATGCTCGTCTAAAACACGCACCTCTTGCAGGATAGAGGTACCACCAACCCGTCGGGCTAAGTCAATCTGTATCCGTGACGTAGCATGTTCAGGAAAAGTAAATCGCAACATACCACTATGCGAAGCAGCTGTCATCTCTGCTTGGATATGGTGATCGGTTAAGAACACCCCATAATATCCCGCAGATGCCTGTTCACCGGATTTATCATAATAACTGCGGTAGCCATCACTTTTTCCCTCTACACCGGCGTTGGTTTTCAGTGGTCCGGTGGAGGGCATCACCAGGAAATTACCTAAATCGCCGTACCAACCGATACCACTCATTTGGGTGAAGGCAAAGCCTTCGATGGTTTGATGTTCATAACTATAGCCCGAACCATTATCTCCACCGGTAATGGTATTCGGACTGACTTGCACCATGCCAAAAGGGGTGGTTGCTCCGGGAATAGTTTTTCCCAAGCCGTGGTATACGCCGGCAGCACCCACACTGGTGCTGGCACCGATAAACGGATTAACCTCATCTGCTAATGACGTATCGCTTTTGCGGACAACCGTACACGCTACAGCGATGAAAAGCAGCGAAACAGTATATAGGTAAATGGACAGGGCAATATATTGCTTCATCTTCATGTGTTAAATGGCAGTCAAACTAATGTGGTGTTTTTTAGGTTTATTCGCACGATACATTTCATCACGTAAACTTTGCATTTCTTTCTCCAACTGTTTCCGCGTTGACGGTGTTACCACTTCTTTATAGTCGTTCGTCTTGGCCTTGAGCCAGCCATTGTCTTCCTGATGCTTCATGATCGTATCCATGGCAGCAGCATTATCGGCTAATAAAAGTCCTTTTTCCTGTAAAAAATCGTAGTTCACCCAATAATAATTCCGGAACTTGGCCTCTAGCTCCCGATGTTTCCGATTGAGTTCCATTAAATGGAGCGCTTGTTGATATTGTGGTGTATGGGTAATCTCCGCTAAGTTAATCCCCTTACTGCATGCTTCCGCCGTATAGGTACCCATCGGCTCACCATCAATCTTCAACGCGTAATTGCCCATTTTCAACCCTTCCACAGCAATCCGCTCTTGATTAAACTCTTGTATAAACGGAATAATATCCAATGCATCTTGTTGGATTTGGTTGTTTTGCCAAACCCGAGGCACGGTATCTATCGGATAGGGCAGCGATTGAGCCAGGTAATCAAAGCTGATCCCACCATCTTTTTGCTGTACGCGTTTTACTTGGGCATTCTCTGATCGACTTAATTTCCCCTCTGTATTGATCACGACATCCGCCACGGATTTACCCGCCAAACCTTGGGCTTTTAGGAAAAAATAGGCCATTACAAAATGACCGGCACTTCCGGGATGAATCCGATCAGGGCCTGTGAGCGTAAAATCCGGCTTTTTCTGCTGTTCACGATACGTGATGTCCAGCATGGGATGTAACAAATCAACAAAACCCCATCCATTGCGTTGCGCGGCTTCCTCCTGAAAACGGGCAATCAGATCCAGCGTATGGCTCTTGCCTTTGAAATAATTATCTTTATTCTGCATGGTCTCATCATAGGGCGATGAGGTCATGAGTATTTTTTCGATATGCGGATGTGCTTTCAACTCCTTTTCGATTTTTAAAAAGCTGGCATAAGAGGTGTCTACTGCATCTCGGGTTACCTGTGCCGTCTTGGTGGTATCACCGTATTCGAAGTAACGGCTGTCATTCATACCAAAGGTCACGACCAATACAGACGGATCTTTAGCCAACAAATCCTTCGATAAACGAGCATAAATCTGTCCGGCTACATCGCCACCTACCCCGCCATTGAAAACCTGTAAGCGTTCTTTGGGAAAATGCGTGATGTAATAGAGCCAAATATAATTTTCATAGAGGCCCGCTTCCGTGATACTGTTGCCAGCGAATACGACACGATCGCCTTTCTTAAAGGGTTGCAGCGATTGGGCAAAAGTTCC